>Ga0307516_10008190_pt1 | contig 11873 bp, 10 predicted proteins | sample 19_EM_MG_FD_203310 | JGI IMG/M metagenome (GOLD analysis project Ga0307516, IMG submission 203310) | Populus trichocarpa ectomycorrhiza microbial communities from riparian zone in the Pacific Northwest, United States - 19_EM | ecosystem: Host-associated > Plants > Roots > Unclassified | place...
CTGGCCGATGCGGCCTACATCGCCGAGCGCTGCGACGACAAGAGCTTCCGTGAATGGAAGGAGTTCGTGTCGCGGCCGGAGAACTCGCCCGAGGCCATGGCCGAGGTGACGGGCGTGCCGGCCGAACAGCTGCGCGGCGCCGCGCGCATGTACGCCAGCGGCGATGGCCATCACGGCAAGCGTCCGGGGGGGCGTCACAATGCGGCCATCTACTACGGCCTGGGTGTGACCGAGCACGCCCAAGGCTCCACCATGGTGATGGGCATCGCCAACCTGGCCATGGTCACCGGCAACGTGGGCCGCGAAGGCGTGGGCGTGAACCCATTGCGCGGCCAGAACAACGTGCAGGGCGCCTGCGACATGGGCTCCTTCCCGCACGAACTGCCCGGCTACCGCCACATCTCCGACAGCACGGTGCGGGCGGAGTTCGACGCTGCCTGGGGCGTGACCCTGCAGGCCGAGCCGGGCCTGCGCATCCCCAACATGTTCGATGCCGCGCTGGACGGCAGCTTCATGGGCTTGTACTGCCAGGGCGAGGACATCGTGCAATCCGACCCCGACACCCAGCACGTGGCGCACGCGCTCAGCGCGATGGAATGCATCGTTGTGCAGGACATCTTTCTCAACGAGACGGCCAAATACGCACACGTGTTCCTGCCCGGCTCGTCGTTCCTGGAGAAGGACGGCACCTTCACCAATGCCGAACGGCGCATCTCGCGCGTGCGCAAGGTCATGCCGCCCGCCGCCGGGCTGGCCGACTGGGAGGTGACGGTGAAGCTGGCGCGTGCGCTGGGCTACCCGATGCACTACACGCATCCCGAGCAGATCATGCAGGAGATTGCTGCGCTCACCCCGTCGTTCCGCGGCGTCACCTACGAGAAGATCGAGCGCCTGGGCAGCGTGCAATGGCCGTGCAACGACAGCACGCCGGAGGCCGGCACGTCCATCATGCACGTGGACAAGTTCGTGCGCGGCAAGGGCCGCTTCATCATCACGCAGTACGTGGCCACCGACGAGAAGGTCACGCGCAAGTTCCCACTGCTGCTGACCACCGGGCGGGTGCTGTCGCAGTACAACGTGGGGGCGCAGACGCGCCGCACGCCCAACAACCAGTGGCACGGCGAAGACCGGCTGGAGATCCATCCGCACGATGCCGAGGAGCGCGGCATCCGCGAGGACGACTGGGTCGGCATCCAGAGCCGCGCCGGCGACACGGTGCTGCGCGCCCGCGTGACCGAGCGCATGCAGCCGGGCGTGGTGTACACCACCTTCCACTTCCCCGAGTCGGGCGCCAACGTCATTACCACCGACAGCTCCGACTGGGCCACTAACTGCCCGGAGTACAAGGTGACCGCGGTGCAGGTGATGCCGGTGACGCAGCACGCGAACATGTCGCAATGGCAGCGCGACTACTCGCGCTTCAACCGCGTGCAGCACGAGTTGCTGGAGCAGGCGCAGTCGCCCGCGCAGTTGCCGACGCCGGTGGTGGTGGTCAAGTGAAGCCGGTGGACGGCCCCCTGGCGCCGCCCGGTGCGGCGGTGGCTCGCGTGCTGGCCTGGCGCGGCGGCCGCGCCCAGGCAGGCGACGATTGCCTGGTCGAGGAAGTGCCGGTGGCCCTGGTGCTGAACGGCGTGTCGCATGCCGTGATGCTGGCCACGCCGCTGGACCTGGAAGACTTTGCCCTGGGCTTTGGCCTCAGCGAAGGCCTGCTGGCGCATGCCGGCGAGTTGTATGGCGTGGAGGTGGTGCCCGGGCCGGCCGGCCTGCGCGTGGAGATGGACGTGGCCAGCGCATGTTTTGCGCGCCTCAAGGAACGGCGCCGCAGCCTGGCCGGCCGCACAGGCTGCGGCCTGTGCGGCACCGAGAGCCTGGAGCAGGTGCGCCTGCCGTTGCCGCCGCTGGTCGCGGGCGCCGAGAGCGGCCCGCGCATCGAGCCGCAGGCCGTGGCGCATGCCTTGACCCAGCTGCGCGAGGCCCAGGCCTTGCAGCACGCCACCGGGGCCGTGCACGCGGCGGCCTGGTGCAGCCTGTCCGGGGAGGCGCGGATCGTGCGTGAGGACGTGGGCCGCCACAACGCCTTGGACAAGACCCTGGGGGCCATGGTTCGTGGTGGCGTGGATCCTGGGCAAGGTTTCCTGGTGGTCACCAGCCGGGCCAGTTTCGAGATGGTGCAAAAGGCCGTGATGGCGCGTGTCTACCTGCTGGCCGCCGTGTCGGCGCCTACCGTGCTGGCGGTGCAGACCGCGCAGCAGGCCGGGCTGACGCTGCTGGGCTTTGCGCGTGACCGTGATTTCGTGGCGTACAGCCACCCTGAGCGCCTGGGCCTGGCCTGGGCCGAACGCTGAACCTCATGGACAACGACAACCTGATCCGCATGGCCAACCGCATTGGCATTTTCTTCTCGGCCATGCCCGAGCGCACCGAAGCACTCGAAGGCATTGCCACGCACATCAAGCGCTTCTGGGCGCCGCGCATGCGCCAGCAGATCCTTACGCACCTGGATCAGCAGGGCGGGCAGGGGCTGCAGGACATCGTGCTGGAGGCCTTGCAGCTGCACGCCGGGATGCTGCGCTGAGGGTGGCTGCCGCCGCGATGGCAAGTGCGCCGGCAACCAGGAGTGCCGCGACGGTGAACGTGACCCGCATGCCGGTGGCCACGGCCCCGGCATGCGCCGTGGTGATGTCGACCGTTGCCGACGCGAGCGCGAACACAGCGCCCATCACGGAGGCGCCGCTGATGAGCCCGAGATTGCGCGAGAGGTTGAGCATGCCGGACACGACACCCCGCTGGCCGGGCGCGACATCTGCCATGGCGGCGGTGTGGTTGGCCGCCTGGAACAGCGCATAGCCGGAGGTGATGACCACGAGGGCGGCGATGTAGCCCGGGACGCCAAACGTCGGCGGCATCATGGCAAGCAGGGAGCACCCGGCCACCATGCCGATGAGTCCGGCGAGGGTCATGCGCGGGGTGCCAAAACGGTCTGCCAACCGACCGGCCGGCACGCCCGCCAGCGCGGCGACCAGCGGGCCAACGGACAAGACGAGCCCCGCCATGGCCGCTTCGAGCCCGAGCGCAAGGGTGAGATAGAACGGCCCGACCACCAGCGTGGTCATGGTCACCGTGGAGACGAGTGCGCTCATGACGAGGCTCGCACCCAGCCCCGGGTCGCGGAACATCGCCAGCCGGATCAAGGGCGAGGGGGCTCTCGACTCGGCCAGCACGAAGAGGCCTGCTCCGAAGGCCGCCGCCGACAGCAGCGCGATGTTGAGCGAACCGAAGCTGCCACGCTGGATCGTCATGGCGAGCGCATACGCCGCAAGCGTCAAGGCCAGCAGCAGCGTGCCCACGGTGTCGAAGCGGGCCCCATCGGTGTGGGGCTGCCGGTGATCGGCGGGCAGGTGGCGATGTGCGAGAACAAAAGCCAGCATGCCCAGCGGCACCTTGACCAGGAAGAGGGCCCGCCACCCCAGCCCAGCGATCAGCAGGCCACCGAGCGAGGGCCCGAGCGCGGTGCCGATGGCAGACATGGTTCCGAGCAGGCCCATGGCACTGCCGGTCCTGGCCTTCGGCACCGTCTCACCGACCAGGGCCATGGTGAGGGCCATCATGATGGCTGCGCCCAGGCCCTGCGCTGCCCGGGCGGCAATCAGCAGCCACAGCGTGGGCGCCGCACCGCACAAGGCCGAGGCCACCGTGAACAGGACGATGCCGGCCAGGAGCAGCCGGCGGCGACCGATGAGGTCACCGAGCCGCCCGACGCTGACGATCACGGTGGTGATGGCCAGCAGATATGCCAGGACGATCCACTGCACGTGCTGGAAGGGGGCGTTGAACACCTGGGCCAATGTGGGCAGGCCCACATTGGCGATGCTGGTGCCGAGCGAGGACAGCAGCATGGACAGCGAAAGACCTGCGAGCACCCACCGAACCGATGAGGCCCGTGCCGCGCTGCCGGCACCTGCCTCATCGTCATCACGTCCTGCAAGGGTGGGCCGCACTATGAACTCCGCTTTCCGGCAACTCCCGACACCGGGGCCGGCGAAGCATAGTCCCTTGCCCGCCCCGGCAGAAGATGCGCTCCGGCGAGGGGCACAATGCGGCTGTCGTGTCGTTGTGGTATCGGCCATGCACCCAGGAATCACGTTTGCGCTGCCTGTGCTCTTGCTGATGGAGGCCGCGCCAGCGTTTGCCGTGTTCACCTGCCCGCCCATGCCGGCCGCCGTGACGACGGTCAGCACCGACATCAAGTCCGACATTTCCGCCAGCATCGGCACCTTGGGCAAGGCCAAGGCCGGTGAGATCGCCATCAAGACAGAAACCGAGGCGAAGAACCTGTTTGCCAAGTACCCGAACGTCGACAAGCTGCTGGCGCTGCAAACCATGTCGGCGACCTACTGCGACATGCTCAAGAGCACCACAGCCCTCCGCGAGATCGAGAAGATCGATCGCTGGGAAAAGTTTCAGGACAAGGTGCTGGACCTGCGGGCCAGGCCTGCCCTTGCAGCCGCGAAGGCGGGGCCGGAGGAAGCCCGCATGCGGCTCGCGCAACTCTCCCTGGCCTACACCCCGTCCGTCTTCGTCAACCGTGCCGAAGAAGGCGATCTCAGCGCGGTGAAGTGGTTCCTGGCGGCGGGCATGAACCCGAACACCACCACCGAGGCATCAACCAAGAGCCTTGGGGGTGACCGGGGCCAGACTGCCCTGATGGTAGCCGCCGCCCAAGGACATGCGAAGGTCGTGGCAGCGCTGGTGGAGGCGGGGGCTGACGTCAACAAGGCCCATGGCAGCCACACGCCGCTGTCGCTGGCCGCCGCGCAGGGGCACGTGGAGGTCGTGAGGATCCTGCTGGGCAGGAAGGTCGACGCCGAGCAGGTCAACGGCGCCTTCATCGACGCTGCGGGCCGCAGGCGCGGTGAGGTCCTGCGAGTTCTGCTGGACAAGGGGGCCGACGTGAGGAAAGTCGGTGCCCGTGCCGCAACGTTCCTGCTCCGGCGCGGCGGCGGGACGGTGAACGGCGAAGGCGAAGACGACGCGCAGGTGAGCGAGGTCCTGAAGTTGCTGCTCGACGCGGGTGCCGATCCTGACGGGCAAGACGGCGATGGATGGCGGCCTTTGATGGCTGCCGCCTACGGAGGCTTCCCGGCGTCCGTGCGCCTGCTGCTGGACAGGGGCGCGGCCGTCAATGCAAGATGCGACTGTCCCAATTCCGGCTTTGGCGGCGCCACGGCCTTGTTGATGGCCGTCAAGAAGCGAGCCCCGCAAAGTGTCGAAGCCCTGCTCGGCAAGGGGGCGGACGTCAGTCTCGGCGATGAAGCGGGCCAGACGGCGTTGACGCTGTCCATGCGCGAAGAGCACGGAGGCGAAAACGGCCGACGCGTTTTCGAGCTGGTCAGACGGCCCGCAACCCAATGAACCCTGCCACGCGTTCACCGCATCAAACAGAGCCGGAAGCACCATGAGCCCTAGCCGCGTGGCATTCAACACCCTGGTTTGCATACTCTGCCCGCTCGCGCAAGCGGCCGTGGTCTGCCCACCCATGCCGGCGGCCGTGACGACGGTCAGCAAGGACGTCCGGTCCGACATCAATGCCACGGTCGGCTCGCTGGGCAAGCTCAAGGCGGGCGACCTGGCGATCAAGACCGACGTGGTGTCCAAGAACCTGTTCGACAAGTACCCGAACCTTGACAGGCTGCTGGCCCTGCAGACGATGTCTGCCACCTACTGCGCCATGCTGAACCAAAGCGCGATACCCGACATCGACAAGCTCGACCGATGGGAAAAGTTCCAGGAGAGGGTTCTCGATCTCCAGGCGAAGGTGAGCGCATCGCCCCCGCCGAAGCGGGCGCCGGCGGCGGCCGCTTCGAAGGCCGCGCCGTGACCCCTGCCGTGTGCCTGCAGCCGTCATGCGCAGCGGATCGCGTGGCGGATGCAAGGGGTCCCAACCTGCTGCGCGTGGCCTTGGCCGCTACGCGTCCGGGCCACTCACGTCAGGGGCCACTGTGCTGGAGCACCTCGGACACCGCCCTGTCCCAGTACGCGGGCGACCCGAAGGCCTTCTTCAAGTGCGCGATGAAGAGCTGAGCCTTGGCGGTGTGTGACCGCCCCTTGAGCCGAACCGCGTGCAGCGCCGCGGCCTGTGTGTCGGCGGCCTGGCTGTCATCAGGCCCATGGCCGGGAAACAGGCACACCAGCTGACCCGAGACGATCATGTCGCTCACCAGCCAGCTTGCCAGGTGCACCACGCCCAGGCCGGCCACGGCGCCTTGGAGCAAGGCCTCGGTGTCGTCCGTGCGAAGCCGCCCGTGCACAGCCAGCGCCTTGCCCTTGTTGACGCCCGGAAACGCCCACCAGCCCGTGGGAATGCGCGACGCTGACGAGACCGTCAGGCAACTGTGCTGCAGAAGATCTTCCGGCTTGGCGGGCCGGCCGTGGCGCTGCAGATAACCGGGGCTGGCGCAAGCCAGGCGGCGCACCGGTGCCAGCCGGGTGGCGGTGAGGTCGCTGTCGGGCAGTGCGCCACTGCGTAGGGCCACGTCCGTGCGGTTCGACGACAGGTCGACCCACTGGTCGCTGAAATGCAGATCCAGTTCGATCAAGGGGTGCTGCTGCAGGAACGTGGCCGCGGCCGGGGCCACGTGCCGCCGGCCAAACGCTGCTGGCGCGGTGACGGACAACACGCGCTGGGTTCTGCCTGCGCATCCAGCAGCGCAGCCTTGGCATCGTCCAGGTCCTCGACGAGGCCCTCGGCCCGCGGCAGGAACTGCTCCCCCGCATCGGTGAGCAGGAGGCGGCGCGAGCTTCGATGGAAGAGACGGATCCCGAGCGAGGCCTCCAGGGCATCCACCTGCCGGGCCACCGACGACACGGCGACATTGCGCGACTTGGCGACCGCGGAGAACGTGCCTTGCCTGGCGACGTCGATGAAGGCTTGAAGGGGGTCCAGCACGGCGGGGGGGTTACGGTGGGAGCTTTTCGATTTACGCAAAGCTGGTTCGCGCGGCGGCTGATTGTCGCGTTTCTTGCGCAGCCGAACAATCGCAACCCTCATCCCTACCGAAGAAGGTGTTCAAGTGATCAAGCTCTACTACTACCCCTCACCCAACCCGGCCAAGGTGGCCCTGTTTCTGGAGGAAGCCGGCCTTGCGTACGACGTGGTGCCGGTGGACATTCGCAAGGGCGAGCAGCACGAGCCCGCCTATCTGAAGCTCAACCCCAATGGCAAGACGCCCACGCTGGTGGATGGCAATGCGGTGGTGTTCGACAGCAATGCCATCCTGCTGTACCTGGCGGTCAAGACGGGCAACTTCCTGCCCCGCAATGAGCCGGAGTTGCGGGCCCAGATGTATTCGTGGCTGATGTTCATCGCCACCGGGCTCGGGCCGTTTTCGGGGCAGGCGGTGCACTTTCGCCACTTCGCGCCGAAGCCCCAGGACTATGCCCTCAACCGCTACGACTTCGAGGCGTGGCGCCATTGGCGGCTGATCAATGAACACCTCGCCCACCGAAGCTACATGGTCGGCGACGACTACACCATCGTGGACATGGCGCTGTGGGGGTGGGCGAGCGCGGTGCCCATGGTGCTGGGGCCGGATGCCTGGCAGGAGTTGCCGCATGTGGGCCGCTTCCTGGCCCACATCGGCGAGCGGCCGGCAGCCCGCCGAGCCGCGGCCCTGGCCACCGCGCCCACCTACAAGGCCGACATGGACCAGGGGGCCATGGACGCCATGTATCCGCAGAACCGGCGACTCGCCCGAGAGGCTGAGTGGGCACCTGGCACCGGGGTACCGATGCCACCCCGCCAGGCGGGTGCCCAGCCGCCCCAAGGTCAGCGACTGACGCTCAGACGCGTTCCACCGCCTTGATTGCCGCCCGCAGCCACTTCGGCGCCGCATCGGTGATGACCGTGTCGATCTGGTCCAGCCCCGCGACGACCTGGGGCTGCACCAGGTCGAACTTGCTCGCATCGGCCAGCAGCACGCGCTGCAGGGCGCAGTCAAGCATCGCGCGCTTGACCTGCGCATCCCCGCCATGCGAGGCGCTCAGCCCCAGGCGGGGATGCACGGCACAGGCACCGACGAAGGCCCAGTCCGCCCGGTGCGCGCGGAACGCGGCCTCGGCCAGCGGCCCGGAGAAGGCGCGCGTCTCGTGCGACCACTCGCCCCCGGCCAGCACCAGGGTCACCTTGGCATCGCCGCAAAAAAGCAGGGCCACGTCGAGTGCCGCGGTGATGACCGTCAACGGCCGCGGCGCGTCGGCCGCGCCGAGCGCCTGCGCCAAGGCCAGGGCGGTGGTGCCGCTGTCGATGAACAAGGTCTGGTGCGGCTGCACCCGGGTGGCCGCGGCGCGGCCGATCGCACCCTTGGTGGAGGCCTTCACGGCACTGCGTTGCGCCATCGGCATGGCGCCCGGATGCAAGGCCACCGCGCCGCCGTGCGTCTTTTGCACCAGCCCGCGCGCGGCCAGCAGGCGCAGGTCACGGCGGATGCTGTCTTCCGACACCTGGTACAGCGCGGCCAGTGCGGAAACCTCGACACGGCCCGCTTCACGCAGCTGTTGTGCGATCGCCCTTTGCCGCTCTTCGGCAAAACGCGGGCGGGACGTTTCCGCAGCATCCGGGGGGGCGGTCGTTTCGGGAGCGCGGTGCGGTTTCATGGTTTTCGCATATGTGCACAATTCGGCGAATTTTGGCACAATCGTGCACTTCAATCTGTAGCCTGTCGGTTTCCCGATGGGGCGGCCCTCCATGACCATGACCCGCGCTTCGGTCCTTCCCGTGCCCCCTTCTCCGTCGGTGCTGGCGCGCGCACGCTGGGCCACGCGGATCCAGTTCATGGCGCTCGGCGTGCTCGGTGGCACCTGGGGGGCGCACATCCCGTCGGTGAAGGCCGGCTATGCCCTCAGCGAGGCGACGCTCTCGCTGGTGCTGCTGGCCGCGGCGATCGGGGCCGTGCTGTCGCTCTTCATCGCCGGGCGCATCGTGGGGCGGCTGGGCACACGCCATGCCACGGTGCTCGCGGCGTTGCTGATGAGCCTGATGCTCGGCACCGTGCTGGAACACGCCGACTTGGCCGTGCTGCTGCCGGCGATGCTGGTGCTCGGCGCGTCGATGAGCGTGCTCGACGTCGCCATCAATACCGAAGGCTCGGAACTGGAGAGCCTGGGCGGCCGCGCGGTCATGAGCAACCTGCACGCCATGTTCAGCGTCGGCGGCATGACCGGTGCGGCGCTCGCCGCCTGGATGCTGGGCGTCGGCGTGGCGCCGCGGCTGCAGCTCTTCGGTGTGTGCACCGGCGTTGCAATCGCCGTCTTCATCGCCTCGCGCGGCATGCTGGAGCCGCGCGCCGGCAGCGGCAGTGGCGGCGAGCAAGCGCACTTCGCCTGGCCGCGGGGCCTGCTGCTGGTCATCGGCCTGCTGATCTTCGCCGGCATGACGGCCGAAGGCGTGATGTACGACTGGTGTGTGCTCTACCTCAAGCAGGAGGTCGGCATGCCGCAGGCCCAGGCCGCACTTGGCTATGCGACCTTCTCCGCGGCCATGGCCTTGTCGCGCTTCGGCGGGGATTTCCTTCGCTCGCGCTATTCGGAGCGGGCGCTGTTGCGCGTGGGCGGCAGCGTGGCCGCCGTGGCGATGGCCGTGGTGCTGGTTTCGGCCAATGGCTGGGTCGCGTTGATCGGCTTTGCCCTGGTGGGCGCCGGACTGGCACCGGTGGCCCCCATCCTTTTCAATGCCGCGACGCGCGTGCCGGGCGTGAGCCGGGCCGCGGCCATCGCCTCGGTCACGTCGATCGGCTACAGCGGCTTCATGGTCGGGCCCCCGCTGATCGGCAGCATCGCCACCGCAACTTCGTTGACGGTGGCGCTCGGCGTGCTGGTGCTGGCCTCGGCGCTGCTGGCTTATGGCGCCCGCTACGTGCCGGAGAAGGTGGATTGAGTGAGCCACGGACCGGTGCTGCGCGCACCCGCCTGCGCCCCGGCGTGCCGGCCGGGTGAGTACCCAGCGCACCGCCCGTCAGCGCACCGGTGCGCCCGGTGCCCTGGCTTGGCCAGCCGGCGGGTCGGTGAGGTAGTACGTCCTCAGCTTGGACACGACCGGGCTCAGGTCTTTCAGGGCCTTCGAGCCCATGACCTCGTAGGCTGATTCGAGCTTACGCAGCGCGGCGTTGATCTCCGCGCGGGTCCTGGCAAGGGAGAGATCCTTGTCAGCCCTGCGCAGGGCGGCGTCGTTGCGGCTCACCTGCAGGGGTTTGTCCACGGCCGGATAGATGAATTCGGAGCGGATACGCTGTGCGATGCGGTGGGTGGCGCGCTCCTCGTCCTTGCGCAGGCACGCCGCGTGCAGGCCTTGTTCATCGGCCGGGGCTGCGCGGTGGCGAAGGATGTCGAACAGGCGCTGCACCGGTGGTGCGGGGTCGCCTGCCAGCGCCTGCGCGAATGCGTCCCGGCAGGGCTCGTCGGGGCCCAGGGCCATGTCGACCTGCGCCATCCATTGGGTAACCTCATCGGCCATGGCCTTGTGCTGCTTGTCGTCGTGCCAGTCCTTCATGGTGTCCAGGAAGTGGCCGAGCGAATCTCGCAGATCGTCGACCCGCCGGAGCGCTTCCTCGATGGCCGGTGTATCGCCGGTGGTACACCGGTCGCGGAGCGGGCGCAGTTCGTCGCTGGTCAACGAGAACATCAAGTGATGCAGGCTTGGGAACGTCTTGTGGCCACTGCGCTGTTCCAGGTGGGCCCGGACCCCGTCATTCAGATGGTCCTGCAGTTCGTCCTTCTCTGCCTGGGTCATCCAGATGGCCAGGCGGCCCTTCGAACCGGAATAGTCGGTGTGCCCGGCCACGCCTTTGAGCTTGATTTCAAGGGTCTGGTGCGCCAGGGGACCATGGACCAGTTCGTGAGCCAGGAACTTGCGCCTGCTGATGAAATGCTGGACCACGGGGATTGTCTTTGCCACTCGCGCGGAGAGATCGCCGGCGAATGATGGGGGCTTCGTGTCCGCCGCACCTTGCCGCGCCCGCGTCGTCCGTGGATCCTCGAAACTGAGGATGAGGTTCTCGGCCGGCGGAGTGTCCGGATCGATGAGTTCGCGGATCGGGGTGTTCAGGGTGAGGCCGCCGTCGGTGAATCGCGTCCTCGTTTTTTTCGAATCGGCCAGGTCGTGCGGCATGGGGTGCTGTCTGGCCTTGAAGACCACCGGCAGTGCCGCAGAGGCACAGACGGCCGCCGAGAGTTCCATGTCCTTGCAGTCATCGTCCGTGCTGCTGAACACGGCGAGCTGCCGCACCTTGCCCTGCACGCCTGGCCCGCTGTAGACGGCCGTGCTGGTGCAATACAGGTCCTTGATGCCGGGCACGTGGTCGCTGAGCGTGCGCAGGTCGCCGAGGCTCAGGGTGCCGCCTGCCGCCAGCTTGTTGCTGATGCGCTGGACGTCTGCATTCGAAAGGGGCTCCAGGGCATTGATGCGTTCAAGCGCCGACTCCCGCGTGGTCTGGTCTATCAGGCCCTTCAGGTTGGGCGCCTTGGAGCCCAGGTTGCTCGCGATGGAGAGCTTGCTGCGCATACGACCCAGGCGCACGGGTTTCTTCAGTTCGGCCGCGGGCTTTTCCGTGCGCGAGAACAACAAGGGCAGGTTGATCTGGTCCAGCAGGGCCTTGCAGCCGTCGGCGTCCATGCCGGCAGCCAGCAAGGCAGCGACGATCGCGCCGATGGACGTGCCGCCCACCTCGCGAATGTGGGCCAATTGCCCGGTGTTCTCCAAGGCCTTGATGGCGCCCGGGTACACGGCCCCCTTGGCGCCGCCGCCGGTGAGCACCAGGCGACGCAGCTTCAGGTCCTGCTGCAGCGTGACTTGGCCGTCATCCTGATGACGGTGAATGGAG
>Ga0307516_10008191_pt1 | contig 11871 bp, 9 predicted proteins | sample 19_EM_MG_FD_203310 | JGI IMG/M metagenome (GOLD analysis project Ga0307516, IMG submission 203310) | Populus trichocarpa ectomycorrhiza microbial communities from riparian zone in the Pacific Northwest, United States - 19_EM | ecosystem: Host-associated > Plants > Roots > Unclassified | place...
TCCCAGGGATGTGACCAGACCCCCGTCTGAGGCTGCCACTCATCCCCTTTCCCTTTGGTAACCTTGAGTTACCACCTGGCTGCTGTTGGGTCGGTAATACTCCTCTCTTTCAGAGCTCGCCCCAGCCCGTGACTTTCACTCATGAAATCTCACTCGGCCTCAATCCTCAGATTGAGTCCGGCTAGTCATACTAATTGCATGTCTTGGGGTGTCACCAGCGCACTGGGTATAACACTACCCCCTCCCTCAGAAGGGTTCGTCCTCGGACCAAAGTTCATCAACCCTGACTGTTATTCCCTCCTTGTTAAAAACTAAAAAACCTAACATGTAGGAAAAAAAAGGAAAACCTCCTTGCAGATAAAACCAAAAAACCTTTAACCAAGGAAAACACCATTATCCACTACATCACACCATGTCCTCGGTGTCTTGTCAGCCATTAAAACCTGGATCCCCTTATAGCTTCACCAGGAAAAGGTACTGACTCAACCTTACAGTCTGACCCTCGGATCCTTCGCCGCATTGGGGTGCTTCCTGTGGAAGGCCCTTATCATCCCTTCCCCTGAGCCTAGGAAATGCTCCAAGGGTTCCTCCGTCCAATTTTCCTCCTCGGGAAACCCCACCCACTTTGTGAGGTACTTTATGTTGCCGTCCTGATCATAGGAACTTCCCATGATCTCGTCAATCTCCCATTGACCTTCCTCGACATCAACATCCATCTCATCAGCCTCATTCCTAACTCTCTCAGGGTCAGGTAGAGCATGGCTTGCCTTGCTAGAAACACGATATAGTTCCTGCAACGAGACATGAAATACGTTGTGGAGTCTCCACCGCCTTGACAGCTTAAACATTACCGTGTTCGGAGACACAACCTTTTCAATCTCAAATGGGCCTTGCATCTTGTGATCGAGTTTCTTTGATGGATGCCAGGTTCTCAGGTTCTTGCTGCTGAGCATCACGAGATCTCCGACCTTCATTTTGGGAGCCTCCTTGGACCTCTTGTCATAGTGACGACTCATTCGTTCCCGAGTACACTCTAATATCTTTTTGCAAAACGCATGGACACTGACCATCCAATGCGCATAGTTCCTACCTGCCGGATTCATTGCCTCTATCTCTACTGGCCATGATGTTCGTGGATCAAAACCATAGTTCACGTAGAAAGGCGACAGCCCTGTGGCCGTAGTCACCGAGTTGTTGTAGGCGTATTCACCCATTGGCAACATCTCACTCCAGTTGTTCTGTTCATAGTTGCAGAACGTATGGAGGTAGGGTTCAATTGACTGATTGACCCTCTTGGTTTGGCCATCTGTTTGGGGATGGAATGCAGTTGACATACCTCTTTTTATTTTCAGGATACCGGTGATAGTCTCCCAAAACTTGGAGGTGAATCGCGCATCTCTGTCTGAGATGATGGTACTAGGCAACCCATGTAGCCGCCAGACTTCCCTAAGGAATATCCGTGCTAGGTCGGGTGCCTTTTTTGCATCACTCTTCAGGGGTACAAAGTGAGCCATCTTTGTAAACCTATCAACAATTATCCAGATACTATCATGTCCGTCGGACAATGGTAGGTCTGTGATGAAGTCCATTGAGATTGAGTCCCATGGTGCATACGGCACCTCTAGTGGCTGCAGGAGGCCATACCGGGTGTGGCGAATTACCTTGTCTTTTTGGCAGTCTTCACACGACCCAATATAGTCATGTATCCAGCTGTTCATCTGGGGCCAGAAAAAGTTCCTTCGAACAAGTTCCACAGTCTTGTCCTGCCCTATATGTCCTGCCACCAGTGTGTCATGCTCCTTGCTCACGATCGTTCTCTTCAACTTCAGGCTATCTGGAATATATAGATGTTCTTTGTAGTAAAGAGACCCGTCCACATATTCCATGTGATCGCTTGGGCTTTTGCTCATAGCCTTTTCGTATTCTACCATCCACTCTGGGTCGTCTTGTCCATAGGAGAAGACTTCCTCCAGCAGGCTTTGGTGGAATACAACCTTGGGAATTGTTTGCACGCTGAGAGAAGACAGCACTACCTGGGCTCCGTCAACCGTAACAAGTTGATCGGGTCTTAACAGGCAATAAATTGGCTTGTTCTCATTTTCTTCAGCGCTACCCCCCCCTTTCAAGGGACGGTACTTCAGCCATCTAGATAGTGCATCAGGCTTTCCATTCTGAGTACCTGGTCGATACATAATCTTGAAGTCATAACCTGCAAGTTCTTGTGCCCATCAAGCTTGACACAGGTTTAACACCTTTGTCGTAGCGAAGTATTCCAGATTCTTATGGTCTGTGTACACAATTATCTGAAATCGAGCACCCTCGAGATATCTTCTTCATTCTTTGAAGGCTGACACTACTGTGAGCATCTCTTTATCATGGATCTCATAGTTAATCTCGGCTTTTTCCATTTTTCGTGAGTGGAAAGCAACAGGGTGTAGTCTTCCTTCGACTTGCTGCGATAGCACTGCTCCAATAGCGAAGTCACTGGCATCAGTCTCCATAACTGTTGGAAGTGCAGGATCAAAGTGCCTCAAGATAGGTGCCGTGGTGAACCGTCTTTTCAACATCTCGAAGGCATTCTGCGCTTCCTCGGTCCATTGCCATCGGATACCTTTCTTGGTCAAGTCCGTAAGTGGCTTACAGATCTTAGAGAACCCCTCGATGAACCTTCGGTAGAAGTTAGCAAATCCTAAGAAGGATTGCACTGCCGTTACATTCGTAGGTGGAGCCCACTCCAACAGGGTCTGCACTTTATCCTCAGCCATGCTGACTCCATCAGCTGAGATGATGTATCCCAAGAACTCAACCTTTGAGGTATGCCATTCACACTTCTCCGGTGCTACTGCTAAGCCATTTTCTTGCAAAAGCCGTAATACACTCGTCACTATGTGAACATGCTCGTCCTCTGTAGGTGAGTAGATGAGGATGTCATCCATGTATGCCACTACCCCTTGATCAATTAAGTCCCTCAAGACCTCATTAATCATATTCTGGAACGTTGCGGGCGCGTTAGCAAGCCCAAACGGCATCACGAGGTACTCATAGAGACCATATCTTGTTCGGAATGCCGTTTTCCATTCATCACCCTCTTTGATACGGATCAAGTTATAGCCCCATTTCAAGTCAATCTTGGTGAAGATTTTGGCACCTTGTACTCGATCACGTAACTCGTTCATCAGGGGTAATGGGTAGCGGTTCATTATCGTGACTTTATTTAGCCCGCGATAATCCACACAGAGCCTAAGGCCACGACCATGAGGCTTTGGTACAAACAGTATTGGGGCACCAGCTGGAGACTTGCTAGGTCTGATCTTGCCCGTTCGAAGCATCCCCTCCAGGTATTCTTTTAGGGCTTCCAGTTCTACTTCTGATAACGCGTAGATAGGACCCCATGGGGGTTGTGCTCCTTCCTTGAGGTCAATGGCGTGATCAAACGACCTATGTGGAGGTAGTTCGGCTGTAGTTCCTTCCGGATCAAACAGATCAATGAACTCCTTGTACCGTTCAGGTACCATGCCCCTCCAATCCACAAGTTCCACTCCCTGAGCGCTCATGCCCACAACACCCAGGAAGCCCACTGTTTCTTGATCAACATTTTCCAGTAGACCTGAATCATATTCAATGTCCAGTTGATCGGTCTTCTCCTTGGTGCAATTCATGTTACACCAGTCGGAGTCAAATGTGGGGCAATTGTCAAAGAAGCCTGACGGCTGGTGTACTTGAAGGTACCAGTGTGGAAGCACCATATCAAATGAAGGCTCCATAGGAGACACCTCGAATGCTTGGCTATCATAGTGCTGTTGGTGGCGCATGCACAAAGGCCACGTATACTGCCATCCTGCTCCAGATACTGATTTACCTTTAAAGTTATTTAACTTCAGTGGGACCTGCCTTCTCCAGCACGGTATCCCGTACTTCCTGACTATTGCCTCCGAGATTGTGAAGATTTGTGCACCTGAATCAAGCAGTACCCGTACCGGTATCTCAGGATGTCGGTCCCATGAAAGGTGCATAACCACCATGGGCCGTTCACCAATTCTTGGCTCTTTAGGGGGATGTCTGCTTGAAGACTCGCTAGAGTCACACTTTCTCTTATTGGAACTCATCTTGCTTTTGGAGTGGTTGAGTTGCAGCTTTCCCAGCATGCAAGTCAATTTCACAGTTGCAATATTTGGAAGTTGGATTTTTGTTTTGAGATTCTTAGCCTCTTGAGATTGTAGATCTTTAAGTGGTTTCATATATCAGCGCATAGACGCGCCTGCACGTTTCGGGTCTTCAACCCTCCTCAGTATGTCTGTGATTTTTTGGAAAAACAAACTTCATTTTCAAAAAATACAAACGCCTAGAACCAAATAGAATCCCAATGTTTTATTCCTTATTTTCTGATTTTCTTCGACCCCTAGGTCATATCTGCAGATAGTTCACGGAAACTCATTTCTCATAAGAACAGAAAAATCAACAAAGGAAATCCATTTCCCACTTCGTATTCTGCACTCGTCAGCACCTAACTTTTGTCAATCTCGATCCAACTATTTTTTAAAGAGGGGCTCTACCGTAGCCAATGAAATAGACACATCTATTTAATCACTCTCCTTTTCGGAGTCCTCCTCAAACAACTTCTTCTCCCATGCCGGGATATATCGCGTGTATCGGTGCGGCTCAGGAGATTCTTCTCTTCCAACCCCACGTGCCGAGACCTTGGCACGCTTGGCATTATGCTGGGGTTTTTCTCCCTCTTCCTCCTGAATCGTAGAGTCGGGGATACGGTGCTTGTTGCCCGCCAACAAACCAGAGGATGTCGTAACAATTGGCCCCCGGCATTGGAATCAGCAATGGTTCAGTTTGCCACATGCGAGGCAATCATTATTCTTGAATCTTTTTTCAACCAGCTTGGGGTCGACCCCCTTGGTTGCATCCTCCTTCGTCTTGCAGCATTGCTCCTTCTTCGCGCTTGATTCCTTGTCGCACCGATCCCCTTTGTCGCTCTTTTTCCCAGGCTTTTTGTTGACCCGGTGCGAAGAGTTGTGGTCCTTCACTTCTTTGGACCCAGGGGTTTTCTTCGGGTTTTTTGGCTCTGGCTATTTCCGATGAGAACGATTTTCCTCCTTAACCTCGTCCTCCAGATTTTTTCCCACTTCCTGAAGCACCTCTAAGAACTCGATATCATCTTCTGGAAGCCGTCCCACATTGGAAAGCTTCTTCTTTATGGGCCTTGTGAGTCCTCCCTTCAGCTGTTCCCTCCAGATAACACTAGAGAGTCCTGCTCGGGCATTCGCTATTTCCATTTTATCGATGAAGAGCTCAATATCGCCATCATAGACAATACGGTCGATTTTGCGCAAGGCGTCACATTGCTCGAATCGAGTGGAGAATCAGGTCTCGATCGCCGATGCAAATGACTTCCAATCATCCTCTTTGTTTTGTTGCTTCAATTGAGCGGCACGTGCCTCATATCACTCTTCTGCATTTCCTGACATCTGGTTCCCCACAAAAGCAATTTTGTCTGTTTCCTTCACATAGGTGGTCTTGTAGTATTTTAAATAATTTCCAACACGAGCCCGCCATGCTGCAAATGTAGGCTTCATATCGCAACCGGAAAATTTTTCTGGCTTGTCTAGCACAGGTTTTTCGATCGTGACACGGACCAGATCTTGGAGCTTGTGCGGTGATGGTGAATGTTTGCGATCCCACAACCCCCTCCTGGGAGATGGCCCCCTTGGGTTTCGCTGCCAGGTGGCGGACCACCTCGGTGGTCAGGATGGTGGGGGTGAGGGTGACCCCTCATCTGATAATGTGTCACTGGGGCTGCCGGGTGGGCTAGCACCACCACCAACACCCCCTGTCCGTCGTCCACCACCACCACCTCCCGCCCCACCTGCTGCTCGGTCGGCCTCCTCCTTACCATCTTCATCTGGGTCATACAACTCCAAACGGAAAGGTCTAAGTGGAGGGGCCGCTGGGCCTTCTCCGAGTCTGGCTCGATAGGTGGGATTGGTCTCTCCGGGTTGCTATCGATAGCCTTCCCCTTTTTCACTGAGAGTTCTTCTCTTAGCGAGGCTGCTTCTTTCACGGACCTCCCTTCCTTTACGGAGCGCGCCAGCCCTTCCAGTTTGCCCTCGAGCGCAATGGGGTTGGCCGACTACTTTGCCTTTTTCATTGCCGCATCGAAGAACTCCTGTAGCTTCTTTTCTTGCTTTTTGACAGCGGCTGCTTTGGGCTTGCGTTTTACCTCCTTACGGAGGGCCGCAATATCTGCCTTCATGGCCGTGCTGGAATTCTGGAGTACCTTTATTTCGGCATCCTTTGTCGCAGCAAACTCATTCATCACAGCCATGACATGGGTAGCATTGGCATCAAGTGCCTCAGTTACTACCGCTGCCAGGTGTTTGAACTTCGCTTCATCCTTAGTCTGGGCAGCTAGAATAGCGGTGGATACCTGGTCAGAGAACTGGGTGCTCACTACTGACAGCTGCCAGAAAGCCTCTTCTGAGGCATAGCACATTTGTTCCTTTTCGGCCTGGGCCAGCTCATATAGACGTCTGTGGTTATGCAGAAGGCCCTCGTAGTGCTGCGTCAATTTTGGGAAGATTTCCTTGATGTCATGCTCATTCTTTCGGCACAGCTGCACTAGCTGGCCAAACTGAGACAGACTCTTGTCAAGTGTCTTCACCATATTGCAGAACCACCCTGGTGCCTCCACAGCGACCGGATCCCACACCACAGGCTCACCAGTGTTGGCATCGCAGATGACCACATCTGTTGAGGTGTCCAACTCATTGGAGCTCTTTCGCCTCTCAAACTTCACCAATGCCTGAGAATCCGACATGGTTACTTATGCGTTTCTTGTAGAGAGGTATATTGTAGCGTTGGTGTGTCTGCTAACAATATAGTGCAACACTCGGGTCTTTCACCAATGGCACAATCGCCCAGGTGGTCACCAACAGTCTATCACCCTTGAGCGGGCAACACTTGTATGATGGCAGCAGAGCGACTGTTTAGTTCCGAAGGATTCACACGGAAGCGGAAGGGAAAATTCACTAAGAGATTCGCGTTCGAAATATCACTAGAGAGTTGATCCCAGAAACAATGTAATATTGTTAAGGCTCAACTTCCGACTGATCGTTGCTGATACCTCTCTACGAAGGAAACTGGCGCCCTTTAAATGTCGCGCCGACTCTTTGGCCGTCCGCCCTTGGGCTGACTCGGGAAGCGCAATAGCTCGGTATTACGCAGCTGCGTCTCTCCTCATCCGAGGGAGATAGGGTTGATTGGGACGTGGCTCTGATTGATAGGTATGGACCCAGAAGATCTTCGTTTGCACCCCCTGGTAGGCGTCGTCACCCTTATGCTCCTGATCGCAGCCCTTACTGGCTAATTGCTTCTCAGGTGCATTCGGGGTCGCAATCTATGAGTCTAGATGCTTCCAGGAATGTCTGGTGACGTCGGTACAAGTGCCGCAGCAATCGCAGTTAACTGAAGAATACGTCTCTGTAACTTAACAAGTTAAGGCCCAATCTTCTTCAAACACCTGACAGATGGTCTGGCTCCCCTCATATACCCACCGTACCCGTTCCGCCTCGCGCGTCCTGCACGACCGCTCGTGAGTTATATTGTACCCAGAAAAAGTTGACATTTTTGCTGGTATACGGCAACTAGTAGCTTTTAGTATGGGTCTCGCGGAGGATAACGTTGACACCTCCGAGGGATGTGACCAGACCCCCGTCTGAGGCTGCCACTCATCCCCTTTCCCTTTGGTAACCTTGAGTTACCACCTGGCTGCTGTTGGGTCGGTAATACTCCTCTCTTTCAGAGCTCGCCCCAGCCAGTGACTTTCACTCATGAAATCTCACTCGGCCTCAATCCTCAGATTGAGTCCGGCTAGTCATACTAATTTCATGTCTTGGGGTGTCACCAGCGCACTGGGTGTAACAGATAACACCTTAGAGAATCACCTCCTTTTGTCTGATTCTCGGGTGGAGCATTGGTTGTTGAGGTGTTCACAAAACAGTGGTGGTGGTGGTTGTGTTGGCTGGTTTAGCATAAACTCAATGGTGGCGCCTCACCAAACTCTGAATTCTGATGGCACGGCATAGTAGCACACTCAAACATCATTTCCACAGTGAACTTTGTATGACAGAAAAGTTTCTTCTAGATGTAGTAATTGATGGCGTTGTGGTCCAGTGGCAATTGGTTGGAAACTCATGGAGTGGAGTTCCACTTCCACCAAAACAGCAACTTCTGCTGCCAACAGCCCACTTATGTACAGCGAACACAATCCTTATCTCGCAACACACACAATGCGACAGATTTCCTTCACACTGAGCAACCAGAACCTTTCTTACGCCACCTAAGGCGTGCCAATCGAGGATCCGGCCGGGTGAAGGCATGGGTACCAAAGCCTTCACCACAGTAGGTCCAATTCGGGAGGCCATAGCCCATACCTGCACCAACTGTTTTTCAGCCCCCTGCCCCAACCACAACCACATAATTTAAAAATTGTTGCAACATTAGGAACACTAGATAACTATCTTGATTTTCAATTTCTAAAGTCAGATTAAAAAAAAAGGGGTTTTTCGTTGCATGGCGAGCGGCACTGTGGACGTAGTCATTTTCACCTGAGTTTTCACGCTAAGCTGGTAGACTAAAATTCTGCGACAATGGAAAGCGCTGCAAATAATTAAATCTAGAGACACTTTATTGGCCAGAGGGCAGCCAGAGGAGGCTGGTGTTCTCTAATCGCTATTTAGCGAGTCTGGTAATTTTATCTATTGACTTCATTCACTCAATTTCTTGAATCAAGCAATTTTGTTTATTGACTTAAGTCAATAGAAGAGATGGCTCGAGTCAATAAAATAGAATGACTGGAGTCAATGAAAGGGATTGACACGAATGAATGAAATAAAATGACTTGTCAATAAAATGGAATGACGCGAGTCATAAAATGAAATGACTCGAGCTGTCTTAAAATAAGATGACCCAAGTCGATAGAAAAGACGATGGGAGTCAATGAAAGGTAATGACTTGAGTCAATAAAAGGGAATGACTCGAGTCAATAAATGGGAATGACTCAAATCAATAAAAGGGATTGACTCCAGTCAATAAAATAAGATGACTCGAGTCAATGGGAAAGATGACTCGAGTCAATGGGAAAGATGACTCAAGTCAATGAAATGGAATGACTTGAGTTAATAAAATAAGATTTTTTGAGTCAATAAATGGAATGACTCGAGTCAATAAAAGGGAATGACTCGAGTCAATAAAATAAGATGACTCATGTCAACGGAAAAGATGATTCAAGTCAATAAAATAAGATGTTTTGAGTCAATAAAATGGAATGACTGGACTCAATAAAATAAGATCACTTGAGTCAATAGAAAAGATGACTCTAGTCAACAAAAGGGAATGACATAAGTAAAAAAAAGTAAATGACTCGAATCAATAAAAGGGAATGACTCGAGTCAATGAAATAGAATGACTTGATTGGTGACATGGAAGTGTAGTGGTCACATATCTCTCCAAGTTGTTGCCAGGCCTGGGTGGAGGGCAAAGGGGAGCTTGCAATGTGCTGCCACCACGCGGACTGTGGACAGGGGAACCGGACAAAATGATGCCGCCATGGTCTATATAGGTCCAATGCAAGTATGATTAAACCAAAAAAAAACCTCCAAGTTGTAACCACATGGCGCCAGTAGCATTGAACTTGCCAAAACACTGAATCAATCGGTGGTCAGCAGAACGGACTTATATCTGTCATAGCAATAGACCCCTACGGCAGCCAACGGACTGGAGGCCAGTGGGGTCAAGTAGTTTGGCTATGCAGACCGGTCGGGAAGGCAACCCATTCCCTTACCAGGTCCCTCACGAGCATCTGGCAGGAGACCTTCAAGAGGTGGGCCGAGGCGTGGAGCTGACCTGCAGGCCGGATCGCAGTGAAGACGTGGATCGAACAAGGAGAGAATGAGCTCGGGTGGACGGTCTGGGGGAGAGGGGCTGCATGCGAGCTTGCGAGCCATGGCCAGCCCCCATCATTAGTGAGTCACTTTACATCAGCAGTGGGGGTATTGAGGGGTGGCCATCGGATAAGACTGGGATGATGATGCTTCATTGATCGCCTGCTGCCCTGTTGGGTCATGGCAATATTATTTACAGTATTTTCCCGTTTACTGTCCACCGCAACCTCTCGCAGTCTGTCAGTGGCCTGCTCCTACTCCGTGTCCCTGCCTGGCCTGTCCCAATAGAGAAAGTGAAGGAAATCACTCAAAAAGACCCAAACAATGGAAAGAAGGAAACTGAAGCTGCAGTATTAAGGAGAGCAGAACCAAGAAAAAGATCTCTGTCTTCCCCTACTCATCTCCTACGCCCCACTCGCCCTCCCCCCATTCTTGTTCGGCTTCGGTGATGCTCCTCGTGGCCCAGTCATACGCCCTACCTCTGTTGTGCACAGGGGGTCCAGTATTGACCGGATGCACCACTCATCAGCTAGCCAGTTTCGGATCTTGTGGCAGTTTTTCCCCATCCCACCTCCTTTTGCACCTTAGCCCACAGGATCTTCTACTGCATTTTCCTGCATCTGCAATGCTTAAGCAGATGCTCCTGCATCTGCACCTTGTACTTGCACCATCTGCACTCCACCGTTTCCTAGTTCCTGTTTCACTTCAAATACTGTCCCGTGACAGTGGCACGTTCTGATCTGGAGGAAACATCCCGACAGCCACCCAAGGCCACTCCTCTTCTCCGCTCGTACGCTACTGCATCCTCCACGTCTTTCCCTGAACTCTCTCCTGTGTCCAGCTACATTCTTCATCCCATGCCGTCCACCTCCCGTGCTGAGCGGCTTTAATTGAGATGCGGGGGATATTGAGCGCCGGCCATCGGGTAACGACTGAGTGAGCACAAGGGTCAGGTCCGGAGTAGTATGAGCCATAGCCATCCTTCTCCCCTCTTACAAGAGAGGTAGGGATATCAAGTGGTGGCTGTCGGATAAGAGTGGGTGCTTACAAACCACAGACAGCCATCAACCTCGCTCCGGTGGGTGACTCTTCTTGAGCGGCGGCCTCGGATAAGATGGGAAGCTTGTGAGCCATGGCAGTCCTACTCCCTCTGGTAAGTGACTTTACATGAGCGGCCACCATGGATATGACTGAGAGCTGGGGAGCCATGGCCATCCTCCTCCCGTCACCAAGTAGCTTCACATAACTGGCAGCCGATATCGGGCAGCGTTCAGCGGATAAATACTGGGAGCTTGCGAGTCTCGGCCATCATCCTCCCTCCGGTGGCGGTGAGTGTCTTTACATGAGCGGTGGCCTCAGCTATAACTGAGAGCTTGCGAGCCACAGCCATACTCCTCACATTGCTGGTAGCTTCACATGACTGGCGAAGGATACTTACTGAGCTGCGCCCATCGGATAAAGACTGGGAGCTTGCGAGTCTCGGCCACCACCCTCCCTCCGGTGAGTGCCTTTGCATGAGCGGCTGCCTCGGATATGACTGGGAGTTTGCGAGCCATCCCTATCCTACTCCCTCCGGTGAGTGACTTTACATGAGTGGCGGCCTCAGATATAACTGGGAGCTTGTGAGCCACAGCTATACTCCTCACCTCGCCGGTGGCTTCACATGAATGGAGAAGGATACCAAGCAATGCCGGTTGGATAAAGACTGGCAGCTTGCGAGCTGCAGCCATCATCCTCACCTAGCCGAGTGGCTTCACCAGACCACCAGCGGATATGGAGTGGCACCCATCGAATAATGTTACACTTGGATATCGAGCGCATAGAGATAGCCCCGTAGAGACCTCGGCAGAGGAGACCAGAGGAGAAGGGAGCGGAACGCGGAAGGACTTTACTCCGGTCCTAGCCGCTTGGAAGCGAACTT
>Ga0307516_10008192_pt1 | contig 11871 bp, 13 predicted proteins | sample 19_EM_MG_FD_203310 | JGI IMG/M metagenome (GOLD analysis project Ga0307516, IMG submission 203310) | Populus trichocarpa ectomycorrhiza microbial communities from riparian zone in the Pacific Northwest, United States - 19_EM | ecosystem: Host-associated > Plants > Roots > Unclassified | place...
AAATTAAGTACCCTCTTGTATGTTGTTAAGTTGGGTGGGTAAGGGGGAGTGAAGGGGAGTGAAGGGGAATGAAATGGAGTGAGATGGAGTGAAACAGAGTGAGGTAGAATGAAATGGAGTGATGCAGTCAGTTGCCATCAATCTTCACTCCATTTCACTCCACTTCATTCCACTTCACTCCCAATTATTCCACACCCTCAACTCCACTGGGACTGAAATTTACACATTTTCATCCCTCACCACTCTATTTCACTCCATTTCACCCTATTTCATCCCATTTCACTCCCATGCTAAGATCTAATAGAGTGAAATGGGGTGAAGTGGGTGAATGGGAGTGAGATGGGATGAGGGTGCTCCAAACTCCATACTCATGTGTTATTTGGTGATTTTTGTCCAGAAAACCCCTTCAAAATTATCGCACACCAAAGCTGACATACATCCGATTCCAGGTTGGTCCTGCTGAGCGCATTTGGAAATCGGACGGGCTCATCCCGACCCCCTTGCGAGAGAAATTGCTCACAGCCGTGGTTCCACTGGAAGCCGTTCCGGATTCCGAGAGGGACTGGCACCCCGGTTCCGATGGTTTCGTACTCAACCTCGTGCACCCGGCATTGTACCCGATCGTATACGGCCGGACAATGGGCAAGTTACATGGCTCGGACACCGCCACAATCCTGGGGCCTCCGAGACTTAAAGGTGCTGACCCCAGGTTTGTATCCAAGCGGTTCCAGTTCCTACCTTCCGACTTCTCTGTGGACAATGACGGAAAAGTCACACTCGCCTCCCCGTATATCAATAACATCCACCCAACTCGCCACAAGGAACTGTATCTGGTCATCCCAGAAATCCTACAGCGTGCCCTTCCGATGTTTGAGCGGGTCTTATCCGACTTACTCCGACCACTCCTCCCGATGAGGGTCGCAATGCCAAGTGGTCACGGGTTCAGAAGTGGAGGGGCCGTTGGTTGTATCTGGGACAACGGCGGTTTTCACCACACTAGATGTGAATACGAATACCAAGTGGATTCCAACACATGGTATGCAAAATACAAGCTCCGCACTCCAGATGTGTGGAAAAAGTATAGCGGGGATCTCGAGGTCATGAACAACCGAATCTCTCTGAAGGGCCGAACACTCCAGGTGATCGTCAGGCTGGCGAATATCGTACTCACACCGGAGAGACCGGAGTATCCTGGTGGGAAGTGGCACGTTGAAGGTCTGTCACATTCGCGTTCCGTACGCAAGGGCTGGCGTTTGAATGTCAACCTCTAAGGTCTGCGGAACGAGATGATCGTTTCCAGCTTCATATATGTGAGTTTCTGATGAGCTATGAGCACTCAAGGTCCTAACAACGTCCCAGTACTACGATTCGGAGAACACTACCGAATCCAGGTTATCGTTCAGGAGGGCCACATCTGAACCACGAACCCACGAGCAGGATGACGAGATGTGTACGAGAGTGCTTTATGATATGGATTGGTACGTTACCCGGCGTCGATGCCTCTAAAATCCAGTTGACTGAGGGACGTGCGTATCAGGGGCTCCCCATATGTGCAGGACGTCGGGAATGTGATCACCAAAACCCACAGATGCGTTGCATTTCCGAACTTGTACCAGCACCAGGTCCAACCGTTCCGTTTGGAAGATCCCAAAAAACCTGGCCACCGCAAGATTCTCGTCTTCTTCTTGGTCGATCCGACACGGAAGGTCCTTTCTGCCACGAACGTGACACCTCAACAGCGCGAGTGGGTTACCGAGGCCATGTATTGTGCAGATCAGATCTCTGCTTTTGGAAATGTTCCCGCGGAACTCCTCAGGATGATCTCGAATGCGAACGAGGGGGCGATGAATCGTTCGGAAGCTGAGAAGTACCGGGAGGAATTGATGTCTGAGAGGATCGTGGCCATGGAGGAAAACAACGAGGCTTACTTCGAGGCGGGTGACGCCAGACTTGCGCTATTTTGTGGGGATTAGACGAGCAAGGGTGGCGGTGACTGGGCCACTGAGTGGGTTTTTCTTTGGGTGGCTGGGTGACCGTACGGAAGCTGGCTACACCGTCTAAGTACGCGCAAATTCAGATGGGTATCAACGTGCCTGTAAGGAGACTGTACCGCTCCGTCGCGTCTGGCCACGGGACATGTATTGGGAGTGGGAAGGATGACAACCCAAGTCGCTTCGAGCCCACGGAAGGCTTGTGTCCCCTCCATACTTAAACCTTCAACTTCACTGAGCTAGTCTGCACCGAACGCCACATATTGAAGGATGAACCTCGGCTGGTGGGGCTCCTACTACGGCGGATATATGCGTGTCCAGTTTTATCTCGTCTTAGGAGTACTGTCGTGTGATCGTTGTGGGTGGGGGGCGGTATGGCAATTGGTTACCCTGCATGACATACAGATGGGCATAACGAAGTCGTGTGCCAGAGTGGTGCGACCTGGACTTGCCCCTTGAGAATGTTCGACATTTTAAGGGGATATAGTACAATATGGGGCCTGTGAAACCGGGGCCTGACTAGGCCTATCTTCCGACCAATTGCCCAACCCGAAACCAAAGCGAAGGGCCGGTCAGCCCAAGGACGAACTCCCCATCCAGGCGGAGACGACCCGCCGGCTATCAGACCCGTTCACCCTCGAGTGCAGAAAGGGGAATACCGTCCACCGCATGGGTGGAGTAACCGCCCTGTAAATTCATCGACAACATGGACGGGGCCTCCAGACCCGAGTAGGACTGTCGCTGGCTAGCGGCCTTCTTCAAAGAGATGATCACCCGAACTATCATCATCGGGATGAGCCTGAAGGGATCCAAATCGATCAGCCACGCGTCACTTCGTGTACGAGCAAGGAGCATCTCACACAGAGTTTCCCCTACCGACGGGAAACAAACGAGAACGATTAGCAAGAGGGACCGGTACAACCCCCAGCCGTATGCTTTAGGACCACTCACACTATCCCCAGGCCCCGTAATCCTGGCTAAGAAGACGGGAAAAACGGTCAGCACGCGTTAAACTCGAGAGCCTGTGCAGAGGATCTCACCCTCCCAAAGGAGTACAAAACCACAACCATGAAATGAGATGAGGCGATGACCGCGAAGTATATCCATGCGTCTCTGCTGATCACGTTGAGAATACTCGGTACGTCTACCCCGCGGTGAAACGATCTCATTAGTCGCGTTTGTATGACGACGATCGCGAAAACTGCAATGTCTAAAGGAACGGGCGGGTTGTTCGATTCATGGGGGATTAGGGGTGGCGAAAGCGCTTACCGAAGGCGAGAGAGATAGATATCAGAGCGATCGACCAGCCCCTTGCAGTATTAGCAAAACATATTTGATACAAGGCCAGGGGAGCCACGGGGACCCGACCTGGCGAGAACGTTTTTCATCAGTTCCGAAACTCAAATGTCTGTGTGTCGGGCGGAAGTGCTAACTTGGGACCACTGCAGCGTGAATGGCGATGAAGGCCCCAACAACGAACTGTACGAGAGCGCCTGTGTAAAGGGTGTGCGAGACCCATTTGTTCTTCCTCGTTATCGCGTAAGTCCTGTGGCGGTAAGAGTGAGCGCGGATATTCAGATCGGCGAAGGACTCTTGAACCTTTGGGTTAGGACGGTTTGGGCAGAGGCGGTGATCAACGTGTAGTACACTGATTCAATGAACGCGGTTTTGTTACACCTGGAATACCGAGGTCAACCACATGGACTCGGATTCAGTCAGTAAGGGTTCCCGCACGTACATCTGTTCGTAACAACGATTAGCCTCCCGAGAGAAGTAAGTAGATATGAACCGGACATACTTCGGATGTATAGCTCGGAGAGAACACCGCTGTAGCCGAGGGCCAACCGAAGACCAAGGGCGTAAGCATCAGGCGGCGCGGGCTGATCAAATGCCACCCACTGACAGACACCCACGCCAAGAACGGTACTGGAAGATACCTACACTGAACGGTGGTCAGAGCGGATACGATGCCGGGAGTTGGGGGTATTCACAAGTAGAAATAATGTATACACTGAAACGTTGTCAGTTAGGGCCGCCCCGCGAAAAGTGCGAAGTCGCGCACTGAGAACGTTCTCCGTTTTCCATGCGTAGCGGACCTATAGAAGGCGGTCAGCTTCCTTCCTACGTCATTACCACCGGTAGACCCCTACCTCATCACCCACTGTCAGGAAGTAGTCGTAGGCCCAGAGGGTGGTCGTGCTGACCGAATACAACTGGATCGGGGGTTTAGTAATCTCTGGAGGCATGGGCATTGTCGAGTGCTAGGCATTTACCTTGACGGCGGTGCTAGTCCGATAAAACGAAGCATTCCGTTCAGCAGAACTTGGGTGATCGCACTGCAGGTAACTCACATGTCTTTGCCGAGTTGGACAAGATCAAGTCCTGAGGCCATATCGAAACAGGGCTTCTGGAGGTGGTTCGCTCCCCAGGACGTACACTCGCGGTACGTGTGAAGGGGCCAGACCGGGACAGTAACCTGGGAACGGATACCCTCCGCCCCATATATACGACGGGGAGAGCGCGGTGGCGCCCAGATATCACACTCTTTGGTTAGTGCAGAATGAAGCGCAATTCAAACCAAAACCTTGTCAGTTGCGCTGTTGATCTCTCGCCTGGGTTTCTTTTGGATCCGCACCTCTTCCGTTGTGTCTACCCCGAACCCCGCCTTCTCTGGATGCGACCGCTTGTGTACCAATATGCCCTCACGCAGTGGGAGCGGGACTTTGTTAACGCGACATCACTCCGCGCCCTTGAGGCGGAGTGGCGAGGTTCTACCTATATCGGTGAAATCCCACGTCAGGAGACGTTGGTACCTCAGCCGGGTAGCTTTGATTCGGCGTACCACGGTTTTAAACGCATCTCAGGGTGGTCCTCCCGCGTACTTCGCACCTCAACGGGTGACCGGCGACGCCTTGGGCCGTAAACCCACAACCGGCCCATTTTTACAGTCGAAGCGTCTCATTGAGGAAACCTCCGTCTTGATCGAGGATCGGGTCTGGAAATCACAGGTTCGGTCCCGGGATCTGCCTGCTGGCATGTTATATACGCTACGGGCGACGATTAACGATGAGTTTTTCCGTTGAAGAGGCGAAGGTTCTATATTTAACAGAAAAGGCTTGTCCAAATCAACCGTCCCCTCCAAACGTCCTCAGTCCTGGGGTGAACAACACAGAGACCAAGACTCGGTTGCATCAGCCCACGTACTATATATGCAAGTCTTGCAGGGAGCGTTTCATCTCGCGCTCCTCCGATTTTAACGATGTGGGCTCGCGACCACCACCACCGAAACGCAGACGGCTCCATTTGAGGCTTTGTGCAAAATTGGCGGCGACGACCAGTATCTGAGGATACGTTTCGGCCCTTACCAGGGTCGCTGCGGACCGTCGAACTCCTCTCGGGCTGCAGAATGTTCGACCGCAGCCGGGAGAATACTTAGGGTTGTTACAAGCAAATCGAAGAATCGAAAGATAAATGAAAACGTTGTGCGAAGGAAGATTCACATCGGGGATACACGAGTCCATCAACTCAAAGAAGAACAGCGACCACATGCACGGGAAAGATAAGGAAACGACCGCCCACTCCGACACTCTCGGGGATTCAGACAAGACCCGGAACGAACCAATATCTGACTTTCATCGCGTAACGCTCCCACTCCTCGCCAAACTTGTTCCTCATCTGTTCATCCTCTGCTACGGCCCTCGTGTATCCAACTCCTGCAGTGTAAACCCACCAGGAGATCCAGGCGCACTGTGTAGCGAACATCGCGCCGGCTCGGTGTGACCCAACCGCGCATTCGATGATCCAGCTTCCGCGAGTTAAGCCCACGCAAGTCAGCCCCGCCGTGAGGCACAGAGAACCGAGGTAGGCTGGGTGCCGGACGAAGCTGTATGGGCCCGAGGTGACTAGACGGTGCCCTGGTTTGATGCAGAGTTGGAAAGTGAAGAGTGTCCCGAGAGCTTTGTAACATTCTAGGCGAACGAAAGTTCCAAAGGCCATCAGGAGGATTCCTAACCAAGCGATCGGTGTGGCAGAGAGGTAGGGTGTTTTGCCGGTGTGCGAGGAAGAAGGGCAGAAGGGGGACGCAGTAAGCCCGGATGGGTCGCGTAGGGATTGGAGGGCGTAGTGGGCGGTGGTCAAAAACTCCAAAGCGCAAGTGATGTAAAGCAACGGCCTCTGAAGCTAAGGGTACGATGTTAGTAACGATCAGAACGCCGTCTACATTTACTACCGACCCAAAAGATCACAGGAGCGAGACCGAAAACGACCTCTCCCTTCGTCTTGAATCGTCCCTCTTGGGGTGCCTTGTGTGGGGGAGCTGTTGCCCATTGATTGAGGACGAGCTGACTGACATCGACCGCGACCCGGGCGAGAGACATCGCGATGAAGGTTTGGTGGTGGGGTGCGGTCGGGGGTGGGAGAGGGGGAAAATAGAGGATATCCACATCTTGGGGGGACTTTATATGAGCGGTATTCGAATTTCGGAACCCCGAAGAGTTGAACGTTGAACGTTGAATCTGGTTAAAGCCTCGGAAATGGATCACGTCAACCTCTGCCCGTGGAGGAAGTGATGACCGTGGCAGGAGCCGCGTCCCTCAATGCCAGGTTCGGATGGGATCCGCGCGATTTCCTTGCCCTCCATGGTGACCAACCCATCGATGCGTTGAGCCGTGGGTCATTGAGAAGACGGAGAACAAGATATGCGGGGGCAGAGCTGGCTAGGGGCAGGCAACCGCACAGGAGGCAGATCCAGTAACTCCGCGGAACACGCGTCGGAAGCAAGGCATAGGCGCGGTTCGGTTGCTTTGGAAGACACCCAGATACTTCGCCCGAGTTTTCGTGACCAACCACCGACCGAAGACTGCGCATAGCCTGGCAGGGCCCACGTTGGCGGAGTTGATTAAAGCAATGGACGGGGAATGCCGTTCATCTCCGAGGACACCAGCATTATCTCCCTGGATCAACGTCGCCTGTTTCTCAAACGGATCTGCACTTTGAAGATCGCATTGCGTGAATATATACAGATCTGAAAAGGCGAGGAGGGAACAGAGAGATTAATGAAAGCGGTGGATCGTCAGGAAATCGACAACAGAAACTTTGACGGGACGCGAAGCCCGGTCCGCGTACCAGAAACCCAACCGAACGGATGAAAATGGGTCAAATCACCACCTCCACCGATGCCCTCCGAGGTCCAGGAATGGAGAACGGCGGGTGGGCGAGGAGTTGCGTGAGGCGGATTGTGGTTGGGGGCAGGCCGAGCGACCGTATTCGATGGTCGAAGCGTTGGAACCAGGCGTTGAGAGAGTTGGAGTCAGCGCTATTGGGAGACCGGAGCGGATGGACCTGACTCTATCCTGGGTACCCGGAGTCGTGTCGGTTTTCACAATCCAGCTGACAACCCTCGTTGTCCCTTTCCAGATCCCTCTTCCCTCCCTGCAACCGTGCTGCGATAACCGGTGCTCGAACCGTAAGAGGTCTCCCTCAACCTCCAAAGCAGCATACCCGGCGTCGAGGGTGCGAAACGAGTGGGGTGGTACGCGGGGCGAGTGGTTCCGCGGTGTACTTCGAGCGACGCAACAGGTGAGGGGAATCAGAGGGTGAGGCATGGTCGGGGAACCCCGGGTGGATGGTCCATGGTTGAGGGTCTCTTCTTGGCGACGAAGGGTAGGTGGGAGCGTTAGTCGTTACTGGCAAAATAAGGAACACAAGCGATCGGTTGATCCCGCGCAGTCTGCGTGGATTGCCTCCATGACGAATGCAGTCCCCTTCACCGAATGCGGATTTCTGTACAAGGTGTACCGCGGAAGGAGTTCCACTTACCTGTGTTAGGGTCTGTGTCTTTCCCAACGGCCTGCGCATCACTCCGCATCCTCGCAGCAACCTCGAGCTTCGGCCATGGAAACCAACTCACGACGGCTAAAGGGGCGAGACAATACTCTCTCCTCATTGAACGTGGCCATTGAAGCCCTCAACCTCGCCAAGGAGATATCTTTTATCACACCAGCTAAGGCTGTATTTGCCTCTGTCGGTTCCCTCCTGACGATGATCAGGGTGCGCCCCCGCTTGTTCCGCGATGACGAGCTTCTGGTTCACACGTACTCAGGACTCGATGGTTAATGAACGTGATTACATCGAGCTCGGGTTGTGCTGCGCTGATATCTGCAGGGCCCTTGAGAGGGGAATGAATGGGAAGAAGTTGGATGACCTCAGTCAGTCCGCGAATGAGGCAATAAGTCAGTTGACAATGTAAGCTATACCAGTTATGCACAGCCCGGGTAGCCCACTGATACACTCTTCACAGAACTGTGGCAGAGGTCCAAAAGAAGGTCACTAAACAGAACAGGCGGAGTGCAGTTTCTCGGCTTTTTCGGGCACAGAATGACAAGGATACAATCACTGGTTGGAAATCAGACCTCAACAGGATCCTTCATGTCTTCAATGTATGTCCAGTCTGTTCTGTCCTCCTCTCACTAACCACCACCCTTTCAGACTGAGCTAGCAATCAATACTCATATAATGGTTTTGGACATCCATCAAAATGTATTGGCAGGTCAGGGAAGGACTGATGGCCAACACCCCTCAGTGAGTGCAACATTCTGTCCACTAAAAACAGGAAATTCACCACCCCCTAGACTCTGGCAAGGTTAGCTATCTGGAATGTCATGGAGTTGATAATCTTACTTTTACAGTGCCCCTTCTGGAGAGTTGCCTCCCCCACCACCAAGGGCTTGTTTTGGACGCAATAGGCTAATCAATGAGATTGTTGGCCTTGCAGAGAACCTCACTCCACTTGCCCTCATTGGTGCAGGGGGGATTGGGAAAACATCTATTGCCAGGGCTGTCCTCCACCATGGTAACATCAAGAAGCAGTTTGGAGACAACCGTTGGTTCATCTGTTGTGACCAGCTATCTCCCTCATGCACCCATTTCCTCAACCACCTTTCCATGGTCATTGGCGCAGGGGTTGAGAACCCTGAGGATCTAACTCCCCTACGACCCTTCCTATCCTCAAGGGAGATGATTCTATTCCTTGATAATGCTGAGTCAGTTCTTGACCCACAAGGGACAAATGCCAGGGAGATTTATGCTGTGATAAAGGAACTGAGCCAGTTCAGTAATATTTGTCTCTGCATCACATCTCGTATCTCCACTACCCCCCCTGCCTGCAAGATTCTTGACATCCCAACATTATCAATGAAGGCTGCACATGATACCTTCTATCACATCTACAAGGATTGTGGACAGTTCAATCTGGTCAATAGAATCCTGGAACAACTTGATTTTCACCCCCTGTCAATTACCTTACTGGCCACTGTTGCATATCACAATAAGTGGGATACCAACCGACTGACCAGGGAGTGGGAGAGACACCGAACAGACATACTTCATATACAGCATGATGAGAGCCTTGCTACCACAATTGAACTTTCACTGGCTTCACCCACATTCCTGGATCTTGGCCCCAATGCTCGTGATCTCCTTGGGGTTATTGCCTTCTTCCCTCAAGGTATTGATGAGAGGAACCTTGATTGGTTATTTCCCACTCTCTCCAACAGAACAAGAACCTTTGACAGCTTCTGCATTCTCTCCCTTACATATCAAAGTAATGGATTTATTAGAATGTTAGCACCACTCCGGGACTATCTTTGCCCAAAATATCCTGCATCATCTCTACTTCTTCAAACAGCCAAGGCTTGCTATTTTCACCGGTTATCATCATCAGTTGACTTTGCTCCTGGCTGGCCTGGCTTTGAGGAGGCACAATGGATTGTAATGGAGGATGTGAATGTTGAGCATCTCCTTGATGTTTTTACATCCATTGATACAAACTTAGATATCTGGGATGCCTGTGCTCATTTCATGGAACATCTCTATTGGCACAAACCACGACTAGTCACCCTGGGGCAAAAGATTGAGGGACTCCCAAGTGACCACCCCTCAAAGCCACAGTGCTTGTACCGGCTCTCATGGCTATTTGGCTCAGTTGGAAATCGTGTGGAGGAATTACGGCTCCTCATCCATACCTTAGAGCTCCAAAGAGAGCAGGGGAATAACATTCATGTTGCTCAAACACTGAAGTCCATATCTACCGCAAATAGATGGCTTGGCCTTCATAAGGAAGGGATACTCTGTATAAAGGGGGCATTGAGAATTTATGAACAGCTTGGTGACATAACAGGACAAGCATATTCTTGGCAAGAACTCAGTTGGTTATTATGTAATGATAACCAGCTAAATGCTGCAGAAGAAGCTGCATCCAAAGCAATCAAAGTAATAAAACTCTCAAACAAGGGTGATTGGTACCTAGTCTGTCGGTGTCGCCGTATCCTTGGCAACATATACTTCTCCAAGGGTGAGGTGGAGTGTGCCATTGGTTACCTTAAGGCAGCCCTTGGGATTGCATCATATTTTAACTGGCATAATCAACTGTTTTGGGGTTATTATTCCCTAGCACAGCTGTTTTACAACCAAAGCAGGTTTTGTGATGCACATACTCTAATTGAATATGCCAAGTTTCATGTAATCCATGATATATATAACTTAGGTTGTGTGATGGAGCTACAAGCTAGGCTTCAGTACACACAATGCAGGTTTAATGAGGCAAAATCTGATGTTTTATGTGCTGCCAATGTATTTAAGAAGGTTGGGGCTGTAAAGGAGCTGGAGGTCTGTAGAATTGCCCTATTGTATATTGAAGAGAAAACCAGCAGGTCACTAGCCCCTCAGAAACTGGGTTTTGATGGTAAGCTTCTGGAAATGGTGCTACCCCCTGTATCTGTTGACCCCTTCTCCCCAGCTCAGGGTGCATTAGAATTATCACCAACAGATTGGCCCAGTTTTTAGAAGATCCCATCTTCCCTACAATTCCCACTGTCCAGATTATAGAAGCCTCTGGACCCAACAACACTCCTATTCTAGTTTGGTGATATGTTAGAGATGAAGGACTCTGAAAGTGGACTCTTGTTCAACTCCTCCTTGTGGGAACAACCCACCTCTCATTTACATGTCTATCTCTTTGCCATATGTCACATCATGTCATTCCTCTACCCCAGAACCCTAGTATTTCATCTTCCTATCTGTTTTATCTCTCATCCCCCCCTATAACCAACCAAATTCAACATTGAGGACTAGCTTAGATAAAACTGAGACCTAAAAGCCACTAAATCCAACCCACTAACAACAATATTGCAACACTATAGGGCCTTGTTTTTCTGCGACACTCAATTTCTGTTTTGCGATGAATAACAACCATCCCACATCCACCTGGCACCTGGCCCTTCAACCCCCTTCCTTCCCACTCACAATCCCACCAAAATTGATGTCACTACACCACCTAATCAAATTCACACTCCAATATCAAATTTGAGTTTAATTCTTCCTGTGTTAATTGCCTGCTGGTGTTGTGTCCCAAGTGTGCCCTAGGTCCCCTCGTCTTCATTCCCCACCCTTGTGTCCTCATCCCGTTTGTGTTCCTTTCTTCCAAGCCTTGCTATCATACTTCCATTGCTACCCAATCCTTCATTTCAAGCTCAATCACACCCACAACCAAATTAGGCAAGTTATAATTCCCACAATCACTTGTGCCCTTTTGGTCCAGCCTCTCAATCCCTTTCCAGCCATGTTCTAGATAATTCACACCCCTAAGGCTCAGTATTTAAACTCCCTATACTGCGTAGACAAATAAAGAGACCCTTGGCTTCCACTGCCATCACCACCTCTTGTGCTCCCACCCCTAGCTTGTCATTGTTACGCCCGTCTGCTGTTGCTGCCACTGCTGTGTCAATATGGTCCTTGTCATTGTGAGTGTCTGTTGCTGCCATCACTGAGTCGGAGCTTCAGCCTTGTTTGCCGTTGTTACATTAACCCCTTTGATCCCCACCCC
>Ga0307516_10008193_pt1 | contig 11868 bp, 13 predicted proteins | sample 19_EM_MG_FD_203310 | JGI IMG/M metagenome (GOLD analysis project Ga0307516, IMG submission 203310) | Populus trichocarpa ectomycorrhiza microbial communities from riparian zone in the Pacific Northwest, United States - 19_EM | ecosystem: Host-associated > Plants > Roots > Unclassified | place...
AAGCAAATTTATTGGAAGAAGGTTCCTTTGATTCTATTGTTGAAGGGTGTGAAGGTGTTTTCCACACTGCATCTCCTTTTTATCATGATGTCAAGGACCCACAGGTTAATCCTGCATACCCACTCTTAAATAACTGCAGTTTTTCTTATGTACTTGAGACTTCATTATTTATGAAAATCAGGTAGAAACTTAAATAGTGCCCCAAAATAGAATGTATCTCTATCACAATCATTGTGATATTCATATGCAACAGGGTGCTGAAATATTACACCCTGGATGCTGTCTAAATGCCGAATACTTCGAAATATTAAATTATTAATATTGAAATGGATTTAAAGAACAAAACATTATGGATCAGTCTTCCATAGTGTACTTGAATCCAAAATTAACAGCAGTACATGGTGGATTCATTATTTTATTGATTCACTGTCAGGAATAGAATGGCATTGTGAACAGATTTACTTCCTGCTAATTAAGATGCTGTCACAAGAGCTCATGGCTATGAGTAGGATGTGATATTGTTTCATAGAATTCATTGTTGAGGTACATGAAAGTCAGGATATGTATAAGATGCAGCAGTTCTTTGACCTTTTCTTAGGAAGGTATCCAGCATCGAGCAATATAGTTTTCGAATATATCTTACACAAATGCTCCCAGGTCAGTTGTATTGGGCTGTGACTTGAAGCTTTCCTGGAAAGGTTAAAAAAAGGTTTGGCCTATGTAAATGCTATTTGCCTTCACTGATTCTTGAACTATGCTGTTAGAGTGCAGCATGGGAACTTATTTCTTTCAGTTGAAGCTGATTTACAGTCAGAAAAAATAAATTCTGTCTTTTGTTCTTAGGGTCAAGATGTTTAGATGAACTTTTAGATGTTGAAGTCTGGATTTGTTTTGATTTGTCTTCAAATGGTTGTAATCAATTTTCTTCTCATTTCAGGCAGAGTTGCTTGATCCTGCAGTGAAAGGAACACTCAATGTCCTTGGCTCATGTGCAAGACACCCATCAATCAAACGAGTTGTTTTAACATCTTCTATGGCTGCAGTTGCTTACAATAGGAAACCTCGGACTCCAGATGTAGTAGTGGATGAAACTTGGTTTTCGGATCCGGAACTGTGTAGAGAATCTAAGGTGTGTGCACGTGCCGATACTTTCTGGATCTTCAGGAAAAAAAAAGTTATCTCACTTATGAAAATATATTTTTCAAATCTTGTTCACTTTTAGTGTCGAGTTGTTTCATTCTTCATAGCTTTGGAAATGGAAATCAAATCACACAGTTCACTTTTATCCATTTTGAATTCTGTTCTGAAACTGAGTGTACTCTGGGATATGGTTTTGCTGATTGAGCCAGATGGTGGTGGTGGCACAACTACATTGCTTGCAATTTTGTCATTTTATGCTAGGTGTAACTTCTGCTTATGATGTCTCTTTCTTTGTTTTTATGTTTGTTTGGACATTGCTCTAAGAAAGTTGGAGGTTTAGCAGAATAATAAATTATCATTTGTAGAAAGTCAGAGAAAATAGTGATAGAAAGATATAAGGATGTAATTTTTTTCCCCGTTCTCACATCAGATATGAAAACTCTTTTTGAAGATGAAGTGTTTCTAAATGGTATGAAGAATCTATCTTTCATTACTTCTGCTATTGACTTCAAAACTTTTACTGTAAGATACTGCTCCTTTGCTTCTATAAAATCTTCTGAATGAAGTTTCATTTTCTCCTACCAAATCATTAATATAATAGTGAATAAACAAAGAGACACTATAACCATCTTTGTGATGTAGCTCCTGAGAATTAAACATCAGTAATATTTTTTCTCATGATCAATTCGAACTTATCTCTCAAAGTTATGTTCAATGTGCGGTTTCTCTCATCCTAGGCCATTCCATTAAACACAATTCTGTCTGCTGCCTTTTGATGATGTGTAAGTAATGATAACGAAATGTTTCTACCATGTGCATTTGACAATGGGCTGTGCTAAGATCTGTAGTATTTTGTTTCCAATCCCTTATTCCCAGTCTGTTTTTAGCTTTGGTACGTGCTTTCAAAGACATTGGCTGAGGATGCTGCATGGAAATTTGCAAAAGAAAAGGGTATGGACATGGTTGCAATAAATCCATCAATGGTTATTGGTCCTCTCTTGCAGCCAACACTTAATACAAGTGCTGCAGCAATTTTAAGCCTAATAAAAGGTACTTCTTTATGCTAACTAGACTAATCTTTTCATCCTGTACGTAACCAGTAGCATATATTTCATCTCAACAAGTCACTCTTGCAAAGAACTAATTAGAAGCACATAAAATTCTGTAGAGAATTTGCACAAGTGACGTAAATTGCAAATTAAAAGCACTCATTTTATGTTTGTTTGTTAGAATTGTTAAATCTCCCATGCTACTGGACTTCAATACTGGCTGGCTATCTGTTACACTCTTTTTACCTAGTTAAAAATACTGTTTTGAAGAAGAGAAACCCAAATATTAATAGTTGTTACTTTATTAACGAAGAAGAGTAATGTAGCCAACTCTTTGTTTGATAATATTCTTTCCTTGAAGCATGTGGCTATTTTCTTACCTCTGTGTTGAATGCAGGAGCACAAACTTTCTCCAATGCATCTTTTGGATGGATAAATGTTAAAGATGTTGCCAATGCACACATACAAGCATTTGAGCTGTCATCAGCTAGTGGGAGATATTGTTTGGTTGAGAGAGTGGCACACCACTCAGAAGTAGTGAAGATTCTGCGAGAGCTTTATCCTGATCTCCAACTCCCGGAAAAGTAAGTCTTTTCCCACTATAATTTACCCTTTCTATTTATTGTTTTGTTCTGATGATTTCTGATCTCAGTCACAATACTCTTGTTCTCCTTCCTGTTTATACCTTTCACAGCATTTACCTTTTTGTCACCTTATTTTGTGTGGTTTTCACGGCGGCATATGCATTTGGTAAGCAGAGATTTTAGTAAGGTGGCAGTGTGCCTATCCATTCTTGTGATGCTTATTACTGACCTCACCTTCTTGTGCCAGTTTAGAAGGCACATAAAAAAGTCCGTTCAATTAAAGAAAAAAAAAACAAGGAGAAGTAGAAGTTTGTCTGTTCAGTAGCCAGCATTCTATTGCAAAATGTGCATTAAAAAGCAGATTGCAACACCATGCCTGGGTAATAGTGGTACACATTTCGCCTGGTGTGGGATATAAAGGTGGATGAAGCAAATAGAGATGAAAGAATTGACTACAATCAATAATCAAAGGTTTCCAATCATGTATCTCTTTTGAAAAGTGTTTGACCTTGAAATATAAGTACACGATGAAAGTCACATCTTGAATGGTACAATCATCAGCTAGTCCTTTTTGATGATTTGTTGTAGCTAGTTCTAGTTAATTTGTTTCATGGAATAATTCGACACCAAAATTCATCTGTGTTCATTCAAGGCCACTTTTTTCACTATCATAAGTGTTTGAAGATCCTTCATTGAACAGAGTAGATTGTTTCTCTTTGAGAATTCTCTGTTATCATCTGCAATTTTTCTTCAAAAGTTATATTGATTCCTTTGTGATAAACTTTGGCAGGTGCGCCGATGATAAGCCATATGTGCCAATCTATCAGGTTTCCAAGGAAAAAGCCAAAAGCTTGGGTATTGAATTCATTCCTTTGGAAGCTAGCATCAAGGAAACCGTGGAAAGCTTGAAGGAGAAAGGATTCGTCAGTTTTTGAGCATTTCCTGCATGCAAGAGTTTTCTGACGTTAAATAAATAAACGGTGGACGGTATATATCCCCTTCCCAGGAATTTAGAACTCTTGTGTTTCGCATTAGGGTTGCTTTTGTGGTTGTGGTTTAAAAAAAACAGTTTAATAAAAAGTTGTGAGGTTTATTTTAAAAAATGAGATGTTCGGTTAAAACTGTGGTTGAAATTATGGCTGAAAAAAAAACAGTTTCTTGTGTTTAGTTAATATGTTTTTTGTTTGAGGTTTGTATAGCGAAACATAGGTGTTTTGTAATTATGATTACATAACGAAATGAAATATCCTTATACATTAATTTATTCTTTCATTGTTCCATCAAACTATTTGCAATTTCATCGCGTACAAAATTCATACGTGAAGACCTCTATGATCCTTGAACGGCTGACCGAGGAACAATATCAGGTAAAAAGTCATCTGAAATTAAATTGGGATTGCGATCATACTCAGAAAAAACCGCATCATCTTGCGATCTCCTTCTAATATAGTTATGTAGTGCCATTGATGCAACTACAATCTCAACTTGCGTTTTGTATGGATAAGCAGATATGTTTTGCAAAATTCTTCACCTCTGTTTCCATACCTCAAAAGAACCCTTTATCACGTTACGTAATGATGAGTATGCACGGTTAAACACTTCTTTCCAACCACTTGGTTGTCCATGACACCTAAATTCTTGCAAGTGATACCTCTCGCCTTTGTAGGGACCTAAATACCCATACTCATTGGGATATGCAGCATCAACCAAATAATAGTTCTTTGCAAATAAGAACATGGTAATTTTTAACAAAACTAAAAAAACAAATTATATGCCTTCAATTGCCAAATCTTATTACAACCTTTTAGTGGTTTTGAAAATTTTATATTGCTATTGCTAATAGCCTCAAGAAAAATACGCGTATTGCGTGCATTGTCTTCCCATCCTGCCCACACAAACATGAATTGCATGTGGAAACTACAAGCGGACATGATATTTTGTGTTGGTACACCTTTTCTTCCAATAAATGGAATTTGATTTTCAGATGATATGCATGCATGAACATGTGTACCATCAATTGCACCGACACAATTCTACGAGCCAAAAAAAATTAAGTAATCATAAACATTTATAAAATATTTCATACTCATTTAAACAACTTAATTAAACAAAAATTCATCTTACCTTGAAATATGGCATAAATCTTGGATTCATTGCAATTTCTCTTGGTGTGCTCGTAAATTGTGGATCTATTGGTTTTATAACTTCCAGAGCAAACAAGCATAATGATTGAAGCACTTCTTTTAAACATCTATTAACAGTTTCACCTGAATGTTGAAATTTCTCCTACACTTGTCTATTTGACGCCCCAACTGCTATTGTAAATAGAAACATTGCCACCTTTTCAATAACGCTCATTCTTCTTGAAGGTTTTAAGTCATGATGCGTTTCTAAATCATTGCACAGACTCAACAAAGTGGTTGAGTCCATCCTGAACATGTTAACACATCATTTCCAATGACCTCTTAAAACCTCATTCAACCAACGCATCCCTGTGTTGTACGAAATCATACACGGTTCTTTATGCATATAATTAATACAATACATGTTTATAGCTCCAGTCGTGCATATAATTAATTTATTCATATCAAACTGCCTCTTTAAAATAAATTCATCGTCATCATCACTGTCACCGTCATCATCATCATCATTACTGTTGTCGGCGTCGTTTCCATCACCGTCATCTTCAGTACCAGCAACTGAGGCACCACTACCTTCACAACTAGGATGATTAATGCGGTCTACAATGCGGTTCATTACATTATCATAATTGCCATCAAAATCTTCATTAAATATGATATTAAACCGTGGATCATCCATAACTTCAATTACATGTAAAAAAAAATAAATTGATATGTATGTTTAAAAAAAACTTTAAATAATTAAATATCATTCAATAAAAAAAAACTATCAAAGAGTTGGAGGGACATAATTTTTTTCATACCTGTAAAGCAAAAAAAAAAAAACAAAGTGTTCCACTTGTTTGTATCAAATGCAATTGAGAGATTTGAGAGGTTTATTATGAAGAAAGTTAGGTCATTGAAAAATATGATACAAACATCCCTCCTTATATAGAAAAAATTCAATGATGTTTACGTCTCTTTTGCAATTTTTTTGCTTTCAACATAAGTACATTCTCACATGAATGAGCTGTAAAAGTAAAATATGATGTTAATTTTACAGCTCATACATGGGCTACATTCTGACATGTATTCTTTCATTTGTATTGTAAATGTTAGTTTCACAGTTTCATGTGATTATCCTTATTCTATTATTCAAGATTCTTTGGCCCACTTTTTTGTTTACTTCTCATTCTATGACAGTTTCACAGACTCAACCAGTCGGGTTAAAAAACACACTCTGAATGTTTTGCAATTACTTTTACGTGATTGTCCTCCTGTGAACCAAGAATTGCCCCACGGCAGAAAGGAAGAAAAATATAGCTATTAGACCTCACGGCAGAAAGGAAAAAAAACACCAACAGTAACTGCAAAGGGGGTTTCTAGCTTCTAACCAAACCAACTTTCAGACCTCACAAGCTCATAGCTAGACCCAATTGTGGTAGCTGGAATATTACAAGAAAACAAGCCTTATAACAGGAAGAATCAAGCTCAGTTTTGTCAGGGAAAAAAATAATTAAGGTAAATGAACAACTAATTCCATCCAAGTGTCAACCATTTAACATTAAAAACCAGCAATTTCTCATCCAAGTCTGTTAACTCCCGAAAAGCAGTTTAATAATAAATACAACAGTAAAAAAATTACCGCAAATGGATATGCCCATATGTCTCAACACGAAATGTGGAATCATACAATGACTCGAAAAAACTTCGGCAAATAAAAACTACTCTTTTAAAAACTGTCATCACATTATTCTACAAAAATAAAATAAACATGTATAAATACCGTAAACACTTGAACATGGTTAATTAATTAACAGTTAAGAAAATGAAATCATACCATGTCAGCTAAGCACGTTTACTTCGTGCATACATTCATTGCAACCATCTCAACTTCTGTTGTTTATCACCCATACTGGCCCACATTTCTTTTTTCCTTCTTAAACTCAAATACTCTGTAGCAAAGTTGTGAAACTCATCTTCAATTGAAACTCCAGGAATTGAGTGGAGCTCAGCCATCACCTCGTGAATACTACAGCCTTCGCGATCCATATTCAAAGAAGTGTAATCACTCTTAGTCGACATACTCTCAAGTAGTTGATTGCACCTTGACAGCAGCCGAACACCAATTCCAAACGTTTTCTTCTTTCTACCTCGGACCTCAGAAGGATCTCGTTCTTTTCTTTTGTCATTGCTCCTTGTGTTGATGCTGCTTGACATATTTATCCCTCCAACCATTCGAGACATGTCAGTCTAGAAATTTGGAATCCCATCCTCCTCCGAATCACCGCTTCCTTCTTCGAAACTAGCACGATCAATGTTGGCACTACTTGTGCCAAGATCAACATCATTGCCACCAAGTACTCCTGATGAAGGAGCCCATGCAAACTCTCTAGTTGCGATAATGTTGGAATACATTCTGTCATATTTATTCTTCAAAGACGGTTCAATACCGTTATGTCTGAATTTTTTGGCTCCTCTAATTTGCTGCATATAATAAATAAAATTAATTAATGAAGGATCATGTATTGAAATTTTTTCAAAATTTGACAACAATAAAAGAAATTGTTAGGATGACGAGGAATTTACCTGAATTTTTTCTTTCCATCACTCATCACTAGCTAAAATTGTTCCTAATTCACTACTCTAGCAAACACCAGTTTCAAAAACCAGCTTATTCCATATCCTCCAATCCTTTTTGCATCCATCCCATTTGTTTTTCAATTGTGTTTTAGTGAATGCATGACCAGTTTGTTCTTGGAATGATGTTATAAGAAATTTTCACCCCATCTTATCGAAATGAGTACTAGGTCTCATTCCCATATCAATGACCTTAATGCATATATCACAAAATATATGCAACATTTTCTTTTGACCAAGTAGCCTTATCCATAGATTCAACACCTTCCATGATATCTTTTAAAACATTTAACAAAATAAAACAATCAATGATATAATTACTTGGAGGGACAAATATAACCATGGATTCTACCAATACAGCAGAAGAATCAATGTTTTTTTTTTTTTTTATCATGCTTCTTGTTTCTCTTTAGCTGAAATTGCTCAAGTCAGAATTATATCTGAAATATCTTTCGGTTTAAGCTTTATGTTTTGGAAGAAGTTTGAAATTTTGTAGTTCCAATAAATTAACAAATTAAACTTCTATTTTATCTTATTATGGTTATCTTAAACAAGTGAGACTGGATTCATTTATCAATGACATAAACTGAAGCACATCAACAAATATTCTTTAATTTTCAATTGAAGGCAGCAAAATCAGTTAGGCTTTGGAGGAAAAAAAAAACCAGGCTCATAAGACAGCGGTAAACTATAGTTGATCACCATAACAGGGAAATGATTGTGGAAAGTAAATCTAAAGTTCAGCATTACCTGGGTATTTTTGCCAAAAACAGAGGATGACAAAAACTAGTCGCTCGTTAAAGTAAAAGAATCAAGCAAAGCACATTATCATAATTACTCTTCTCCTTGGCTAATCAGACCACTAATGGGACTACAACAATTTATAACCAAACACTTGTAAAGAACTCATGAAGCAGTAGCAGTGTAAAACCTCATTCAACCAACTATGAAACCGATTTCATCGCAGAACACACACATAATTAATCACAGTAAACAGAATTCATGAAGCAGAAAACAAAATAAATTAAGAGCTAATTAAAATACATCCCAATATGGAGATAAGTCAGATTGAACTTACGGTTCTCTCTCTCGTGTGTGTTTCCCTAGCTGGTGTTTTTCTGCTACTTTTTTCTGCAAACCAGAAAAACAGGATTAATGAAGCAGCACACAAATTAAATTAAACAGATTTTTTCGAAGACTAGTTGTTTATACAAAGATAGGCTGATTCAAGCGCATACGCTACTTTTATAAGACTCCGCAAAGACAGTATTACCTCAATAGATCAACCAATCACAATACTATAGCATCGCTCACTCTCAAACACGAGCTACAACGCGGAACTGCATGCTGAAGTGGGGATCCTTTCAGTTATTAAATTAACGCAATTTATGCTAGTCATCCTTTACCTCCTAATCCTCATATTATTGGGTGAAATATGAAATGGTTAGCCGATTCTCTAAGAGTTAATTTTATTAAATTTGAAGACAAAGAAAAGTCAAGAACTTACGGTTCTCTCTCTTCTATGAAGTTTCCCCTGTTGGTTAATGCCTGCTGATTTTTTCTGCAAACCAGAACAATGGAGACCTCTCGGCACAAGTTATGAGCATGAAGGTGACAGATCTTCTTTGAAAGAAGAAGGGAACATGGAAAATGATCTGCTGTGGTTTTGGGAAAAAAATTTCCTGACATGAACAATGAAGCCTCTCGGGTTGTTTTGGGAAATATTTTTGCAATAGTTTCAAAGTCTTTTGGCAGGAGACGAGAGAAGGGAACAGAGGGGAACGAGTGCTCAAATTTTGGGAAATAAGGGAACAGAGGGAACAGCAGGAGTTGAGCCTTTTCGGGTGTGTTTTAGAAGATAACAGCGGTTATATTTTTGTTTGGAAATGTATTAAAAAAAATATTAATATAAAATATTAAAAGAAATTAAATAAATAAAATTTAAATTTTCAAAAAACATAATTTTAACCGCCAAACCAAAAACTGTCTTCATCTTGAACTCTATACGAATCCTTTTCTGGTATTCCATCAGTTAGATAATGCCAGCAAGGCTTCTTGTGTTGAGCATAAGAAAGAAGATGCGAATCCTTTTTCCTAAGCAAGAGCGTAATGATTGAGAAAAATTAGCCTTTTTTTTTAAATAATAATAATTGGCTGGCTAGATTACTTTGCAACTCGTTAAATTCAATAAAAATTTAATTAAATTTATGCGATAGAATTTAATATTTAATAGTCGAATATAATTACTTTTTTTAAGTTGAATTACAGTAAAATCCAACACGTAAACGGACTAGTTTCATATTCAATTCCATATGAACTCGGTAAACCTTCTGGAAAAGAATTTGAAACTGAGAAGGAATGTATATTACTAAACAGATTCGGATAGGAATTTTTCATAAAAAAAATCATATACATACGAACAACTAAGATGAAATTCATGTACAGATAGAGCTTATCAGGTTGCCAAGACGGTTGAGTATTGGATTTTAAATATATCCCTATTATTAAGAAAATAAAGATATCTCAAAAATAAAAATAAAAATCCATCTGCGCGCGTTCAAGGGAGGTGTGTATATATATACAGTTCCCAAAATCGATAGGAGTCAGTATCCTTGACTTGTTGAGAGTTAATGTCGTCGTCCGGAGAAGAAAATTGTTCGCAGAGTCGTACAATGCAGTTTCTTGAGGAACCAAAGCCACATGAGCAGCCTTCTGTTTCCACTCCATCGACATCAAACGTCCCTTCAAACCCTCCTGCATCACCATCGCAACCCCTGATTGCTTCAAACCCATCACCACCCCAAGCCCTGATGGCTTCTAACTCATCACCACCACCAGTGCCGCAGCCACCTACCATGAATCCACCGTTTCAGGCACTTTCTACCCCCACTCCACGACCACCACCACCACAAAGATTTGCTAATTATGAAGATAGCGATAGGTATTTCAATAGTTTCCCACCTGGATATAGATTTCGCCCTCATGATCATGAGCTGGTGTTGCATTACTTGGACAAGAAAGTCAAGGGTCTGCCATTGCCTATGAACAGGATTATTAATGCTGATCTCTATCAATTCGATCCCGAGGATCTTGCAGGTTTTATTTTCACTATAAACCGATTGAAGTATTGATTATATTTATATATACATGTTTTAATTTTGATACTATAATTACAAATATAAATTTTATCTGTTTATATGAACAGCTCAATATAGTCATCATGGAGAAAAAGAATGGTACTTTTTCACACCGAGGAACAGAAAGTATAAAAACGGAACTAGACCGAATCGAGCGGCAGGTGGTGGATATTGGAAAGCCACTGGAGCTGATAAGGGAATCACGTATGAAAAACGTGTTATTGAAGCTGGTAAAAAAATCACATACCAGAAAACGCTTGTTGGACACAGGAAGGCGCTCGTTTATTATGCCGGAAAGCCTCCAAAGGGTGACAAAACCAACTGGATAATGCATGAGTTTAGATTGGATGATTCCCCGCTTCATGTCAGAAATAATAGAGACGACATGAGGGTACATGGATGTTCTTCTCTCTCCAATTGACATAACAGCATTTGCTTATTCTTAACATGGTTATTAATCAGATTTTTTTTTTTCTTTGTTTTGGTGCAGCTGGATGACTGCGTTCTGTGCAGGATTTACAAGAAACGTGAGAAGAGTACTACTAATGCTAGTACCAATGTCAGAAATCGGCAAAGTAATGAGGAAAATCCTTTATTGACAATCGATGATGATGATGAAGATTACATAAACGATCATGATTATGATCCAAATCATCTCTCTGCTATAGAGGCTAGCTTTGCCGGGGAGATTTACGGCATGGTTACTAATTCTTTAGAGAATTCATTCCCGATACTTGATGAGTTAAGCCAACAACAGACTGGTACAAGCATATTCCCAGATGCTAATAACTTCTTTATGTTTCAAGATTCACAGATCCCTGGTTTGGAGGAGACATTTGGAACTCCTGCCCCAATGGACTCCGTTAATCCTGAAGACTGGTCATCCGAGCAAATGGGACTCCAAGATGAATTTCTGAATCCTACATACTCTTCTCCTTTTAATATCCCTGACCATTTTTTTAACCTCTATTCTATCATGCCAACTAATCTTCCAATGAATCCTTCTCCTCATGTCAACATTTGTCCCATGAACACTGCTCCTATTCGCAGCCTTCCTCCCATGAATACTGCCCCTTCCACTGGCGACCTTCCTCCCATAAATACTGATCCACTTGCTGCTCCCTTTCCTCCCGCAAATAGTCAGCCAACCTCGGAGATAATGAATGCTGCTCCCAATCATCCTGGACAGCCACCTCAG
>Ga0307516_10008194_pt1 | contig 11867 bp, 12 predicted proteins | sample 19_EM_MG_FD_203310 | JGI IMG/M metagenome (GOLD analysis project Ga0307516, IMG submission 203310) | Populus trichocarpa ectomycorrhiza microbial communities from riparian zone in the Pacific Northwest, United States - 19_EM | ecosystem: Host-associated > Plants > Roots > Unclassified | place...
AAGCCGGAGACGAACCCGAGAGCGTCAGCATGCTGGAGCAGTGCGGCGGGGACAGGGTGAGGGCGAGTTGGACACACCTACCCATTGAGAGCAGCAGTCTCCAAGGAGCTGTCAACCCGAGCTGCGTGTTGGATTGGTGGTGTAGCCATAGCGGTGTGGGCAAGAACGAAGAGAATTACTCGTTACGTAAGATGCTGCGACCCACCCGCAAGGTGGATCAATGCGGACGATGGATACCTGGGAGATATCCCAGGGCGTACACTCCCCGTACTCGACTACCCTCACTTCGCAAAGAGGTGCCTCTGTCCTGACTGCGCCTTCATTTGAGCTACTGGCGTCCCGGGAGCTTGGTCTCTGAATCCCGCCGGTTCGCTGGGAAGCCAAAAATTCGGTGTGCCTGTCAGGTGTCACCCCTCCACACCAGAGAGCCAAACATTGGGAATCAACAGGGTCGAGCATTGGATCGCGGGCTCAATTGAGGGTAAGGGAAGCTGAGCCAACCCGTCGCTCCCAGCGGAAATTAGTGACCGGGGTCAATTCATAGGCTCACCCCGGCCCATAATGACATAAAAAACCTCAGAGGGAACGTTCACCATGGTAGGCGAAATGTACAGCCAACGTCATATACACTACACCTCAGAATAGATTAGGTCTATCCCCGAATTGTATCGCCGTCGTCGAGACCCTGCATTTGAATGGGCCTTGCAAAGTTCGAAGCTCGCACTCAACTCTAAGGTTGGTGTGCCGTTAAAACCATATCAGTGTCCAGACGCCATCTGTCCGTGGAAGTGATCAAGGGTCTCGCCCGGGTGACGGAAGGCAGAGTGAAAGGGTGCAGTTAACCCTCTCCGTTGTGGCGCTTTGGCCCCGTTCCTGAAAGTGGGGGGATGTGTGACGGCTCCCGCTGAATCCACGAGCACAGTATTTGTGGGAAGAGATTCACGCCGCGCCGCTTCCGGGCGGCGCGTGGGGGAACAGGAATCACGAACATTACCGTGGCGTATATTATAAGCAAGGCCTAAGGCTACAAGTCGAACGAAGGTATGAATGCAGGGTATGCAAGATAGATATAATGTATGATACGTGATATGTAATGATGAAGGCCCTCTTTTCGCAGAATCAGAGGGTGGGTCGTGAAAGGTGAACATGAAGGAGGGTGGGTGAACGTCCATGAGTTTGAGGGAGAGCAGATAAAAAGAAACAATCAAAACCGTAGTCCAAGGTATGCGTAGGGTGGATATACAGATTAGGAGGAGGTAAACTTCCTGAACGGGTTGTTCGGATTGTTCAAACCAGAACTGTTCCCTGAAGAGCCGGTGAAGTCCCGTTGCACCTCTTGGTGCTGAACGCTGTCCTTGTACTTCTGAGCAGGACTCAACGTCTGACTTCCACCGCTACTTTTAGTAGAAATGGAGAATCTCGAACGAGGGAAATCCCTGACCGGCAACCTCGGTTCTGGTGCCTTCTTCTTAACGCCAGTGACCTGGGAATAAATCGACTGACTCGCGAGGCTCTCGAGGACATCTTCCCTGGGCTTCTGTTGTTGTAAGCGACTATATTCTCGTTCGAGTTCCGCAGAGGGGTCGTGGTGGGATTGACGGTGATAGAATCGGCTGTACTCCGAGGGGGTGCTCCGGATGGTTTCTTCGTACTGGTAAGCACCGAGGATCCCATCGAGGTCGTCATCGTCGTGGTATGTCGCGGGTCGTTTGGGATCGTCCCGCCACTTCCTTTGTTCCTCGAGGTCCCGCAACGCGATGTCTCCCTTCTTGGTATCTCCAGGATAACCTTGTGGGTCCGCAGCGTACGTGTGATGTCCGGCAAGCCTGTTCTTCGGGGTATGTCCGAACAGCCTCTCTCCGAATCTGACCAGGCGTTGCTTCCAGTCACCGCTATCGTCCAACTTCTTTGCGATGGCGAATTTCTTGGTCTTGTTGGCTCTCTGCTTTCTGGCTCGTCTCCTCCAGCACACCAAGAAGAGCATGAAGATGAAAGCGCATCCAAGGGCCATGAGGAGAATCTGCCACCACTGGAGTCTGTTGGAACCGCTCTTCGTGGGGGCGGGGGAGTTGATGCCAGTGATACTGGGCAAGGGTGGGACATTCCCAGTCCCAGATGGTTCGGGAACAACGACCAGCTCGGACAGGCAAACACCCATCCCGGGGACAATAGATGTACTGCTCTTGCAGCTCGCGTTGACACACGAACCGGCTCTTAACACCTTGTTGTTCGAGTCTCCACAGGCGAGACAGGAACTGGATCCGGGACCAGAGCAACTTGCGCAACTGGAATCGCAAACTTGGCAGGTAGAAGTCGCCTTGTCGAAATATTGATTCTGGGCGCATGTGGGGAGACAACGCCCGCCTGTGAGGACTGGTCGATCGGGTGGGCAACTAGAACATTGGTTGAATGCTCCGCCAGAACATGTGGCGCAGTCGGAATGACAGGTGAGGCAGACACCGGAAGAGCTGAAGGTGTTGGAAGGGCAGGTTGCAACGCATGAGCCAGATGACGCGAGCCGGCTATTGGCACAAGTCAGGCAGAAGGTTGCGGATCCGGAACACGTCGAACAGGACGAATCGCATTGCTTGCAAGTGTTGTCAGAAGGGTCGAGGAATGTTCCGGAGGGGCAAGAATCGATGCATTTGCCCCCGCTGAGGACGAAACCTGGGAGGCAGCCCGTGCATTGAAGCTGATCCACAGTCGAAGCAACGGTGAAGCCCGGAATTTTGCATCCTGTGCATTTCGAGGGGCAACCTAAAACCAAGGCCAATGACTTAGAGACTTTCGCAAACTGGGACATGAACGAGACGACTCACTATCGCATTCGAGCTTGTTGTTATCGGCGATTAGAGAAGAACCAGAGCAAACGCCATTCCCGTCGGGGCTAAGGCAGTTCCCGCTGGACTTGAACAGGCCAGAAGCACAGATAAAGCAATCGTTCGATGTCGGTCCAGAACACGTTTTACACGACGGAGAGCAAATACTGCAAGTGGCACCCCCGCCGAAAGTTCCATCGGGACACGGACTTCCGGCTGATGTAGCTGTCTTTGGAGCGATGCATTTCGATCTGTCGTTGGCATCCTGAGTAAAACCTGTCTGGCAGCTGATACAAGTCCCCGTCCCCTCAGCACACGCGGTACAACCGAGCTGACAAACTGGGCAAGGGCGTGAGTTGGGGTGAATTTGGGGTTAGGAGGGAACCGACCTTTGCAATCGCCACCAGTGGTCTGGAAAAAGCCCTTGTCGCACGCCGAACACGAGGTACCATTGGTACCGGTAGTCCAGCCAGGGTTGCACGTGCACCGTCCATCGGAACCACAAACGCCGTTGAGACAATTGCAGGTTGACGGTAGGTTGGTCACTGCGGGAGTAAGACAAACGCCGGTACCCGTGATTCCCTGGTCGCACTTTTTACAGTTGGACAGGCAGGGTTGACACTTGGGGCCGAAGAAACCCTCCGCGCACGATTCACATGCAGAACCCGTGAAACCAGTCGGACAAGTGCAGGTCCCACTGGCGGAGCACACGCCATTACCAGAACAGGCAGGGGTGCATGACGACGACTGAATGTCCAGGATTGCAAGGGCGCCTGTTGCAACCGAAACGGGAAGCTGGGCAACGTCAGGGACGGAGCTCCAGAAAACGACACGATTGGAGCCAGATTGGATGGAGACCAGGACATTTGATGAAAGCGCGAATGACTGGGAGGTGATTGGGGTAGAGGCGTTTCCAATGGGGGAGGTAGGAAGGGGGGCGAATAGCTCGTTGCCGCCGTACATCGATTGGGAGTAAACTGCAATTCCGGGTTTGAGGGTAATGTCGAGGGGTAGAGAAACGGTGCCATTGGTCGTGAAACCTTGTGACAGAGATTTCAAGGTAGCAGCCTTGTTCGTGAGGAGGGAGTGAAGTAGGTCAGGGTTCGTGGTAGTCGTGTAGCGTCCAGGCAGTAATCGTATATCGATCACGGCACCAGGGGCCGAGAGTTGAGCACCAACTGCGGAGGTGAAGTGATTGGTTAAGGTTGTGACGGAGAGGGAAAAGCGGGAGGAACGCAACTGGTTAGGTTGGTGTATCCTTGGATACATTGGCCAGCAACGCAAACAACGGTCGATTGTGCTGCATCTATCACGGAAAGTTCAGTTTGCGGAGTGATTTGGGCCAAGTTGGACTCACCAGCAGACTTTGCGAAGAAAAGGAGCGCAGGAAGGAAAAGGCCCAACAGAAACATGCGGCAGAGAGGGTGGTGGTGGGAAGAGAGAGAGGGAGGGAGAACCGTCCGGAGTGCACGAGTTATTCATTTTCTTTGCAACAATTAGAATGGACCGTCGGCCATTGTCCATGCCAACAAAGGACAATTCGCTTCCAAAAAAGGAAAGTCGCGTGTAACACGTGATCGTTTAACCTACCTTCCTAATATGGTAAGGTGTGCCGGCGATCCGATCCGGGAGAGACCCTGAGCCTGGAAGCTAGAATGGTGACTGATGTTGGGTCTGCGGCCTTGATTCGAAAGTCGACCTCGAGGTTCGAATCAGGGAGGGACTGTGTTGGAATGTTCAGCGTGGGGGCATATATTAGACCGATGGCAGTGAACCCACTCTCGCCGGCTCGCCCCCCTTCCCCTCCCCATGATAAAGACGCTCTCCGCCGTCCAGGACGTCGCCTACGACGTCGAGATCCCCGGCTCTCGGGTTGGCCCAGATGACGGCCCCTGGCCCCGTCCGTATCACATCCTGGCAGAAGCTGAGCTTGCACGAGAGCTCGAGCTCATGGCAAAGCCGCTCTCCTTCCCTATCGCTCCCCGCTACTCAGCACACGGCGTGAATTTCCAACCGTGCCACGTCTATTCCACTCAGGATCGGTACACCGTTCAGCAGCTCAATGTCCATGGTCGGGTCTGGACCTTCACGGGCGTTTTCGACGGTATGCGTCCTTTTCGGCACGGTCAAAACGGCTGACAAGCGGCTAATTATACGTACAAGGTCATCTGGGTGATCTGACGGTCGAGCATACCGCTTATCACCTGCCCATCATCGTCAAAGAACTTTTGTCCAGCTCGCCTCCGGAACGGCTGCAAGATCCGGCGGAGGTTTCCCGAATTTTATCGGAGTCGACCACCTCGTTCGATCATGCGATTGCAGGCGACATACTCAGAGTATTCCCTGGCGGCATCCGAAGTTTGGCGGATCTGCCAGATTCCACGATACAGGCCATAATAGGCCAGAGCATGGACCCTCAGCTCCTAAAAAAAGCTCGCCTCTGCATGTACGGGACCACAGCATTGGTCGCCCTTGTGGATCCCGATCACCAAAACTTGTGGGTCGCCAATGTAGGCGACTGTCAGGCTGGTTGGTCTTCAGCACCTCCAGTCCTGGCACACTTTCTCACCCCCGCATTCTAGTCTTCGTATCCCCGGACGGTCCCCTCAGATGGAAGTCTGAACTGTTGACCGCTAACCATAACTGCGACAACGACGCCGAAATCTCGCGTGTAATTTCGGAACACCCAGGCGAGCCGGAGTGTATTCTTGATCGCCGCGTTCTAGGTGCATTGGCCCCGACGAGATGTAAGTTTGCCCCTATCCTTCCTAGTGCGCACCCTCATTTCGCCAAGGTATCGGTGATATCCCTTTTAAGCAACCGTCCGAGTTCACTCGTAAGATCTTGTACAACATCTTCCCAGGATATCGCGACACCTCTGCCTGGGACGAATTTCTCGATCGGAATATCTCGCCACCGTATATCACGGCCGAACCCGAGATCACCCATCGGAAGCTTTGCCCTAACGTTGATAACGGGTTTCTTATTTTGTGCTCCGATGGACTCGCAGACCTCTGGTCCACCACCTTCTCTGACGAACAACGCATGGTTGATGAGTGGGGCAGGGTGGTTGCGGAGGCCGCGAAGAAAGAGGGGACGTCTGGCAAAACAAATCTGGCCCTGGAACTTCTCAGGCATTCCATCGGGGGAGAAGACGCGAAAAGTGTTTCGAGGGTGTTAACGTTGGACATGAATACCCCATGGATCGACGATACCACGATTGTTATCCAAACCTTGTGATCCCGTTTCCTTCTTGGATTCTTCACCTTGTTAACTGTAATACCATAATCGGACTCTGTACTACCACCGTCGTCGAAAGTGTTTTCTCTCTTTGCTCTCGGGAGGATGACCGAGTGTGGGAACCCGATCAGCCGCGGATTCAAGATGAAAACTTCCGAATACGGACTTCCTTGACGCCATTCTCGCTATCGCTCACAGAGCTCATCCCAGTCATAACCTGGATTACTCCAGGAGACTCGGGGTAATCGCAAGCGCTCAATACCGCGTGCAATTGGACGGTGCCGGCTGACCCCACGAGGCAAAAGTCACCGCCAGACCCAAAGATCATCCTAGGATCCCATCTCTCCCTGCGGCCCCAATTTTCCGTGTCGCCACATTACGCATCAAAGTCCCAACAGTCCCTCGTACACTCAACCATACCTTCCATGGCGCAATACTCACCAAATCCATCACCGATGGTGCCTGAACCGGGCGGTCTCCCTCCGGAGTCAGCGCCGGTTCGCCCTCCACCGATCCCTCATCAACACACTGGAAGTTCCGGTGGGCCCAGTCCCCCCGCCTGGGCATCCGCCCACTATCAAAGCATGAACGCGTTTCCTCAGGGGTATCCTCCCAGCACTCCGTACCATCCTGCCCAACAAGCGTTCACCCCATACCAACAGCCGGGTTCGTACCACCCTCCACCAGTTGGGCTGCCCGCTGGGGTACCTCCTACCCCCGACGCGCGGATTTTGCCCAACGGCTTATCGGCAGACTGGATCGGTTCTGCTTCGGGTTGGAACCCCAACATGCCCCCGGTTACGCCTTACAACGGTCCTCAACCACACACAGGATTCAGTACCTTCCAACAACCCCTTCCCGGAGGTCTTCCTCCTGAGTTTGCCCCCAGCGGTTGGGGAGGCGCCCCCCCTCCCGCTGCTTATGCTACACCATGGCATGGACCAACGACGCCCGGCGGACCTCCCCCTGGGTGGGGTGGCGGAGGTGGTGGTGGATGGGGCGGGTGGAGTGGAGGACCACAAATGGCTGCCCACCCGGCGACTCCGTGGACTGGTGGGGGAGGGGGTGGTGGTGGTGGTCACCTCCCTTGGGCTCAACCTCCTGGCCCGGCTGTCGCCCATCACCACACTGGTGGTGGCGGTGGTCCCGCAGCCGCCATGAGAGACAGGTCGAACGAAGGTCTCGACACTGTGGATTTATTCGCGACTGGGCCTCACTGTGGGTGTTCTACGTTGGCAATTTCTGGGTATATGCTAATTGTTTTCTGCAGACGGGCCCGTCCTCACTCCACTCCTTCTCCGCGTCGTTAGGGCCCAACTGAAGGTTAACACCCTCCTGACCGCCCCAACCCAAGATCTCGACCAAGTTTACCTTAAGTGGAACATGCTTTTCAACGCATCACATTGCGTTCGTTCCGACGACAAACCTGACAAATCATGGTCAAGTGGTCGGGGTTCACCGGCAACGCACCCTCGTCTGACGGAAATCAAGATCATCTCTCGCTCTTTCCCCTGGAGTATCACTGTCTTTGCTGCAGACCTCAGTATCGGTGTCACCTGTGGAGAAATCATAGATAGGCTGGACGACTTCCTACACAAAAACCTGAAGAAGGAAGACGCCGACCATGATTCTGGAAACCACAGAGTGGAACGTGACCACGCGTACTACCATAACCGCTCCACTGCCATTGGTGTTCCCGGGGGTCGCCTGGGGGACGGACTGCGCAGGTTGGATTGGCTATGTAAGGAGACGATGTTCGGAGGGCTCGAGATGGACAACGGTTTCGTGAGAGAGTATTATGGTGGCGCGTCACCTCCGGCGGTTCTGACGCTTCTGTGCACAACGAGGTATCCGCTCACCGAGCAGGAGCTAAACGAACAGAAGGCCAGGGAGAGGGAAGAAGATGTCAGGCTCAGAGCGGCCGAGGAACGGGCCCGGGCGGCGGAGGCTCGAGCGGCAGAGCTCGAGGAGAAGGAGATGGAGCGGATGAAGAGGGCTCGGTCACGCTCGAGAACTGGCAGCGTCCACAGCAAACGTTCTGGAAGGTCCAGTGCCAACAGAAACCGCCTTTCGAGCAGGACCCCCTCGACGGACGACGATTCAGATGATGAGTAGTGAACATGTTGTATCGGCTTTCCTATGTGCTTTGGGTCCTTGGAGCTTTGTTCGTTCCGTTTGTTGTGTGTGTGTAATACCATCTGGATAGGCACCCATAATCACCCCGACACTGCTCGCCTGAAAAGCCATTCTCACCACCGATCGCGCCCACACAGCAAAGCCTACCGGGTACAGGGAATTGTCCAAGTCCCAGCCCGGTGCTCTTCACTTCTTGACACCAAGCCTCACCCTGCACCACCAGGGCCGTTCTCCTTGTTCTGAGACTGCGTCACGTTGACGTCTTCCGAGAGGAGAGGCTTCTCAGGTGTCCGGAGGTGTGACGGGCTTGGATTGGAGACTAACACTCCTGCTGTCGTCCTCCCATCTCGCTGCAGTGTGCTGGTTAGACGCGAGAGGGGCAAACAAGAACTCACCGAGGTAGGTGATTATTGCGGGTCAATATTTGATGGGATGGTGTCGTTCGTGTCTAGCTCATCGAGTCTCGGTTTCTTGAACCGCGTCGGTAGGCCCACGCCGTACACCCCCAAACGAGCATCGAAGGAAATCTTGAGGAACGAAGACATAGGTGTAATTTTGGCTCGATAAGGGTATCCTGGGTAGGGACAGATCAGTGAGCTGGTTCGAAGGAAGGTACGTTAAGTTGCTTCACAAATTGACTCCAGGATCAGGCAGTTTCTTGCAGTGCATCCTGATTCCCCACTGGGAGTATCTAAAAGAAGGCGAGTATCAGGATGCCAAGTTATATTTCCAACGAGCGGGCAGTGCATACCGCAAAACCGCACCGGTATCACCCTTAGGCGCATTCCTACCCATCAACGCAAAAGTGTTGTTCGGGGTATCCTTCGGATAGATCGATGCGGATTCATTGAAAGTCCCGGGCCCAAAACCACCAGAGACAAATTGGGACAGACTAGGTTGGGCAAAGTATACGGTATCGTTGTCATAAACGAACTCGGCGGTGCCAGACACACTTCCGCCAAACGGGAGCAAGGTCGGTAGTTGGAGGCTGGTCTTGGCACGGTGTTATAACGGGCAGGCGAAAATTTCTATTTACAGCCGGCTGACCAGGAATTCCGTGGGGTAGTCGGACGCCCGACCAACGTCGTCTTGGGATACGTCTCCAGCGATCAAAACTTCACTGTATCGGTCATGTTGGTTCTGTTCGAAAATTAGGAAATCCAAGGAGGCAGGTCTGTGGTACGCACGCGGACGAAGGTCTCGATCCTCATGATGCGTCCAAACAGGAAGGTAAGAGGGGACCCAGGATGGCGAGGACGAGGAAGAACCCTAAGAACAGGGACCATGGTCGTTTGCCGCGGTAATGTGAGAAGGCGCAGAGCGGAAGTGACTCGTATGATTTACGCGAACGCCTGATGGGATCTCGGTTCCAGGAGCGAGACCAGAAGACGTGGAAAGCCGGCAGAGGGGTTGCCGAATTGCTTGAGCTTCTGGCAAGGTCGCAGAGTTTCATTCCACCGCCTTCGTAACTCATGTGAATCACCGTGGCCCAGGCTGTTTGAAATGAAGTCTTAGAAGAAAGTCTTGACGCCAACCAGCGTGAACTCACTCGCTGCCTCAAGATGTTGGGCTCCAATCTTAATGAGATGTATCCGAGGGCGAACCCGATCCCTGAACACCACACGGAGACGATGAGTCGTACAATGCATAACTATTTATCCTTCGCCGCCAATGTGAGGAGATGGAAGGCCGGGTATGTGATGAGGCATAGGACGGTGAGGATCGTGATACGGGGAAAGTTCGGTCTCTCGAAGCCGGCTTTGATCGTCGCGGCGATTTGTCCTCAGACTGGGCGTCCGCCGTGGGTGGTGGTGAGGAGGGTATGGCTGGATCCTCGGTAGGGGGACTCGAATTGTCGTCCCTAATGCGAACGTGCTCCATGCTGAGAGCTCAAGGGAGAGGAAGTTGAGGACCATCGAATGCAACTATCCATAATGAGTAGCGGAGAGTTGTACGTTATTCACAGCACGGGATGGGTTTGGTCCAGGTCTACTGGTCGAGTTGATCGGCAGCCTGTGGGCTGTCGATTGCACTTCGGAACCCGCTGTGGGGCTGTGTGGTTTTTAAGTACTTGCAAGACAAGTGAGGAGGCGGTGACAGAGACGGTTCACGCTGAGCAGTGAGCGATCCCCCGGGTGGTCGTTCGAACGGCGGTCACCAGTGGCTTGGTCGCATTCACTTTCACTCGGTCGAGCGGAATGAAGAGGATTTACAGTACCTTCTGTTAGGCGAAGAGCATGGTCAGGAAGATCTTCAGAAGTCGGACCGCTCACCACTTGGAGTTCATCGGGGCATCCAGGGGCGTTTAGGCTGGAGTCCGGCCTCAGATTCAGGGGGAAACGTCGAGATTGTTGGTGGAGGTCTGCGATTCTGAGGCGCTCGCCTGAAAAGCCATCGGTATTCTCACCACTGACTCGGATGGCGCCCACGCAGCAAAGGAACTTGGCACTATACCACCACCATCCCCTACCGGTAAATGAAACTGTCCAACGCCCTATCCCCTCTGGCGGCCCTTCGCTATGCGATTGGCTGTTCGCTGTGGCCCACCATCCTAGATATCTATAACTCTCCTTCACTCCTCCTTCGTCCTGCGGCACTATCGAAGATCGTTATGTCTCATATATGGGTGTTATTTGGTGACCCCACGGATGAGGCTGGGCGACCCGCCAAAGAAGGGTTGATCACCCCAAACGCCTATGGTGTCGTCTTGGACATCGGTGCCGGTATGCCCATATTCACTCCAAAAACAAGCTTTGGGTGCTAGTTTCTCCCTCTAGGTCATGGCCACACCGTAGGGTACCTTGATCGAAACAAAGTCACGAAATATGTGGCATTAGAACCGAATACCCGAATGCGTCCATATATATGGGCCGCTGCGAAAGATGCGGGGTTCAATGAGGAAGACGGGTCGCTCGTCATCCTCTCCTGTGGCGCTGAGGATGTGTCGTCCATCCTGGAAGCTCTGGGGGAGACTCAACCCCCAGTTGACACGATAGTGTCCGTCTTAACACTCTGCTCCGTCCCCTCACCCGAACGCACGATACGGAACCTCGTCAGAGATGTCCTAAAACCCGGTGGCCAATTCCTCTTCTACGAGCATGTGTTGAGTCCTCACGACGATGTCGCTTGGTGGCAGCGGGCCTGGGCACCAATATGGGCCATACCATTCGATGGATGTAGGTTGGACAGACCTATTCATTCATGGATAGATGGCGTGGCTCTTGCGGAGGATGATGGTGTGGAAAAGAGTGCGTGGAGTGAACGGAGGTTGTTGGGGAAGGAGGGGGATAGTGAAGATAATCTTTTCTGGCATCAGGTTGGAACGTTTGTGAAGCGAACTTGATCTTGGGTGAAGTTGACAATGTACTGAAACGACCGTTGTGTATCGAATGTCGAATCCCCACCCTTCCGCTTCTTGAACCTCAGGCCCGTCGCCCTCATGCAGGGTCCTCGTTGTAAATTCCGTAAGTGCTGGCAACAGAGGTCGATCACATCTGAGCTCCATTCGCACCTCTTCTTGCACTCTTGGATTTAATGAACTCGGCCGTTCTTGGTCGGTCACCGGTCAAGACTGGTGAGGGTCCGGGAAGGAAGAGAGCCAGATGTTCTCTCGCTACCGCATATCAGTAATTTCTTCTAATTCCCACCTCCAGCCCGTTCTGGGCTGGTCTC
>Ga0307516_10008195_pt1 | contig 11866 bp, 18 predicted proteins | sample 19_EM_MG_FD_203310 | JGI IMG/M metagenome (GOLD analysis project Ga0307516, IMG submission 203310) | Populus trichocarpa ectomycorrhiza microbial communities from riparian zone in the Pacific Northwest, United States - 19_EM | ecosystem: Host-associated > Plants > Roots > Unclassified | place...
CGGGAAGCTTACCTCGATTTCGCAGAGGAGGAGCTGGGGGCATGTCAGCGAGTGTCAGCGGTGGCAGACCGTTTTCGGTCATCCCGAAACTTGAATGGTGTTGTGGTTGAGAGAGCGTCGTCGTCTGTAGACTCTGGTCTGAAAAGACCTGCAAGGGGGAATTGAGCGAGAGTCAGGATTCAGCCTTCCCCACGTAGAAGGTAAAACAATGGTACATTGGTCAAGGACGACAACCGAGAGGTTTAGAGAACACGGAAACTAAGAAACACGAGACCTAAAGGGGTTGCCCCTGGATACTCAAACACTCACTTGCCCATGCATGACCTCCACTGCCCCACCCCCCAGGACGATCCGCTTCACGACCCCACCCTCCCCAACCTCGACTTCGACCCCAATATCACTCCGCCTCCCCATCTCGACCCCCTGCACGATCTCAAATCCCCACTTCCCCTCTCCCCTCTGCGACGCCAAATAAGCCGACAACTCCGATGCCGCCGACCCGGTCGCAGGGTCCTCCAACGGCCCGTGAAACATGCGCGTGCGCAGCTTGACGACGCGGTCCTCCTCGCTTTCGACCAAGAACGCATAGACCGCCATGAGCCCCTCCCACTCGCCGAGGAGGTCCCTCGTCCCCTTGAAATGCGCCGGGTACGTGTGCAGGCGCCCGAGCGCGTCGAGCGAGGTGACTTGGAGGAGCACGAACGTCATCCCTTTGACGATGGACGCGACGGGGATGCCAGTGCCGGGTGCACACGTAAAGTCGCCGGGTTGGGCGAGGGATTGGAGGGATAAGATGCAGGTGTCGGAGAGGGGTGGGTGGATCTTGAAGTCGGCGGGGACTTGGAGCGTCACGCGTGTGCGGCCACTGTTGCCAGTGCTGGGGCTGCGCAGGACGGGGATATCGCCTGCTTTGGTCTTTAGCACGATTGTGTCTTTGGATGCGTGGGTGGGTTGGGAGAAGAGGTAGGATCCGGTGCCGATGGTGGGGTGGCCTGCAAAGGGGATCTCTTGCGTGGTGGTGAATATGTCGATCGAGACAGAGTTGGACGTATCGGTGTCAGAGGATTCGTGGAGGAAGACTGTCTCAGTGAAATTGAATTCGCGGGCGATGGTCTGTTTCTGGGATTGGGAGAGGGATGCGGTGGGTGGGAGGTGGACGATGGCGAGGGGGTTGCCGAGGAAGGGGGTGTCGGTGAAGACGTCGAGGGTGGTGTAGCGGAGCATAATCAAGTTCGATCTGATAACAAATCAATCTAACCAAACAGCATGACTCCCTCCAGACATCCAAACATCCTCTCTTCTCCCCTTCTCCGGCCAACCGGCGACCTCTTTCACTCCTCCGTCCTGCCCCCATCCATCCCATTCCAACACTCGCGCACCACCCCCATCCTCGACAGCCGCATCGTCGTCATCCGTGAGTAACAACCACACCTCCCCTCCTTCCCCATCAAGCGTCTTGTGCAGCACGTCGATCGCGTGCGCCTTCCCGCCCGATGTGGGTGTCTCGTAGTAGTAGCTTGAATTCTCACCATCCGCATCGACGAACAGTCCGTCAGCGTCTAGGGCAAAGACGCTGAGATAGCCACGATGGGAAGATGTAGATCCACGTGTAGTGGCAAAGAGTGTGCGCGGGGATGGGTGTGCGGGCGAGGGAGGTGTCAGCATGAGCGTGTCCCCTCTGTAACTGTGCGTGTCAGACCGGAGATGGGGCGGGAGGAGCGAGCGGGAGGCGAGATGCGCTAGCGACGTCGGTGTGATGGTATATGCGTCTAGCATGTTGGCTGTGTCGCTTCATGAGTCTAGATGATTGGTAGATACCACAAGGCGACGTACAATGCTCGGTGACACAGTACAGCACTTTTCCATTTGGATGGACCTTGACGTGTCTCGGTCCATCGCGCGCGCTCGGGCCTCGTGGTGAGGGGATGCTCGCCACGTGCCGCAGCATGCCCGTCGTGCGATCGCGGGTGTACATCTCGATGGCATTTGTCCCGAGCACGGAGACGAACGCATGGTGCGTGGGGACAGAGAATTCGATACCGTGGGATCCGTACCGCTGAATGATGGATCGATAAATCATAAAAGGCATCAGAAATGGAAGTATACTTACAAGTGCCGCCCGGGTCTTGTCCGCCTCTTGGAGCTCGTGTGCGGGCACGAAGAGGACCTCCTGGATCTTGGCCCCGAGTGCGCCTGCAGTATTGTCCTCGAGGAGGTGGACCTCGCCTGTTGGGCCGCCGACAGAGTATGCGTGGGTGTAGGGTGGGGGAAGGGATATGTAAGATGACGTGGCAGCTGTCCGCAGTGATGAGATGAGTGGAGGAACCTCGGAAGAGAAGGGAAGCAAGGCGGACTGATGGATACGTTGTTGATGTGATGCACCCTCCACGGGCCCCCGTCGTCCGATCGCTGGACTTCCCAGCTAGAGAGGACGGGGGGAAGTGCCCAGCTGGTGGTGTACACGCGATCCTTCCCAGGGCCGGTCGCGATGTACTGGTGCGGTCCGAAGGCGTCGACTCTCTGGACGAGGAAGAGGGTGCGATGGCAGGGGGAGAAGGCGAGGAGGAAGAGGGAGAGGGAGCGGAATGAGCCGGCGAGGACGTGGTGCACGACGGGGACGGAGGTCGTGTTCATGTTGTTAGCAACCCTAACCCTAGCCTAGGTTTCAGATTGCTCCAGGTTCCGTTCCCGCTGGATCTCGGCTCAAATGGATAACACAATTCGGCTCTCTCTCCCATTCCCCCATGCCATCCATCCCTTTCCTCCTCATCCCCCTCCTTCTCCTCCAGTGCTCCGTCTCCGCACACAAAGAGCCCAAGACATCACAGGAGATCGAGACCCAACGCGCTCTCCAGGCTGCCGCATACCATGCACGTTTACCCCAATCCCACATCTCTGACACCCCACTCATCGTCTGGCACATCCCCAACAGTGCGCACCTGCCGTAGCAGAATACACCGCGTCACGCAAACGCTCCTGGGCCACAAAGGTCCTCGCGGGTCGGCCTTCGCTGCCCGCTTACCAGGACCTATTCGCTCCCGAAACCTACTACGACCCCACCAAGACGGTCGGGGCTGGCGATGACCAGACCTTCCTGACCTGCTCCCCCGTCCGCGAGACCCACATCCAGAACAACACGTGTGTCCTCGCGCCCGAAGTCACCGAGGGCCCATACTACCACACTTCCGGGCACCCCATCCGTCAGAACATCGCAGAGTGGCAGGACGGACTGCTTCTGGTGAGCCAGCGAAAGTCCCTCTCTTCATTCTCGATTACCACGTTTTGGAAAAGCTGTTGGATATCGGCGTGATCAACGTAGAGACATGCGAACCGCTGCCCAATGTCCTCGTCGACATCTGGCAGGCCAACGCCACGGGGCACTACGCTGGTGAGTCATAGTCAAACACATGCCCGTGTTTCTAAATAAATGCTTGAATTTACTTTTAGGCCACCCCGTTCCAGCTCCTCACTTCGTGAATGAACAACCTCGGGTGGGCGGCACACGCTCCGGTCTGCTCACCGCTTTTCCGCGGAGCTTACCCACGGAAACATTCCTCCGGGGCGCATGGCCCACAGATAACAACGGCGTTGCCCAATTCACAAGTTGAGTCCCGGCCGTACCTGAATATGTAAATATCTGACTGACCCCTATCGCGATTCTCTTATTGTTTTCCTTTTTTGGCATGTGCATATTTATAGCAATCTATCCTGGGTACTACACCGGCAGAGCGACACACATCCACAGCAAAGTGTTCACCTCATGGAAGGCGAATGCGAACGGGACGTATAGCGCTGATAGCGTCGCCCACGTTGGGCAGTTTTTTTTCGAAGAAGACGCGAACCAGCGGGTCGATAATGTGCGTTGCAACCTTATCACTCGTGTTGACACTGACACCGAAACACGTCATCGTCATTAATCACGCGGACTCGGAATGTTCTCACACGCAGATGCACCCTTACACGATGAACCCCATCCGTCACACGTACGGACGCACGAGGAACGTGCGCGATTCGCTCAATATCTTCAATGAGAGTCATGGACCGGAGGGAAAGTACAACCCCGTGTTCAAGCTCGATCTCTTGAGCGTGGTCATCTCGCAGGGCCTGATTGGGTATATCACGATGGTGCGTCGTCGTCTCGGTCTGGCTGTTTTGGATACATGACCTGATTGATATTGAATGTCTGGCAGGGCGTGAATGCGAGCGCGGGGTATGCCAACATCTATAGGGGCTGAAGAACGGAACATTCTAGATCTTGCATGACATCTTTTTTGGGTATCTTTTACATACATTTGACAGTGTACTTGCTTACATGCACGAAATCGAACATTAACCGTTCCTGCATCATGTGCATTGTGTAGCAGAGCTCGGAACGGAAATCGTCAGGTGAAAAGCGGCAGACGATTCTATTTGTGAACCCCCCTTCCAGATATAGTGCCGTGCCCTCGTACTAACTGCGCAGACTCTGCCATGGCTTTCTAGGGTGGACAAGCGGTGTCAAAACCTTTGCTTCGGATGCAAAAAAAAAATAGCCCAACATTTACGTTGGCAGCCTCGGACGTCAGCTTCAGACGTGTAGCAGAATGAGTTCCAAGGACGAGAAAGCCGATATACTCTCAGCGAAGCTTGACGGACCAAAGTCAGAATAACTTGACAAGATGAGCTGTCCGAGTCCGAATCGTCATCTGAGTCTTTTGGAGAGGCCGAATGCTGGCCAGCAGTCAGCGAACTCCAAAATTTAGTTCTGAACTGGTATCCTAGTACTTATTTGCGCTATAGTAGATTGCAAGAGGTGCCTCTTCTTACGATGAAAAGTTAGGAGATCCTTCTGACATGGTAATAGTTATCATCCTCCAAGTATGTATACAAAATATCAAGCCACCCTCACCCGCTCGACCCACCTCCCTCCAAACAAACCTTCAACAAACCCTCAACAGGAACGACACTGACAACCTCACACCCCTCGTACCCTCCCTGCCTAACCCATCTCTCCAACCACCTCGCCACCTTACCATCTCTCGCAGGCCACACCGCGCGCTCCATCCCCCGCCGTTCCGCCACAGACGCAAGCCAACTGGAAGTAAAACCACTCGTCCCCCTTCCACGGAGCTTGTTGAACAGCCACGCGCGAAAGATCGTCCTGAAACGCGTAGAAATGTACGAGGGCTTCCGGGTGGCAGGAGGAGGGTGGGCCGGGTTGTTGGTCGTCATCGGGGGTGCTGGAGGGACGAGTCCGCGAAGTTGAGACGACGGTGAAGAAGCCCCCTCTCTCTTTCTCTACCGGTAGTGACGAAACGGTTTATTGGTCAGGTCGCTAGCGAGTCGGTCCGAAACGGGCTGGATAGGTCGTTTCAGGCGTTCTTTGGTTATATTGATGATCCCAGCCGTCCTTACTGCCAAGTCCCCAACAGAGCCTTACGCGCTTGGGCGGCCATACGTTAGGTATCGACCCGATCAAATATCGCTATAGCGAAACTGCATGCCTCAGCTGACTCGAAACTTCGTCAATTGTCCTACTATGAGGTACGTGGAAACGGCAGCAGAATTTCTTCTCGAATCGGAAAAACGATATGACGTACTTTTCTCGATGGAAGTGCTTGAATACGTCGAAAATCCCGCCTTTTTCCTGCCCACATGTCCGGAACTTGTAAAAGGAAGCTACCCGCAAGTTACATGAACACCTCGGGCGAGGGATATATCCCAACGCACAGCCATGGAACTTGGTGCGTAGCGAGGTATCTTTCTATTCAGAAACGGACGGCTCTTGCCACAGAATTGGTGGCGCAGGCTTCGCCATGGCGTTACGGACGATGCAAGTGTCTGTATGACTGTTCCTGGGATTCAATTAACCAGATGCGCGACAGACGACAGCCTCTAGAACGTGAACTTGATTGGGTTTTTACCAGGCGACTTTTTCGCATCTTCTTCACCTTGCTCCTCCGGCTTTTCTTCCTTCTCTGTCGAAACACGTTGTTTCTTCACATGTCGCTCTTCCGTCGTCTTTTCCTTCTCTGCCTTTTGCCGAGAGACGACAGGCTTGGTAGACTTGGGCTCTTCACACTACGGAACACTGAGTTACCAGACAAGATCAAGAAAGAAAAAAACACACCATTACTGGCTTGTGCTGCATCGCGTTCCTCTGCACAACCTGTACATTCTCAAACGAAAACTCAACATCAATGTCCCCTTGCTCTTCCTCTTCCTAGCACAAACCCCGCTCTCCAGCTCTTCCAGCTCCTTCTCGACCCTGCTCAACCTCAACTCGTCCCCCTCGTCCGCATCATCCTGCGCCTTGATCAAATCCATTAACTCGTCCGACCCCAGGATGGTTGTTTGTCCACCGCAACACCCTCAACACATCCGCATGCGTGTTCATCTCCAAGAACCCGTACGTCTTGCTCCGGCCTTTACCCGTCATTGGGTCAACACGCTCCATCTGCCGCACAATCTTGGCCTGCCTCCCCCTCGTTCGTCTCCCGCTCTTTTCCTTCACCTTCACCTTTCCCCCCCTTCTTTCCCACACCACCACCTTCATCATTATGATCATGATCATCCACTGCATCGTCCACCCCCGCAGCAAGCTCATCAACACTCAGCCCCGCCTCCCTCCCTTCTTCACCTCACCTTCAGACTCCCTTAGGGCATGTATCGTCAACCGCTTGATCATCCTCCCCGTCACAAAAATCGGGATCTGGCGGATGCTCAGACATGTCGTGGGGACAAAGAGCGACGGGTTCGATGTTGGCAGTGCACGACGCGCGTTAAACGACGCCGTCCGGCGCTCAATCTCTGGAGGCGTCAGGGCCTCGGCCGCCGGTGAGTTGGGGAGTATCGCTGCCGACGTGGTGTCAACAGATGATGGAGTAAAAAAACCTCTGATAAACGTACCTCCTTCTCGCAAGAGATACATGTTCCGCTTATCAGCCTTTTCTGTCGCCTTTCCCCCAGCTTCGTCCCTCGTCACGGCCCTCACAACATCCAGCGTCCTTTCATGTAAAACCAGGCTTTGTATCAACGTCGATGAAGGCGTCAAGATCGAAGGCATCGAAACGGATTCTTCTTGATTGACTAAAAGGATTTTTAATTTTTTTTTGGAAATCTGAGAATGGGTTCTGTACATTCAGCCGTCGTCCCCGTCGTCTGTCGCGTCAAAAGGAGGCTGTGGACGACGAGTCTGTTCGCTGCGCTTGGCACTGCCGCACCAGCGTTGCCGGACCTTGGCCGGACGCTACCCGTCCAGCTTTCGTCTTTGTCTTTGTTGCCGTCGCCGGTTTAGAGAGCGTGACGGAGAGCAGGTGGGTTAAAAGTAAACGCAAGGGGTTTTTCAACTTTTTTAGTTTTAAAGATTGGAAAGCGGCATACCCTCGTGCCCTACTGTTCGCCGCTTAGCATTCTAGGCCCAATTGGTGAAACCACCACATCTTGGTGTGTGCACTGCTCCTTCTTCCTCACCCTTACCTAGCTGGTCACTGACAATGGCTTGGGGGGGATACCTGGCGCACCTGTCCGCTCGACAATCTGGAAATTCTCAGGACATTCTAGCCAGCTTCAGCACTTCATACAACGTCCCCGCCGGTTCGTTCTCCTGTCATCCATTTCCCCCCGCCTTGAGCCACTCATGTTCTCTCTTGGTCCTTCGTGGCACCAGGCGGCGCCGGCGGGAATCTGAATCGCGGCTACTACAGCTTGGTTGCCCGTGCATAGGGGGCATGATTAGCGTCTGGGCTACCGACCGACAATCTTGCCGTTCTGTCCACGGACCTCAACCCCCCCGGAGGCTGCGAATCGTTTCACCTGGAGTGGTCAATAGAGATCGTAGTTCAGACTGTAAGTCATTACCACGATGGTGCCTCCAAGTTCACCGCCAACATTGACCATTCATTTTATCAGTGTTTAACGCCGCACACCACTTTCTCAGCTTCATCGTGCCTCTCGATGTTCGCTTCACGATCATAATTCGCACGGTCCGTGGACTTTCTTTCAATGGCACTCTCCGGGCGTCAACAATGGCCAGGCATACTTTTTGGTCTCTAACGCTGGACAGTACTTTCAAGGTTTCCCCGCGTCTTGCGTTGTTGATTGACGACGATCCATGCCTCGACCTTGGCTTCATTGCTCATCCTGGTGAGCTCAAGGTATGCTCCCAGTTACTCAGACATTCCGGGGCATGGGAGGCTCATGATTTGTACAGATGCATAAATGCGAGGCTCTGGCTATCTACCCTGTTTCTCAGGACCCCGCAGTTGATCCTCAACCTGACTACTTTTTGACTTGATCCGCAGCGCGAAAAGCGTCATCACAAGTGTATGGAAAGTTTATTCAAATTTTGGGCGTTCTGCCCTTCACCCCCACATCCACCCGCCCATCGTTCCTGTCGCCGGTAAACACCAAAATTTTGATGACAGCCATGAGTCGATGGAGAAGATCTGAGTGGACTCATGATCGCACTGAAAAACGACGTTTCACGTCGGCGACTCATCGTGTCGCCTGGGCTCGAACACGGGCCGTGTGTCGGTGCTCGCATATTCTCCGTTCATGCACCTTGCCACCGCCGGCTGGCTCTGATTGTGCCGATGGCCGCAATCCGTAGGCCTTCAGTTCGGTGTTTGGAACTCTCAGACTAGAACTGAGGTTCATGACATTCTCTGTTGGGCATAAGGTATGTTTCCGATTATTGAGAGCATACATGGCTAATCGATTTGCAAACGTACATGAATGCCAGAACTTAGTTTAGCTATTTACGCTGTCTATCAGCACCCTGTATCCGATTGCCACGATATATTGACGAATCGGTGAAGTTCCGCGAGAAGCAGAAGCCTTGGTGGTGGAACACGGCGTTAACGCTTGGACATTTGGAGACGCGGCTACTTTCGGCACGATGGCTGGCAAGACAGGCACTGATTCAGGAGCTTTGTTCGACGGGATCGAATAAGAGGGATCGTTAGTCAAACCAAAGGCGACTCGCCCCGAGCCTGCCCCCATCTTCTGTGTACCTACTTATCCAGCTGTAGAGACCCAACCCATCCGTTGGATCGAAGACTACTATTTGTCTTTTCTTGTCTACATTGTTTGATTTCATTCAGTGAATTGAACCCCACGCCCCCTAGCCCCTACTAGCAGCCTCCAGTTCAAGTTGATTGTTGAGCCCGACATTTATGACTCCTTGACGGCTCTGATAGAGGGAGGACCGACGAAGTGTAAGAGAAGATCTATCGTTGATACTCGTTCACTCGTTGGACTGCCGGAGGTCTGATATTTCGTCAATTCATCCATTCCGGTTAACGATTTCGAGCCCGCCTTCGAACCATTCTTTCGAATAAATTTCTAGCGTTCCCCGCTCGAGGTGCCAGTCCACGTCCGTGACTGTGAGTGCGTTCCACAGCAAAGGCAGACCAAAAGATCACATAGCATTGATTGTAACACGCTGTCGAAGTACAAGTACAAACCAAGTCCCGACGATCCAAATGATATCTGAATACTAATTAAGCTTCGTAGCATTCTTGATGCCCTTCCACTGATCCTTCACCGACGAGCCGGTGTAAGTATCATATAAGACCTCACAGGTGAGCTGCCCCGTGGTGATTTCAAAACGCCCAGTTACGCCATGAGTTACGTCGATCATGGTCTTGGTCTTGGTGTTAGAGACGACCAGAACCGAGAAAGACGTGACAGGGGTAAGAACACTATCGTCCTCCAGGGTACGCGGAGCGGAGACGTAATGGGGGGTGATAACGTCCGCGCCGGTCGAGTCAACCGACTTGCACGCAAAGATGACGCGAGCACCGTTCTTCCAGCGGTTGAGAGAGCCAATATCGCCTTGAGGGTCGCTCTGCCCTGTGACCACGACGGTACTGTCATCCTTGAACTCGGCCTTCTGGCCGCGCAGAATGGGTGTCTCATCCGTGCCCGATATGATTTCGACGCCAGGCTACATCTCAATCATCAATCGTGTGCATCAACTAGAAAACGAATACACTCACTTTGAATTCATCCGTCGTTTCACTGATACTGTACGATTCCTCCCAGATGAACGTCTGCGTTCTGGATAACTTGTCCGAGTTATAGGTAGCAAAGACGATATTTCCCTCCTCAACCGTGCCGGCGCCCAATCCTATGTCCCTGACGAGAACGAGAACCTTGTGCGGGTCTTGCCTGAGAGTCTGCAGAGTCTGTGTCTCGATGCCGACGGTGATGGAGTACCTGGGTGCTGGGGGCATTTCGATGGTCTGGAAACCGCATCAGCGAGTGTATAGTGGGGAGGCAGTAAAGTAAGCATACAATGTTCAAGGGATATCGGGCGATTAGAGGAAAGGTGAAGTTCGTTCTGGAGGACGTCCTCAAGACAGAGGAGGTTTTATATGTTTCCAGTGATGATCGATTTCCCGATTGGTGGAATATCGCCAACTAACACTGACCGACCGTGGTGGGGTACTTGCTCAACTCATCCATTTGGAACCTAGGTCACAATGGCTACGGAAATCAACAAAACTCTCGCTTTTGGACAGGTGCCTCACCTGATTGCCTTCGTACTTACATGTCTTTGGAACCGATACTCTGGTCATCTGAGCATATGGTGTGCCTTTTCATGACAAGTCGAAGCATCGTATACGGCAGTACCCAAGATGATATGGACCCCAGGAGCGTTACAGAGCACGCTGATTGGTGGAGAACTCATAGCACCCCTGCCAGTTTGGTGGAACAATAGAGGTCGAAGAGACGCATACAAAGATTTCTCTCGGGATTTGCTGATCGAAGAACTCCACTCGTAAGTATCATTTGAAAGCATAAAGCACTCGAAGTGAGAAGCGAGAGAAGGTGCCAAACTTTTGCTTTTGGACAGGTGTCTCAGGAGATACTAAGATACTGTACTATTTCATTCAATTCGACAGTCATGCGTCACGCACTGCCGAAATTTTTTTGGCACATGTCACGGCAATTTTGTGAGGGTGCCGAAACCACAATTTTGTTTTGCCTGTCACGCGTCACGGGGGTGTCAGATTGATTGAAATAGTACAGTAGATTGCCTCGTACTATTTACATGTCTTTGGAACCGAAGTCACTTTGGTCGTTCATGTGAGCATATACTTCTTCATGACCAGTCTGAAGCATCGTATACGGCAGTACCCAAGATGATATACCCCAGAAGTGTTACAGAGCACGCCGATTGGTGGGGAACTCGTAGCACCCATAGAGATCGAAGGAGGACACTTGCAGACTTAAACTCTCAGGATAACTTTATTTGTGAGTACTCATCAGAAAGCCCTCAGCATCGTATCGGATCTCTCTCACAAATTGCGCGATTGCAGATTATTGACCTTTTTGACACGGTGAGCGAGAGAACGAAAGGATGTTGGGATAAGCGACGCAATCCGACGGAGGACGACAGAAACAAAGGATGAGATTATCGTTTGGCCTCGGTGAGCTCGAGAGGCAAACGGATGGGGTGCTACTATGTACCTAAACTAGTTATATATGTACGAGGATAATAGAAATATGAAACATGTACCTAGAATATAAACGACAAAGGGGAAAACCTAGAAAAGGAAAGGTGCGGGCAATGCATCGTGCACGCTCGCATCAATCACAAATTCCAACAAAGGAAAGAGAAGTGAGGTATGCATCAGCCGAAAGCTTTAGTACACTAATTTTTGGGTTATTTCACTGGGTCGGCTTTGAAAAACCTGTGAAGAGGTACTGCACGACCTTCTCCTAGGGAATAGACCGGCGGTGTCTTCCTCCATTCCCCGTGTTGGCCTGTGTTTGTCATCGCCTCCGGTCGCGATCACGTGTCTCCTTATATATATACTCGTTATCGCGTTTTCTATTCCTCAGTCGTCTATCCTTCTACCCTGACGCTGAGGAGTAA
>Ga0307516_10008196_pt1 | contig 11865 bp, 18 predicted proteins | sample 19_EM_MG_FD_203310 | JGI IMG/M metagenome (GOLD analysis project Ga0307516, IMG submission 203310) | Populus trichocarpa ectomycorrhiza microbial communities from riparian zone in the Pacific Northwest, United States - 19_EM | ecosystem: Host-associated > Plants > Roots > Unclassified | place...
TAACCCATACCCTTCGGGAGATATGCTAGAATATGGGTTATCAGGGGTTATGGGGTTGGGGAGGTCACCCCTATTATGTAATAGTTGGAGGGTTTGAAGTTACATATTTATTGTGTCTATGGTAGTACATATACATAAAATTCTAAATAATCTATTGATGCTGGGGACTGCGTTGTCATCATCATCATTGTCCAGGTGGTGGTGGTGGTGGTTGCACCGTCAATGCAGGTGGCATGGGTGGTCACATTGTCAACGCAGGTGGCAGGGTGGTCGTGTTGGATCCAGGTGGTGGTGGTGGCTGCACCATTGATGCAGGGGGTCGTCATTGTTGTTGTCCAAGGGGTGGTGGTCACGTCATCAACGCAAATGGCAGGGTGGTGGTGGCTGTGTCATCAATGCAAGTCGTCAGCATTGGCATCATCCAAGTAGAGGTGGTCACTGATCGTTGACACAGGTAGCAGGGTGGTGGTCATGTCCATCAATGAACTTTTGAGATTGTGTGACATGACAAATTACATAATAAATAGGTCCTTATTAGGGTATATTCAGGTACAATAGCCCCTATGTATGGGTTTTGACCCCCCAAAAAAGTATGGGTTATGGGGTATCGGGGGTTTATGGGTTATGGGTACCAAATCACTGCGAACCAAGTTGGGAAACACGAAATTGTATGGGGTATCAGGGGTTATGGGGTTTAAGAGATATGGGTTAAGAGGGGTTCGACTGTAGCAACGTTTACATGCGTTTGCGAGTGGCTGCATGTCACACGCGTGAGCTAGGTATATGGTTCGCGTTTTAGCGCTTTGCTGACCTTTATATACGCGATCTTGAGTCTCCCATGTCGACGTCGACGTCTCCCGGTCCTGTATCCACACGCTGAGAGTTTGGTGGGTGGCCCGGACGACACAGGTACATAAGTCGTTTCTTCGCGATCTTAGGCTGTAGTGCATATACTCACTCTTTGCAGAGCAGCGTTGCCTTGGCTCGCGTTGAGTTAACACTATCGCCGTTCGTGGTGCTGTCTACGTCGTCACCGTCTCCGTTTCGGTCGTCATCGCCATCACCAGCCCTATCTTTGATGACTCTCGCCGCCATGCGCTCGCCTCCGATCTCAACACGTCCAAAGACGATTTTTCGCCTCAGGACGGTGATCTTTCAACACGAGATACACGGGGTCTGTTCCTTTGGTATGGTGGGTCGGATTGGGATGGTCGTCAGACCCACAACGGGTCCATTCCTAGTACATACCCCATATCGGAGCCATTGCGACAATCCAAAAGGATGGAAATCTTTGGTTCAGGACGAACCGTAGGTTAATTTGTATCTGGGTCTCTCCTGTTTTACAACCTTCGCGCCTCCAAAGTGACATATAAGAATCTGGAAACAATCATCGTATCCTATCGTTACAAATCTCTGGATGGTCATCCAATTCACCTCCTGATGATAGCACACTCGAAATGTAATGGATGGCTGTCATGAAAAGTTTAAATCAGCTATGCTAGTGTGTTAGTCACAGGAAAATGAAAGTTCACCTGGCCTGACCATGTTCGAATCTCGGCTCAATGTCAATGTAATTTCCGTCAACATCCTTCGCTCTTTCAAACGTAAATGATGAAAGCATCATCGCAATAGCAGCCCAGAGCCCATTTTCTGCGAAGAACCGTCCAGGACAAACCCTGATATATTTCAGGTATGTTACTCGTATGTGATATTCACGGAAGAAGAATGCCTACCTCCTACCGAAGCCAAAGAATACCCCATTATTCTGTCTGGCCTGCAGGATGATCTTGCCGTCGGGTGTGAGGTGTCGAGTTGGGTCAAAGCGCTCTGGATCCGGATGGGCGCGGGTCATGGCCCTGGTGAAAATAAATAAGACTAATCGATAACATGGGTGGGCATCAAACGAACCAAATGTTGAAGATTACAATACACCCTGCAATGCTTTCAGTAGGAACGTCTTGACATCATGTGGATACCCCACCTTTGGGAATATAATACCCTTCGTAGATGTCACTGGTTGAAGTCATGTGAGGGACACCTTGTATGGCCGGGTCAGAACACTTTGCAAACTGGGAAAGATATATAAACCTAGTGGGAAAACAGTGTGCCATCTCATAAGCTCGTAAATGACAGCCTGCAAATAAGGTAGTCGCCCTCTGTCGTTGAATGTCGGCACGACCCCTTTGCCCAGGATGGTATCGAGTTCTTCGTGGGCTTTTTCTTGTACGTCAGGGAAAAGTATCATGGCCATAATGAGGATTTCCAAAACAGCGGCAGTCTAAACACTATGAACGTTGGTAATTAGGAACATTAATTGCACTCACGCTTTCTGCAGAGGCTGTCGGCAGATCCTTCGTTAGTTTGTAAATGATTGAAAAAGAAAAAATCGAAAGAACCTAAATAAACTCCTGAAGCCGCATCCTTCGCAGACTTTTCTTCCACGTTTCCACTATTGGTGAGAAAGTCGTATACTAAGCATTGCGGTAGGATACTGGATTCCTTTAATGGTTTCAGTACGAATACTGTGCAATGTTTGGTAGTAGCTAACCATTTGCTCTTTTGCCATGCAGTACGGAAGATCTGACAATGTATGAACCAACTTCCTAGACACTTTTGCATGATGCTTGAAACCAAATCCAGGAAACCACGAGGGAAGGTACTGGACTGCAAAAACGATGATCAGCCCAAAGTCATTTTGTTAAATCAAAGCACAAACGAAATGGGAAGGCCATCAGAAGACCGCTTCTTTCTGGCGTGGTCTCTTTGCTAAGAATGTCCCCCAGTCCAGTGGCCAAACTGATGATCGGATCGTTCTTTCCCTCAATCCTTCGACCATACACCAGCTCGAGTGAAATAGAGCCAGTGTACCTGTAAAACTGTCATCTCTGAGCCACAAAGTCGGTGATTCCCCTTACAGATGCAAGTGCTCGCGGAACTTGGATGGGCTCTGTTGCAAATTCTCAAAGAGCTGGGAAGTATTACGGGTATACAACTCTTGATACTGGTCAATGACTTCGGGCTTAAGACTGAGATGAAACAGTTTCCTATGAATTCTCCATTCATCGCAATATCTCAAGAGGAATGTCATGCGGTCAATGCCAAAGCTGTAGGGGTACGTTACCGCTAATAGGTATGAAAGTGAAGTGAAGTACCCACAGCTTGTATAGAGGCGATTGTGGTCTATCCGAGTAAACCATAGAACGTTGGTCTGCGAGGTGTCTAGCAATCGTTGTGGAATTTATGATGACGAAGTCTTGATTAAAGATGCGAGAGTAGACAATGCCTCCTGGAGGCACATTAGCACCGTGTCGCGGACCCAAGAGAACAGATTCTAGGTGCGTACCATATTGTTCGGCCCATTTGGTATACGTGACGTGAGGTTCCTTCACGTCGACGTCGAAGACGTTTCCAATGAGAGGCAATCCCTGGGGACCTGGGGGATAAGGCAGACCACCATTCTTTATACGGGTCGCGAGCCAGAAGCCGACGAAGATGACACCCGCTATCCCGGCTGCAATCGAGGGAGTAAGCGTCTGCACAATGGTTAATTCCATGTCGAAGCACCACAAATGTGAGTAAGTATGATTGGAAGGACCGTATAGTTCTTATAGTACTGCGTGTTCATAGGTCGATTTCTCCATCAGGAATTCTGAAAAAAGCGCCGATTCGGAAGTGCTCACTTCAGGTGAAACATTGAGTGTAGACGCCGGTTATGTTGTCAGAGGGCTTGGGCCCTGGCCTATTGGGCTACACTTATCAGCTGTGTGATCGCAGGATGTGAGGGTAATCTGAGCGCACACCATGTTTCACTTGAATGAATGGAGTTGTGGTTTTGGCATGTGTGTGGCAGACCACAGCCAGTTTAACCCTGACAGAGGAAATAAGGTCGTCCTCTGTCGTCCCTGTAGCGACTAGCCTGTTGTCCGTCGTGGTATTTCATCACAAGAATCGGAATGTTACTATGTCAGGGACATGCCTTATAGCCTTACTAGTACGATCGCTGCGAATGACGACCAAACAGCTTCGGCGAAGCCCTGCCGCATTGCGCAACCAGCACCAGGTCGCTTATCGGTGTACCACCGTGCCTTCAAATCACCTATCCAGCCATGTCTCTCTCAACCCTGAGTGCTTCCCTCGATGTCTCACCAGGTCTCACCTTGGTTTCCTCACGATAAGTCTGCATCGTGTTGGAGGTCACGTAACGACACAAAGATGGATGACCACTGGGGTGTAAGATTGAGACCGGCCGTCAAGGATGTCCTCGAATATCAGCCACTGGGACGGTCTGAGACATGGAAGGTTCAATGAAAGTACGTTTCCTTGCTTTCCAAGCAAGGGTTCTGGGAGGACATTATTTCGTGAGAACCTGCCACTTTTGAATGTGCTGCATGAGCGTGGGAAATAGAAACTATTCCCCTTTTTGGATGCGTCCTTGTTCGGGTTTAATTATGAGCTTGCCCTAGTATCAGTATACGGTAGATAGACATCTTGTACTACATATGACAGCTAATCTTGAACCATTCAAAATTGGATCCGCGAACCAAGGGTTCTGCCGACGCAGGCGGCATTTAGGTAATACTATGTACAATTTGAAACAATCGTTACACCGTTTGAACAATTGTCAGACCTGGGATGAAAATTTGAAAAAACATGGAGTCTACTTTCTTCCTTTGACTCTGAGTCTGAATCTTGGCACTTCATTTCAGTTGAGGGAACGACTTGTCTTCCTTTTCGCTGGGTCTTTGGGATCCGAAACTATCAATCTCAGAGAACGGAACAAACATTTTCACTGCTCGGGTGCGACTTCGAATCCAACTTTTCGAGTATGTTTGTACCACAGTCGCTCAGGCTGCACAACTTAATAACAGCGTGTTGCTATTAACACCCCTGGTCTATACTCTTTAGAGCGGCATTCAACATTCTCAATAGCCCAACAGGTAAGTACTATGTAGTATGTCTGTGGAGTCTATGACTACATTAATTCCACAAGAATTGAATGCCACAACAAGCTGACTTCGACTTACACTAACCCTTGCAGAGTGGTACTAAGACAAGTGTCAATACCATGTTTCAAATCATGGAAACTTGTTCCTCACCGCCCACATTACGTCTCTAAGAACCCGAGAGAATGGATAGACTCCAGCAGAACTTGGCAGAGCAATGCATCGCATCGGCCCTGAAACCTCGCAAACACTTCACCTCACGGAGCCCATACATCCCGTAACATATATGGCTGGCTCATACAATGCTGCACAGCATATGATTTATCCCTTTTTTCGCTTTTTTTTTTACCCAAGGTCTTTAAAATGGTAAGTGTCCCAAGGTTCACCCACTTCTTTGTTTCCCGACCATTTCTACACGATGTCCTCTCCCCTTTCCATTGGTGCAGCGTGCACAATCACGATTGGCCTTTGGATCGCAGTTCGCATGATTCGGGACAAAGCTAATCCACCGTACCCACCCGGTCCAAAAGGGCTTCCTATCCTAGGAAATGTGCTTGATATTGACATGAATGAACCCCATGTAACATACACTGAGTGGGGCAAAACTTATGGTCTGTATTTCCGGTCAACTTCGTGCCTTACATGGCTACACGCTTATATTTGTGAAGGCGATATTGTCTACTCTCGTATCTTAGGTCAAGATTTTGTTATTGTGAACTCAGAAAGTATCGCACGAATTTTGGCCGATCAACGGTCATCCAACTACTCGGATCGACCACACTCACCAATATATCGAATGTGAGCTCCATATCAAATACCGCTGAATCACCTCATGGTTGGCTTTCCATAGCTATGGTGCGGATCACATGACGCCCGTTCTGAGGTATGGCAATGAATGGAGACTGCACAGAAAGCTCCTCCACACCAGCCTCCGACCCGACGTTGTTGATCAGTATCAGGACTTACACCTCCGTAACGCATACCAGCTCCTGGAAAATGTGCGACGCGACAGCACAAATTACTTTGAACATTTCGATCTGTATGTCCTTCGACCTCCCTTTTTGTTGTTCGATCCTAATGCTTGGTAGTTACTCTGGTTCCACCGCTCTTGAGTTCATTTACGGACACAGAGTTGATGGAAAGGATGATCCCATCATCAAACTGGCTAGCGAATTGGCCGAAGTCATGAGCAATGGCATTCCACATGAGCAAGTTGGCCTACTAATGGCTTTGCCTATGCGTTAGTGGTGAGCTTGTCTGTTAAAGCATACTAATACTCAGGAAGTTGTTGGGCAGTTGAACATCTTCCGGCTTGGTTTCCTGGTGCTGGATTTAAAAAGTCAGCACACCATTGTATAGATATGATCAAGACCGTGTCCGAGGTACCATTCACCATAGCTAAGAAACAAATGGTAAGTCGTTGCTCACTGTTACTCTACTACACATGTGTTCACCCCGCTAGGAATGCAACTTACTGGAACGCAGCATGGTGGCCGACATTCTGAAACACGGTGGTGTAGAAGATTCTGATGCAATGGAAACGGTCACAGGTATCTATCTAGGTGCGTTTCTCACGTCGCTCGTATTACTATGTTGCTATGTACTGATTCTTGCCCACCAGCTGCAACAGAAAGTGTAAGCACACGTCCCTTCCGGTTTCTGTGATGCTTTTGTGAACATGGCCCTTCCCTCAGACATCCTCTACCTTGAAGATCCTCGTGATGGCCATGGTACTTCACCCTGATATTCAAGCCAAGGTCCACGCAGAGCTGGACACTGTCATTGGAAAGGGGGTGCTGCCGACCTTCGAAGACAAACCACGACTACCATATATGCTAGCGATGTTATATGAGGTCCTGAGATGGAACCCTGTCGTCCCGTTAGGTCTATAATTTATCTTACTTCTTCGAAGATCTTCCTGACTAGAAATCTAGTTCTTCCCCATGCTGCCACCGCAAGTGACGTCTACGAAGGATACTACATTCCGAAGGGTGTGTATTTCTTTGGCAGATATTTGCCTCTGGATTGTTTCATGCATTTGCACCGCAGGAAGCATTGTCATTTTCAATACTTGGTACGTAACAGGTCAGTCAACTTTCACCCTAGACTGAGCGATGACAGGGCAATGAGAGCTACCGAATACAGTGATCCGGAGAGGTTTGACCCGAGCCGGCATCTTACACCGGATGGGCAGCTCAAACCAGAGGCCAAACAGAGTGTCGTAAAGTTTTTTGGTTTTGGAAGGAGGCACGTATTATCAAACTGACATCACTTATCGCGGAGTAACACCCAGCAGACTTTGTCCCGGACGCCATTTTGCGGAGAATTCACTGTGGGCCGCAGCAGCAGTGATGCTTGCTGCACTTCGATTCGAGAAAGCCAAGGACTCCTCAGGCAAGGACATTGATGTCAAGCCGCGCTTCAGAGCCGGCGTTGCTCGGTGAGAGCAGTATTCGAGCCATTATATGAGATAAACTCATGAATGAGTTACATTAGCCATCCACTTCCCTTTGAATGCTCAATTACTAGCAGGTTCAGCAACGAGTGAAGTTGAAACTCATTATGTTTCCCATTTATACTCTGATGGGCAAAGCCCCCGAATCTTTTCTATTTCCATGTTCCCTTGTTCGCAGAGCAAAGGGTTCTGGGATTTCGTTATATCGTGGGAACATATCACGACAGAACTTTTTGCCTTCTTCGAAACCGTGTGATTCGGTTGACTTACTTTACATGTGAACCTTTCCTTACTCTTCAGTAGTACTTCAGTAGTTACAATTTGGATTTCCATTCGCGAGCAAGGGTAATGCCGACGCAGGCGGCATTTCGAGTACTAGTACTGTAAATATTTATGAAGTGAGGCTCAATCTCAGCGAGAAATAATCACAACCCTTCCTGAATGTGGCCCAAAAGATGGGGTATGCGCAATCTGTGCTCTTGATATGCGCCATTGATCAATGGCTGACATCACGGAAGTCACATGCTCAATGCCAAAGCTACTGAAGCTCACGGACCGGCTAGTATCAGCAGGTGAGGTCGATCGGATTAAATCGCAGAGAATTCATGGAAAAGGTGCGCAGTACTTTCAGAGTTCACGATGACGAAATTTTGAAAAAAGTGAGTTTTAGACGTTTTACATTCATTTTCATAATCTCAAAAGACCAATCAGAAAATGTGGTTTGCCAATGGTAGTTGACGGTGTTGTGGCAACGTGGACCAAGAAAACAAGACGAGTACTCTACACGAGTGAGGGGATGCTTGAAGGTCGTGATCCTGGTCGAAAAGGAATTCCTCCCACAAGGACAGTTTTGGGTTTGCACTTGAGAATCGCCTGTAGGTCAGTGGCACGATACTTGTTTCATGACTTCCACAGGCCGTGTTTAAACCCCAATGCTGACCTCGCAGAAAAACGGAGGTTCAAAACATCTCGACGTACATGTGTACATTGAACGCGATGGAAGTGGGTCCTGGCGAAACTCCTGACAATTATCTATTGCCCTGTATGCGATGATGAAGCCAGATATGTAAAGTAACAGATAACGCTACGCAGTATAATTCCGAGGTCAACTCACCCAGATCATCCGTCATACCTACTCACCCGCAACGGAATACGAGTTCCGTCTTCCCCTACTAATTTGGGCCTTAGCAACACTCCTCTGCCAATCTCGACCTGTGTTTCAGGCCCATCCCTCATCTCAAAGACGAAGTCCTTCACCAGAACTGATAATATTGCCTAGATAAAATTGTGTCAAGATCTTTCATGAACGCAAGGTGGAGCGGATGAAGAATACCTTCAACTCAGCCACTGCAAATCCCTTGCCAATACAGGTCCTCGGCCCGTCTACAAATGTCAATAGATGTCGGTGACCCTGCACTTCCTTCGCCGCCTTTGGGATGGCGCTTTCCTCTAGCCATCGTTCTGGCAAGAACGCCTTTGCATCCGCACCCCAAATCGCAGTAGAGCGGTTGATACAAGCGATGGGTATGCAGATCTGGATTCCGCTTGTTACAGTGATTCTGTCGACTAAGTCACCAGACTTAGTGTATACAGGCTTTGAGATGGGAAGGACATCATCATCTATTGCCTGTAAGAAGGAATGAACTAATACAAGAGAGGGACGTTTAGAAGGTAACGTACCACACGTGTGAACTCTGTTAGGGGCGGGTGGAGACGGAGAGTTTCGTGAACTACAGCATCCAGGTAAGGGAGACTGCTGTTTAGCTGGTCGTACGTTGGATCGACACCAAAGGCTAAAAGCTCCTCTCGCAGCTTGGATTGAATACTAGGGTTTCGTGCAAGCTCAATTAACGCCCAGGTGAGGGTAACTACACGGGTCAGTTAAGTAATGAAACGTGCCGTGATCGCTGACAGTACTTACTCGACGTCGTCTCATAGCCTGCAAAAAGTAATAGTTTCATCTGTTCACGAAAGAAATGAATTGATATATTGTTGTAGCAAGATTTGCTTACTTGACCTAGAACTTCTTCCCGTGTCAAATGGAGTTCGGCACTATCTGTATCGTTGGCCTTGACTAGGTACAACGTGTGAGGGCCAAGTTTGTCAGCTCCAAAGGACTTACTCAGAACCCCGATAATAGACTTTTCTTCCTTCCCATCAAGAACGCCCTTCTCTTTCTCACTTTTTGTTCTCGCCAGCAATGTGTTGGAGATATCTTTCATTATTTCTTGCATCTCATGCATCAGTCTCTTCCTAGGCGTTGGCACATATGAGAGTATAGGGAACACTTGCGCAAGGAGCAAGAGATCAACATTAATCTTGGAGCGTTTAGAGGATGATCCAAAGGTGTCAAATATTTTCGTCACGGAGGCTGGTTTGCCGTCGAGAGAACAGAAATCATGAGAGAACCCTGCAAGCCCAATGGTGTCGAGCCTGAAAAGATAACAACCGATCTGAAACTAGGTCGATTCACAGAAATGGAAACGAGCGCACGATATATGGTTCATCCTTGACCAGAAAATATTTCAGTTGCCACGACGAGATTATAACATACCTTGCACGTACCAACTTTGAACCTCGATGATGGCACTGTCACCAGAGCTCGCATCGATTAGGGACTCCCATGCGGCCTTCGCCTGACATAACATTGACAGTCCTCAAAAACACTGAAAATGGGTTACATTTCAAATTACCTTGTAAGCAGAACGATAGAAGACAGGTGTTATATTTCGTATGGCAACATGGCTGAATGCGGGCGTCAAGGATTTCCGTTGTCTTGGAAGGTAAATAAGAGACTGTCATTGGCCGTGAATACTCACGCCTACCTCTTATGGGCTTCGCCTTGTGCCGCCAGTATCCCGTTTCCAAACTGGATATAAATGTGACATGAAAATGACGGACCCATTACGTGAAGTGACCTACTGTGCGCTGCGCGAAGCGTCTGCTGGAAGGAAGAAGGTCGTATGTCCAAGTTTCCCTGGCGTAGTAATGTGCAATGGCCTTGGGATCGCACAACACGATCTTATTCCCCCCGAGGGTAGTAGGGACTTGATACACTGGGCCATACTCCTCAGCCCACTGTTCGAAGATGGATCCTGTGTCACTTGATTCGAAAAGATCCTTGGAAGCGCCATAAATGAGGTTCGTTCGGGGAGGTCCTCGAAGGCTAGTTGTCTTGAATTTCCTCCGTGCCGCTAAGACAGCAGCATGCAGAGCCCAGATGACAACAATTACAGCAGCAGCATCAAGGACAGTGGCTGAGCGAGCTGCGACTCGTACTTCATCGTAGAAACGTATCAGTATAATGTACATCTTGACGTCGTTTCACATCAGATATTGATGGAGAAAAGACAAGATACTTAGTTCGAGAAATTGGCAGCGCCAGCTGCCGGATCCGGGGGAGCGTGGGAGCGCGATCGGACGATCGGGCACCCCCACGTCGACGGGTGACGGCAACGATCGCTCTGCCGAGGTCCGCCAGGGTTCTGCGACGGTGGATTATGTGATTATATGTCACGGTGCCTTGTGCCCGAGCCCGAAGGTCGGGGAAACCACTAGGTCGACGCGAGACGCAGAGGCGCACGATGGTTACAGAGTGTTGCATACTATCACTTACACCGTTGTCGGCACCCATTCGGCAGTCACAGAAATGTCACCATATGTCACTGGTGTCACATGGATTCCGTGGTGAGAATGGTGACTCCACTTCGGCAGTTGTGACAACTTGGGTGACAAATGAGCGTGACTGCCGTTCAACCCAGCATTTTTTGCAATCTCAACAACTACTGCACGTACATCGATGCTTCGAGCTATCAGAGTATCCGAGTGGTATAAAATAATTTTTGTACTAGTCAATGTTGTGTGTAGTTGAGCAGTGGGTGGTAAAAAACCAAAGTGCCGAATGGGTGGGGGTGCCGACAACAGTGTAAGTGATAGTAAAAAACTGCAGTGTAGAAATCTAACAAAGCTCATGTGTGAGTCACGTGCATGTATTTGTAAGCATGAATATGTCCAAAAATGGTTATGAAAACCTCGCAGAAAACATAGCTTGGTGTGACGAGGAGTCACAGGGTGCTGATATGCCGCCTCACCTTGAACAGCAGCTATGCAACCGAATCATTGTATGGCACTATGAAGGCAGAAAATCAGTGCAGGAAATTGCAGAGCTTGCAGGTTGCTCCGAACGTATGGTGTACGAGATTCTCAAACTCCAGACAAGTCAGCAATCCCTTTGCATGTTCTCAGGGTCGACCACGCACTCTCAAGCAAGGGGACATTGCCTATAGGGTGGCTCAAAGTTGGTGCCGTTGGTGCCGCCGTTGCCTTCGTCTACACCTACGTTACTGTAAATAGAAATAGGTGTCACTAGATGTCACAGAATGTCACAGAATGTCACAATCAATTATCTCAAGTGATAATCACCTGTTCAGCTTCATCCAATGCCTCTCCTGTCCTATCGGTCACAGA
>Ga0307516_10008197_pt1 | contig 11865 bp, 16 predicted proteins | sample 19_EM_MG_FD_203310 | JGI IMG/M metagenome (GOLD analysis project Ga0307516, IMG submission 203310) | Populus trichocarpa ectomycorrhiza microbial communities from riparian zone in the Pacific Northwest, United States - 19_EM | ecosystem: Host-associated > Plants > Roots > Unclassified | place...
GGGGCCTGGAAGCATGGCGTGACGAAAGCGATACAATCCCGAATAGGAAGCCTAGTAAATTTAGTGACAGAGTAGAAAAAAGAACAAGAAGGCCTACCGAAGGAGAGCTGTTTGAAGACTCCTGAACGAGTCCTCAAACTTGACGACCCAGCCGCAGGTCAGGAGAACCACCGTGCTATCAGCAAGAAATGGCGCGATGCCTCCACACAGAATTATTTCGAAGAACTGAACATTATATGAGAGTTGTGAACTTCAATACAAGAAAAAGCCAACTAACCTTTGTAACTTCATCTGCCACCGGACCCTCGCTCCCTCTGTGGTCACAGTGACCCAGGAACAGATCCCCTCGATTCTCCTCACTGTGGGTGGTAATAAAGAGGAGGACACGGGCGAACTGAGCCTGCCGCAACTGTTCGACCAAAGTGACCATGTTCGATCAATGGGCGGCCTCTTTTGTGGGGGTCCCAGGGTCAAATTCGAGTTCAAAAAAAAGGAGGTCGTTAGGGTGAAAATATGAATGGAATGACTCGTAGATGAGGCATGGGGGCGACCCATGCGGATCCATGCCGGTGAGGTATAAATGGATGATGGCGAGCGGATCATCATTTACCTCACTACAGGAGGACATCCCATAGTGAGTGTTAATGCAAGGGTTGGTTGGCAGGACAGGTACTTGTGTGCCGTTTTCATTTTTGGTTGTGAAACCCTTAAAAACAAACATAAAATTGATCAGAAGTAGCTGTCAAAGAAGTTAGACTCACCCAGTAAGGAATAAATGCCCCTTTCCCATTGCTTCCGGTTGCCCGATCTTCTAGTTCATGACAACCCGGACAGCAAAATACAACGCCTTCAGCTACGACAGTGTCCTTGTATTCTTCAGGCATGACGAGACAAGACGTGCACACCACCCTTCTGCACTGGCTGCAACAATGGAGAGTTCCTCCGTCCTGACAAAAACAGCAAAGCTAGAGTGAAAAAAAAGGTTCAACAAAATAGGTGATAATGATAGGATTACTTACGTGGTTGTGTGTGTAAGAAACACGAAAATGTCGTTCCACTATTTTGGAATCCACCATGGAGTCTTCTTCCATTGGGACGGGGGAGGAGGGTGGTGTGGTGAGGGGAGATTCCATGTCTTCTGCCTCCAGGGTGTTGCGGCGATGAGCACGACCTCCCGCGCTTCGTGTTCTGGTAGAAGACATCATTGCGAGACGCTTCGGCCGCTGCTGGGGGGGCTTCGTCCCAAAAACTTTCTTTATGGTGCACTTCGTTCGGGTCATTTTGTTAGTTCTAGATGGATGGATGGAGCAGCATAAGTAGTGAAATTTGAGGGACTTATAATTAGCCTGCTGAGCGTGTCCACATAATGTGTCCATGTCCCTCACATGACTGCATCATGTGACTGGATTTCCACCCTTCGAGCTTTCTTTGTTATCGTACTTGTTGTAATTTCTTTTTCTTTTTCCTTTGTGTTTGCCTCTCTTTGTGCCGGTGAGGTCTTGTTGACCTGAGCTTTGTCGTAGTGTAGTCGGCCGTAATCTCAGTTCATTTCATTTTTTTTTTGGACAAGTGATAATATTGTGTAGCAACCGACTAGTCTAGTTCTACACAAACACTAAATCGAGCGCTTTGGGGGCACCCGGTCTGAGGAAAAATGCTCTTACGCACTGAGTCAGCTGACCGTCTTGCGACGGGGTGTGTAGGGCTCCATAAACTCACTGGCAGTGATCCCATTTCAACTGGGGGACCTGGTGAGCGTGATACCCACTAAAACCTCCAGGTTTGTGATCCAGTCTTCCTCGAGGGAGGGGAGTCTCTCGAGGAGTGCTGCTTGCCATGTGTCTTTTACTAGTTTTCTTGTGATAGGTTTTTGGTTATATATAGTAGCAATGTGGCAGTCGAGGTTGATGTGATGGTCAATCTTATTTTTCCATCTGGTTTTAATTGCATCAACTAAGTGGTTGAGGCCTTGAATGGTGTGTTCGCAGCGCAGGACCCTTCTTTTCTTTTCTTCTCTGACAATAACAATCTCCACCACTACTAATGACGACGGTACATGTCACCACTGCGATCTCGACCACCACGGCCACACCTCACTGGGATTTCGGCCACGCCCACTCCACTGCCACCACAACCACACTCCACCATCTGGAACAAAGGCGCTGACGATGGCAAGTGCCACACATAATACAAACGGTGCTGGTCGTTCAAATCGCCGCCGTCGCTGCCGTCATGCGGATGTTGGTGCTGCCGTCATGCTGCCATCGTCTTCGTCTTCGTTGTGCTAGAGTGGACGTGCTGTTGTCGTTGTTGTCATTGTTGTCTCACCGTGGCATTTGCCATGGGCGTCACGTTGTCGTTGTCTTCATCGTGTGTAAGTGGTGGTGGTGGTGACCGCGTCATCGACACAGGTAGTCGTTGTCGTTGTCCAGATGGTGGTCGTCGTGTTGTCGATGTAAGTGGTAGGGTGGTGGCGGTGGCGGCGGTGTCATCGTCGTCTGGTGGTCGTGGTTGTGCTGGCATGGTCGTTCATGTTGTCTCCATCACCGTTTTCATGTCTTCGTTGCCGTTGTGCTTGTGTTTGTTGCGTTGTCAATGCTGGTGGTCGTGTCGATGCAGGTGGAGGGGTGGCGGTGGTAGCTGCGTCGTCATTGTGGTATTGGGTGTGACAGCCGTCCGCGTCCGTCGCTGCAAAGAGGTCATGAGCAATAGTGGATACATAAAATACAAAGTTTATCATGTCATTATCGTCGAGGGCATGGGTGTAGGCGCTGGTGCTGGTGCTCGTCGTGTCATTGTCGTCGTGCGGGTGTTGGTGCTGGAGGTGGGGTAGTCATTTTTGTCGTCACCGTCACTGTTGCGTGCTGTGCTGGAGGTGTCGTGGTCGCCGTCACTGTTGCGTGCTGCTGCTGGAGCCATCATGGGTATGGTCTGGAGACTGGAGACTTGGAGTGATGGTGGTGTGACGTGTCGGCATTGGGGCGCTGCCGGTTTGGTGACATTGGCATTGGTGGTGGTAACAGTTGGCATTGCCAGAAATGGCAGTGCCAGCGGGGGTGTCACTGCACACTGGTGGTAGCGATGGCCATCGTCATCGTGGCACTGGCCGCACATTGGTGGTGGTTGTCTGCATCGCAGATGATCAGCCCCATGGCATATATAGAGGGAGTAAGATAATGGCCACGAACTTACGGAGACAAGCCGTATTTCAGGGCTGTGTTTGAGGAATATGCGTTTCTCATGTTTTGACCAGTCGATGTTGTCCATGAGGACGTCAGTCTGGCCCTGACGGCTCCTAGGTATATCGTTGAAGTAATTGAGGACTCCGGGTGCAAACTACATAAACAGATTAGATACAATGCCGATTCCAACAGGTAAACGTACTGAGCTTGGTTGTTTTGGCCTTTGCAGCGGAAGACATGGATGTCCATGAAAGTGTGATGACCTCTGCGAGACCTTGGAAATACTCCGCAGCTGTTCGACCGGCCTGCGAGTATGCGAACATTGTTGTCCTCTGTAGTAGCAATGCGTGGTGGCAGTGTGTGACATGTGACCTAGTCACGGGCATACCCGTTGCGGGTGCGCACCCAGTAGTACCCCTGCACGGGTATGTAGGCGCGAGTATGGGTAAGCCCTCTGGTACCCGTGTAGATCTATGACAGCTAAGCCACATGGAGGGTGTGCATGCAGAAGGCAGGTAATAACAGTTAGATATGATATGAGCAGCAGGGGCAAACATGCCGTGCTGGCATAGGTGTATGGGGTGCGTGTGTGCCGTGGCCTGTACCCCCAAGTAAACCCGTGAATCAGTACCCTGTACCAGGGGTATTTGTGGGTATGGGTACGAGTCGGTCTCTTTGTACCCAGGGCTTTACCCCTGCCGATCACTAGCTATCATCCACGTAATGGTGATGGTCCTGGCCGTTCGTCGTGAAGTGGTGAGGCTGCTGTCTACGTGATGGTGATGGTGGCTGTCCTTGTTCCCGTCTTGTGACCGCGGTCGTGTGATAGGGCCGCCATCTGAAAATATGTCAAACAACATCAGTACGTGTCGAAAGAAAAGAATACCACTAAAATTGAGATACGGAGAAGACACGATAAATGGCCCTGGGAGCATTGAAAACACGTCGAATGCGCCCATGGACACCTCAAGCATGCAAAGGAACGTGAATACGACTGCAAACGTACCGGAAAGCGTTAGAACACACCGAAAGATGAGAAAACTGCCGGACTTGCCTAGTAGTGTGGTAAGATGGACTGCAGACAAGTCAGACAGCTTTGGAAATTGCACAAATACCACGAGCGACAGATGTACTAAGCGTTAGGTACAACACAGAAGTGGCAGGCTGAAAACGGGGCAGAATTCTTCATAACAAGTCGAAATAAGTAGAAACTTCCAAACTCACCTCATGAGGAAATCAAGCAACCTGATCCTGTCAATCAATGGAAAAGGGTCAGCATCGAGGATGACAACGTGTACAAATGGTGGAACACGCCAGTTGAGATCTTCAAAGACCATGAGTCAACGGATCATCGTTGGACGCCGAGTTGACAGCAGAACTGACTCAGGACATTGGACAAATGATAATGCATGTGCTCATCAATATCCCAACACCACCGACCGGAGGACTGAGCCTTTCTAATTTGTACTGCGAAGGTCTTGCCGGTCAACCATATGTCTTCTGTGCAATTTTGACAAGAAACTATTCCAAAGTTTGCCTTATCACAGAACATGGGAATTAGATGCGCAAACGAGGGGATGGTGGAAGGAGATGGGGCATGGCAAAGTTGCCCAGACTACCCCGAAGGGGGGTAGTGTATAGTCCGTGTGCGAAGAGAGGTATCCCGGGTGGTCAAATCTGTTTGTCGCGTCCGTCAGATGCCCCTCTCCTAAGATCGGGGCCGCATACAGTACACACAGGGACAGGTAAAGGGGCGGGTTTGGGTGTGTGGTTTCGAGCCTGCAAAAGCTCTCGTCAGGGGGCTTAACCGCTACCCCAACCGCTGCCCTTCCAGGGCTGTTTAGGTGAACTACCATCTACCACATACGAGGGGAGTAGGTTGAAGCGTGTGAGCTGGCAGCGACCCAACGCAAGGATGGTCTGAAAAAACTGGGTGAAGGCGGGTGGGGACAAGGAGGCTTCTATGTCAGCGAAGCCAACAGTGCTCGAGGCTGTAACAGTATGGCGTGTACCGTGTGCGGGAGTGCGTGTGGATGTGGGTGAAGTCTGCCATAGGTAGTAAAACATGAAAAAAGCAAACGAAAAACTTACCTACATTGTTGCAAAACATGTCGGACCCACGGGTGTAACCCATGCTGGGTACGGGTGCGGTTCAACCCGACGAGTTACATATGATCCTGTCGTTGTCATTGTCGTTGTCTTGCCTTGGCATTTTCCACAGGTGTTTCGACGTCGTCATCTTCGTCGTGCTGTCGTGGACGCGTTGCCGTCGTCTTCGCTATGTTGGCATGGACCCGCTGCCATTGTCGTCATCTTCGTCATGCTAGCGTGGATGCGTCATCGTTGTCTCGCCTTGGCATTTGCCGTGGGCGTCTCAACGTCGTCGTTTTCATCGTGCTGGCATGGACACACTGCCGTCGTCGTTGCGGCCATCTTCGTCGATTTTTGGACACGCTGCCATGTTGGTCATGGTGGTGGTCGCCGTTGTGTTGATGCTGCTGCTGCTGGAGGTAGTGGTTGAGGTGGGAGGTGGTGAACAGTGGTGATGGTCGAAGTGGTGAGAGTGGTGACGGTTGGCGTTACCGCCGTTCGTGGTGGTGGTAGTGGTTGAGGTGGTGACAGTGGTGGTGACAGTTGGCGTCACTCATCGTTGTCTTTGCCATCCTGACACGGACACATTGTTGTTCTCTTCATCATTCTGGCGTGGACATGCTGCTGTCATCGTCTTCATCAATCTGGTGTGGACACAATGTTGGCGGTGAGTCGTCCAAGTGGTCGTGGTCGAGGGTGTTGTGATCATGGTCATGTCTGCGCTGTTGGCGCTGGTCTTTGTTGTCGTTGTCTCACCTCGGCATTTGCCATGGGCGTCGTCATCTTCGTCGTGCTGGCATGGACGTGCTGTCGACACTGGTCATTGTTGTGGTGGCCGCATCGTCCGTACTGGTCGTCCTTCATCGTGCTCATGGCGTGCACGCGCTGCTGTCATCGTCATCCTGCCTTGGCATTTGCCACGGGCATCTCGTTGTCTTCATCTTCCTTGATCTGGGGTGGACACACTGCCATCGTCATCATTCAGGTGGTCATGGTTGTGTCATAAACATCAGAACACCTCCAAATGATTTGAGGACAGAAAACTCACCACATATGACCGAAATAGATGCATGCAAGCCTGCCATCTGATGGAGAAAGGTCAGCACAGGTAATATCAGTGTGTACATACCTAAAGCATCGACGCGGAAGACTCACCTTGGGCACTGTAACACGATGATCTGAGACATTGCTGTGTGTTAGCTAAGTTAGCGAAGTGCATGAGATTATGGTGCGGGGGGTGGAGGAAGCAGTAGATTGGAAGGTCTGAATACAAAGATGAAGAAATGGTGGAACAATGAGACAAAAAACAGCAGGGATGAGACGCGATTTCGCAGTGAGAGGGAGCACTGAAACAAGGGCACAGGGAGTATCTAGTATTGGTAGTTCTATTAGTAATATTACTACTGTGTATTTACTAAGGTAATTGTTAGGTGAAATTGAAAGTCCGATGGGGTTTACCGGTGAGTTAGGCACAGAATATTGGGGGATCTCGACAAGTGGTTTTTTCTGTGCCACTCGTCGGATACCCACAGCGGTATGGCAAGAGAGGATCCACACTGGCTAGTACCAGTGTGGTGCTGCACGGGGATGAGAAAAGTGCTGGCATGCTCCCGAAAGGGACATTCTTGCCCGGCTGGCCTGTGGGAACAGCCTCGAGCGCTGTTGGTTTCGCTGACAAAGAAGCCTCCTTGTCCCCACCCGCCTTCACCCAGTTTTTCAGACCATCCTTGCGTTGGGTCGCTGCCAGCTCACACGCTTCGGCCTACTCCCCTCGTATGTGGTAGATGGTAGTTCACCTAAACAGCCCTGGAAGGGCGGCGGTTGGGGTAGCGGTTTAAGCCCCCTGACGAGAGCTTTTGCAGGCTCGAAACCACACGCCCAAACCCGCCCCTTTACCTGTCCCTGTGTGTACTGTACGTGGCCCTGATCTTAGGAGAGGGGTGTCTGACGGACGCGACAAACAGATTTGACCGCCCGGGATACCTCTCTTTGCACACAGACTATACACTACCCCCCGAAGGTTAGTCTGGGCAATAAGTCTCCATTCCCACCACTCTCTCCTCACATTGGCTGCCCCACTCGACGACGATGGCTACTAACCTGCACGACATGAGCGACCGCCAAACCACCCAAGCATGATGACAAGAACGGTCACTGCCACCATCGGCACGAAGGGTGAGTATCATCAACGTTGTACGCACACCCTTCATTCGGTTCACCCCCAGAAACTCCCTCGCCAACATATTTTATATCATCACCTGCCTCATCTGCATCACCCCTCACACCAGTGGCTATTGAGGATCTTTCGCCAAAGATCGTGTCAACCAGCTCTAAACTGGCAACTGGCCTTCCAGGGGTCAACTGTCGCGGTGAGCTTCTATAATCTTATATGCCAGCTGTCACGATTTACACAGCATGTCCGTTCACGTATCCGACACTCCTTGCGCCCTCCATATGACGAAGACGACGATGGCTTCACCAGCGCCACCACCAGCCAAGCGAACCAGCTCCACCAGCATGGCAGTAACGACGGCAGACACGGCAGCCCCACCACCACCACCACACCACAATGACAAACGTCGCCAGCCCCCCCCCCCCCACCAGCACGACAATGGCAGCCAATACCAGCGTCATGATGGTGACGGCGCCATCACCCCAGCGGCCTCACCAGCACCAGCATGCCGTCGACAGCCTGATGCAGTTTTCTTACTCTTGTTTCCAGTCCTTTGTATTGGACTCGCACAGGCTACACCTCTTGTTATTGGGCCCTTTACAGCTGTGCTCACTTCAGGTGGCAGTGAGAGAAAGACGTGAAAATTGCCGCCACGACTCTCCCTTCTCGTTTTGCGCCCAACTCAGAATTGAAATACCTCACGATCCAGAGCAGCTAGCACCCTAATTCCTTCATATTCGGACTCCCTGGACTCGACTGCAGGGCATCATGGTAAAGAATACAACTTTTACCGCTCCATTCCTGTGCTAAAAATTTTAAACGCCTCTGTCAAGCTGAATTTCAAACAGATAGGGATGCTATAAGGTCCTTGAGGGCATAGTGGTGTTCCTACATTGGTACCTATGGTATATCATACTGTATCTTGTACTTGCATGCTCTGACACACTTCCTAGCAACTCCCTCTTGTGTCGCACCACCTTTCTGGCAATGAAAACATGCTTGAGTGTTGCCTGGCACTGCAGGATGTTTCAACACAATTGTTCTTGAGGATCGGAGAGGCTGATTTCCAGTGTACACTGAGGCATCGCAACTGTCTGATCATACTGTACTGCCAGCTACTATTGTATCCCATTGTTACCTGTTCAATCCATAGAACAATTCTTTCGAGTGGAATATTTGATATCCAGTTGAGGCAGTTGACTACCGTGGCCAGTAAAGTCCACGAAACTGTGCTGCATTGTTGTGCCCTCTCACCTCTCAGAGCCCATCCATAAGGCCTGTATGTTGTGCGATCAAAGATACCTTTTGTCAACAAACACAAGTTACTCTGCCTCATAATGCTTCATGTAGCACGATCGACGTTCTTTGCTGCACTCCAATGCCGCTTTTGAGATCTATAAATTAGAGCGCGTGGTTCCACACCAAGGTCGCACACCTTCTAGCTCGTCCGATTGTTTTGCAAGAGAAAACTCGGCCAGTGACTTCCTCCAATTGGATCTTGAGCTCATCGAGGTAAGGCCATCTGGAGAATGCTCCAAACATCCCTCAATGAACTGGAAACAGACCCGTATTTCGTCATTGCTCAAGAGACTCTCAGAGCCTTTCGTTCGGAATACTTGACATGGCCAGATTGACGGTGGCGGTTTAAAAGGTTGCCAATAGCTCGGGGAGATAGAGAAGTTAGTTCGCTGATGGTTTCAACGTCAAGGCTTCGCACATAGCGCATATCCACGATTGTCCACCCAAGATCTTCAGAGATGACCTTGGCTCGCACCATAGCAGCAGACGATTAACTGCAGACACACCCAGTGCCCTGGGCCTAGGCTGCACACAACTGGGGTGACTGGTATTTGACCGAGTGAGATAGTCGTTTGAACACAAATGCGATCGTGTCGTCTGGGAAGGCGTGACTTTTTAGCACAGGAACGGAGTGGTAAAAGTTGGATTCTTTACCATGGTGCCTTGCAGTCGATGTCTAGGGAGTCTGAATATGAAGGAATTAAGGTGCTAGCTGCTCTGGGTCACGAGATATTTCAATTCTGAGTTGGGCGCAAAACGAGAAGGGAGAGTCGTGGCGGCAATTTTCAGGTTTTTCTCTCACGGCAACCTCAAGTGAGTACAGCTGTAGCTTTCGATATAGCCCATCTAGATAAGATCATGATGGTATTCACTGTGCGGTGGACATGATCAATTGTTCCCTTTGTGATTACATACAATATACCCTTCTAAGACTATTTTATTCCACATCTGTTTTGATATTGTTTGCAAACAGCTACGTAGTACATCATCATGCAACACTTTCATCTTCCCTGTGATATCTTTTCTATGCTCCTTTGTTTGCCTCCTCCCATCACGAGCCTTGGAATGCCGTGCTTGAGGAGGACGAGAGTGGCGGTTGTCGAGTTTGCTTGACCCCCATCTCGTTCCTTCACAGCTTGGCGCTACCTCACACCTCCCTCATATACATCGCCACCGTAAACTCCTTTAGCCCATGTCTATGCCACCCACCCTCACTCCCCGGGCTTGAGGAGGATGAGAGTGGCGGTTGTTGAGTTTGCTCGACCCCCATTTCGTTCTCTTCTTCACAGCTTGGCATTACCTCTCACCTCCCTCATATGCATCGCCACCGTAAACTCCTTTGGCCCATGTCTATGCCACCCACCCTCACTCTGCCATGCTTGAGGAGGACGAGAGTGGCGGTTGTCAAGTTTGCTCAACCCCCATCCCGTTCTCCTCTCCAAGTGCACTTGGACAACTGGCACATGGCGTCTCGTAAATCGCGGTTACGGTGATGCCAACCACCCCAACACCCAACACCAGTGGCATATATGTCTCTTCCAACTTTCTGCACGTCTATTCCATCCAAGGACAACAAATGACGCCGACAGCATCAACACCACCACCACCGTTGTGCTAGTCAAAGGACATGACTACAACCACGGGCCAGCAGCATGACGGCATCGATGACAGTCACTGCCACCACTTCCGTGTGCCTGGCAATACATTAGTGGAACGACCTCCTCCAGCTACGCTGCGACAGACGGCGACGGCAACCTATGTTGCCAGATTTGCCTGCGACTGTCACCTCTATAAATCCTGTAATCGCGTCTTTGATACCTTCTGTACCTTGCACAAGCATTCTATATGGTAATTTGCTTGAGCCGGAAGCATTCTTCAGCTTGGAAACTTTTTCTGAACCCTCACTATTCGATGCATAAGCCATTAGGCAATGTTAACAAGGGAGATAACCAACCACAGGAGTGCAAACACCCGCGCCATGCACCCAACAGCAAGGATCTTGTTCTTGATGACTTTCCTCTGCTCGGGCTGGTCCCCTGGTAATGTAGGGGTGAAACCAAACTTTCGTTGTCCGTTCCTTGCTGCAGGTGTTCAGCACGGCCACCAACATATCCATGACTAGTAGTGGCCTAAATTTAGTGCTTGCTTCGTTTGAATGCAAGACTTTTCTCGCCAATGAACGGCAAACTCCATGTAAACACGTCCATGAAGTTGGGCAACCAGTAGGGATGAGGTGTACAGTTGAATCATGACATCCATGTCTGGGGTCAAGTCTTACTGTCCTTTGTTTTCAAATGGTTCTCTCTGGATGACCTTGGTAAGTGGCCTGTGCCTTTTTGAGCATGCAACCCCATAGCCCCTCTCCTTCTGCAGTCGGATTCTATGGTTGAAATAAACTATAACTGCGGTGGCCACGGTGATGACAACCTGTCCGCCTCAGTATCAGAGGAAAGTAAATACCGGTTACTCTATAGCAAGTCCAAGGTCTACATCTACCCCACAACCTATGCCAGGGACAACATCCCGAGCTTCATGGCTCTTGTTAAGCGTGTATGTTTCTTCCAGCACACCCAATTCCACCTCGATTACTCACCATGATCACTTCAGGAGGCAGTCAATTCAATGTATCTGCTTGGATGGATACCCAAGAGTTTTCTCAACAAGAAAGGTAGAGAGGAATGGGATAAGTTCATAAAGACTCCACTGCGAGCGCGTTATACAAGGAACAAAACACTCAGCCAGCACCACCATAAACCGCTGGACCAACAAAATAAACCACCGTCTGTTCCTGGACCAGTTCATCACAACCAAGTGGAACCGAAAGCCAATCACCCGAGAACTTGTTGAGAAAACTTGGACCCCCTCACTCCTTCAGATGACCCCAGACCTACCACAAGATTGGATTACAAACTCAGAGGTTTTAGTGGGTATCAAGCTGCTGCGACCCCCTGCTCACCAGGGACCTCGGGCGGTGCACAGAGCCCCACACTACTCCACTCACTAGTGGGGTGTGCGTAAGAGCATTTTTCCTCGGACCGATGCCCAACCGGGTTTTCGATATAGTGTATTATGTAGAGCTTGACTTGTCAGTGGCTACATAATGATATCACTTGTCCAAAA
>Ga0307516_10008198_pt1 | contig 11865 bp, 12 predicted proteins | sample 19_EM_MG_FD_203310 | JGI IMG/M metagenome (GOLD analysis project Ga0307516, IMG submission 203310) | Populus trichocarpa ectomycorrhiza microbial communities from riparian zone in the Pacific Northwest, United States - 19_EM | ecosystem: Host-associated > Plants > Roots > Unclassified | place...
GCGCTCGACTCGTATCAGGACTCACGCCTGCACGGCCGCCGCGAACCCCGCCAGCGCCGCGAAGTCGTCGTCCAGCGCGCTCTGTTCGTCGTACGGCAGCTCGGGCAGGCCGACGACCGGGGCGATCCAGCGGTTCGCGGAGGCACGGTACGGCAGCGACCGTACGGTGTGTGGCCCCGGCGGAAATTCCTCACCCCGGCAGGCATAGTGGCGCACCCCCGCGAGCGTCACCAGGAGTACAGGGGCGGGGCGCGGGCACCGCCGGGGAAGAGAAGGTGACGATGAAGGCCGAAGGGCTGGAGGGTTTCCGGGACTTCGTGGACAGCAGGTCGTCGGCCCTGCTGAAGACGGCCGTGCTGCTCTGCGGGGGAGACCGGCACGCGGGTGAGGACCTGCTCCAGAACGCTCTGGTCAAGGTCGCCGGACGGTGGCAGCGGATCGACGAACCCGAGGCCTACGTACGGCGGATCCTCTACCGCCAGCAGGTCAGCCGCTGGCGGCTGAAGTGGCGCAGACGCGAGGTCAGCGTCGCCGAACCGCCCGAGGCCGCCGCGGCGCCCGACGCCGCGTCGGCGGCCGAACTGCGCCTGGTGATGCGCGAGGCGCTGTCCAGGCTCACCGCCCGCCAGCGCACCGTGCTCGTGCTCCGCTACTTCGAGGACCTGCCCGAGGCCGACGTGGCCCGCCTCCTCGGCTGCTCCGTCGGCACCGTACGCTCCACCACCCACCGTTCCCTGGCCCGACTGCGCGTGCTCGCACCGGAGTTGGCCGCCCTCGGCCCGGCCGATGCCGAGGAACTGCCGTCCCGTGACTTCTCGCCCGCGGAGGTGCGTCCATGAACATCGAGGAACTGGTGCGTGACTCCCTGCGCGAGCAGGCCTCCGGACAGCCGTCGCCGGCAACGGGGTTCGCCGACCGGGTGCTGGCCGTCCGCCGCCGTCGTATCCGCCGGCTCGCGTCCGTCGCCGCCGCCGCGGCCGCCGTGGTCGCGGTCGCGGTGACCGTGCCGCTGCTGGACTCGGGCCGGACCGACGTACGTCCCGCCGAGGTGATCGACGGGACCGTCGCGCACCCCGACCAGTGGCTTCCGCGCGACATGATCGCGGCCGGCCGGACGACGCTCGCCGCGTACTACACGGAGCAGACCGTGCCGACGACACCCAGTCGGGGAGTCGCCACCCGCACCTACTGGCTGCTCAACCCGCGGACTGAGAAGTACTGGATGACCCCCGCGTTCTCCGACGTCGCCGTCGCGCCCGGAATGCGCACCGCCGCAGTGCTGGAGCAGAGCCTGCCCGCCCACCGGATCGGGATCCTCAACCTCACGACGATGAAGATCGAGCGGTGGATCCCGGTCGCGCACGGGGTCGGCGGCGTCGAGTTCTCGCGCGACGGCAGCAAGCTCCTCGCGACGACCTACATCGAGAACCCCGATGTGCGCGCGCCCTCGGCGGTCAACGAGGAGACCGGGGAGTGGGCCTGGCAGGGGCCGTTGGGTTCGCCCCGCGACGGTTTCTACGTCCTCGACGCCGTCTCCGGGGCCGGCCGGTGGAGCGCCGTCCCGTCGGGCCGCGAGATCAACGGCCGTCAGGACTTCGCCTTCAGCCGGACCGGCGAGCAGGTGTACTCGCGGATCATCGGGAGCCGGGACGGTCTCCAGCAGTTCTACGACCTCGACGGCAACAAGATCGCCGCACCCGCGAACGAGAAGTACCTGCGGTCCGACGTCGGCGCGCGGCTGTCCCCGAACGGCAGGCTCGCCGCCCTCGGCCTGACGAAGGAGGTGGGCGGATCCCCGGGAAAGTCGTACTCCTCGATCCGTGATCCGCTCACCGGCAAGGAGATCACCAAGGTCCGCGGCGCCCAGCTGCTCGCCTGGGCCGACGACAGGCACCTCATCGCCTGGGAGCGGACCACGAGCCTGGAGGCGCCGTACCTGCCCCGGCTCGTGCTGGTCACGATCGGCAGCGACAAGGTCGTACCCCTCAGCGGCACGTACAAGAACATCGGGAAGGTCGTCTGGGAACCCGTCTTCGCCGAGCGGTGACGACCGCGCACGAGCACGGTCAGGCGGCCACGAACTCCTCGTACGCCGCCAGCAGTTCACGGGCCGCCTCGCGGCCGGCGGGCCGCAGCGGTGCGCGGACCGAACCACCGGGCAGGCCGAGGGAGTTGAGGAGCGCCTTGACGGTGACGGTGCCGGGCAGTCCCGCCGCCATCATCAACTCGACGAGGGGCGTGGCGCGTTGCTGGAGGCGGGCGGACACGGGGGTGTCGCCCGCCTCGAACGCGTCGAGGATCCCGCGGAGTTGAGCGGGCACGACATTCGCGACCGTGCTCACATACCCCGTCGCGCCCACCGCGTACAGCGCCAGAATGTGTTCGTCGCAGCCCGCGTAGTACGCCAAGTCGGTGCGGGCCAGCACCTTTTGGGTGCCGAGGAAGTCGTAGGAGCAGTCCTTGACCGCCACGATCCGGGGGTGCTCGGCGAGCCGGATCATGGTCTCCGGTTCGATACGGGTGCCGGTGCGGACCGGGATGTCGTAGAGCACGAGAGGCAGTCCGGAGGCGTCGGCGACCTCACGGAAGTGGGCCTCCAGGGCGTCCTGCGGTGGCCTGCTGTAGTACGGCGAGACCACCAACACCCCGTCCGCGCCCGCCTTTTCGGCCTGCAGGGCGAGTTCCACGGTGTGCCGGGTGTCGAAGGTGCCCACGCCCGAGACGAGCGGGACGCGGTCGCCGACGGCCTCGCGGACGGCGGTGACGAGCGCCGCCTTCTCCGCGTCCGACGTGGTCGGCGACTCACCGGTCGTCCCGGACAGCACGAGCCCGTCGCACCCCTCCGACACCAGCCGTACGGCGAGGAGCTGGGCCCCGTCGAGGTCGAGTGAACCCGACTCGGTGAAGGGGGTGATCATCGCGCACAGGGCGCGGCCGAAAGGGGACGGGGAGGCGGTCGCGGCGTTCGTCATGGGAGTAGTCTCGGCGGAGCGACAGTGAAGCTCCACTTAAATTTCCTACAGGGTATTGATAAGGGATGCTGCGGAATGGGTGCGGTGGGCAGGGCCGGCGAGAGCAGCAGCGGCGAGGGCGGGGGCGGGATCGAGCGGGTCGACCTCGGCGAAGTGCCGTATGAGGAGGCCGTCGAGCGGATGACCGGCTACCTGGTCCTGAACCTGCGCGAGCGCGGCCCCGCCGACATCGTGCGCCAGGTCGAGCACGCCCTGATCGACGCCTGCGCCACCCTCGGTTTCGAGACGCTACGACGGGACACCCCGCCCGGCGCCCAGTCCCTGGTCGGCGTGTGGACACCGGACGGCGCCAAACTCGCCTCGATCGGTATGCGCATCAGAGGCGGCGTCACCAGCCACGGTTTCGCCCTCAACATCGCCCCCGACCTCACGGAGTTCACCCGCTTCACGGCCTGCGGCCTGCCCGGCGTACCGATGACCTCCCTCGCCGAACTCGCCGCACACCAGGGCCGATCCGCACCGCCGGAGGCCGAGGTCCGGGACGCGGTGGCGAAGGCGTTGGGGGCGGCGTAGGTCATCCCTGCCGCCCTTTCAACGCCCCCACCTTCACCGGGGTGTTGGTGAAACCGCCCGGTGGTACGCCTCCTGGTACCTGTGCAGCTGGGGCGCGCGTATGGCGGGCAGCCGGACCAACGTGTCCTCGAAGGCGCGGTGGTGGGGTCTCAGCGGGTGCCAGGGGCGCGGCGGCAGCGGGTAGTCGTCGCGCAGGACGCCGTCCGGGAGACCCCCGGTCGCGGGCAGCGGCGAGGTCTCGCCGGGGTGGGCGAGATATGCCCAGACCCCGCTGTCCAGCGGCACCACGGCTCCCTCGTCGCCCGGCGGACGCCAGGGCGCCCCGGTGAGGGGGTGGCGGGGGACGAGGAGGACGTCGGGGCGGGGTCGGGACGGGTGGGTTCCCGGGCCGGCGAGGCCTACGGACCAGGGATCGGGTGCGACCGGTCCGAGGGACCGGCCATCGGGTCCGGCCAGCCCTACGGACGAAGCCTCGGGGTCGGCCGGTCCTGCGGGCCGGGACCCAGGTCCGCCCGGTCCCACGGGCCGGGCACCCGGTCGTGCGGGAAGGTACTGGCCGACGGCATGGCCGAGCAACTCCGCGACGGGGCCCGCGGGGAGGCTCACCGGGCTGTCCTCGGTGACCGCCACGAGATGGGCCAGCGCGACCCCGACCGCCGCCTCCCAACGGCGGCTCCACGAACCGTCGGCCTCGACCGGCGGGACGCGGTGTTCGGCGCGTGTCAGGTCGTCCCAGTCGGGAGGCGGACCGGCCGGGAGTCCCGAGGTGTGGCGGGCGACCGCGTCGGGTTCGAGCCACACCGTCTGCCACATTCCGCAGTCGTCCATGCGGGTGGCCACGGCCTGCCCGCATCCTCCGCACGCCAGATTGGGGCCGGCCCGGCCGTCCACGCCCCGGCAGTAGCCCTCGCACTTCTCGAGGATCAGGGTCATGGACCGGGAGTCGCCGGGAGCGATGACGATCCGGTTCCGTGCGCCGAAGGAGACGGAGTACACCGGCGCGAACACGCCCTGCCGGGCAGCCGCGCCCGCCCCGACCTCCGCCCAGCGCCGCCAGGGCGGTCCGCTGGGCAGGGGCTCGACGGCGTATGTCGAGGGTTCCATCAGCGGCGGGTGGAGTTCCTCCCACCCGCCGTGGTGGACGTGGACGGGCAGGGCGACCCGGGACAGCGGCGCCGTGAGTTCCGTACCGCACCGGGCACACACGAACACGTCCAAAAAGCTCAACAAGCTCCCCCTCGCCCCGAATCCACGGGGATTGTGCCCGGTCCGGATCGGAGATTCCATCGGATTTCGGAACGCCCCCGGTCGAGCCCTCCGGTCGTGTCCGTCGGACCAAGGCCCTATGTCCAATTGGCCCCTTCATGGGTCACCATGGCCAGGAAGGTCACCGGCGTGGGACGTTCACCCACCCCCTGGTCACGGGAGGCGTCATGAAGCTCGGCAAGGCACTGGCCACCGGAGTCGCCGAGGAGCGGCCGCAGATCCGCCACGAGGAAGTCGAACTCCCGGAGAACATCGCGGAGTTCACGGAGGAGAAGACGCCCGAAGAGGTTCCGGCCGCCCGATGAGACTGCGGCTCCCCGAGGAACGTCCGACGGAGCCGCCGACCGGATTCAAGATCGCCCACCCGGTGCTGTCCCAGGACGGCACCCGGGCCGGGTTCACCGGTGTGTCGCTGGGCGGCGCGCTGCCGTACGGAGTCGTGGCCGACGCGTCCTGCGTCTACGGCCGGCGGCACCGGGCACCCGCGCGCCGCTGCGACTGCGGCTTCCACTGTGTGCACGAACGGACGGCGGCGCAGGCCCTGTTGTGCACCGCCGAGCACCGCGAGGCGGTCCTCCTCGACATCACCGTCCTCGGCCCCTACATCCGCTTCGAACGCGGCTTCCGCTACGCCCGCCAGCGCGTCCGCACCGCCACCGTCGGCCCCTGCGCCTGCGGCGCCCGAGCCGTCGCGCTCGCCGACGCCGGCTGGGGCAGGCCCGGTTGGCGCGCCCTCGCCGCCGCGTGCGCGGGGTGCGTGCGTGGTCGTACGTCCGTCTCGCTCGCGGCGTTCGCGCGGCTGGCCGGGGACGGACTGCGGGTGGCGGCGGCGAGCGGCGGAGCGACGGCGACCGCCGACCCCGGACTGCCCGAGGGACTCGGCGTGCCCGAACTCGTCGCGGAGGCAGCGCTGTTGCAGGCGCGGCTCGACTGGTTCCAGAGCCGGCTGGCGCGGCTGGAGGGGGGTACAGCACAGCAGTAGTCCGGGTCTTGACCTCAACATTGGTCGAGGTTGAAGGCTGGTCGGTGTACCCACCCAGTACCGATCAGCGGAGGCCCGCATGACCCGTCGTACCGACTCGCATCCCGACCCCGCCGACCCCCGCGTCGGCGCCCCCCTCTTCAGCACCTGGCGCGTCGGCACACCGCTGCGCCAGCGGCGGACCGTCGAGGCGGTCGCCGTCGCCTGGGAACGCCGGCCGTGGCCCTGTGGCGTCGGCCCCTGTGCGGCGTGGGACACGTCAAGAATGGCGGATCCCGCCGACAACCCTCACCGACAACTCCACTCCCCTGGACAAAAAAAGTTTTCGGTGAGACGGTGGACGCATGCTGGACGTCACCGTGATCGAGGACCCCGAGGCCGCAGCCGTCTCGCTGGACCCCATAAGGGCCCGGCTGCTCGCCGAGCTGGGGGCGGGGCCCGCTTCCGCCGCCATGCTGGCCGGCAAGGTCGGACTGCCCCGGCAGAAGGTGAACTACCACCTCAAGGCGCTGGAGCGGCACGGCCTGGTCGAGCTGGCGGGGGAGCGGCGCAAGGGCAATGTCACCGAACGGCTGATGCGCGCGACCGCCGCGTCGTACGTCATCTCGCCGCTCGCGCTCGCCGCCGTGCAGCCGGACCCGGACCGCTTCCGCGACCAGCTCTCCGCGCGCTGGCTGCTGGCGCTCGGCGCCCGGCTGGTGCGGGACGTCGGTTCGCTGATCACCGGCGCGGCCAAGGCCCACCAGCGGCTCGCGACCTACGCGCTGGACGGCGAGGTGCGCTTCGCGTCCGCCGCCGACCGGGCCGCGTTCATCCAGGAACTGACCGCCGGGGTGAGCGCCCTCATCCGCAAGTACGACGCGGATGAGGCGGAGGAGGGCCGCGACCACCGGATCGTGGTCGCCGTCCACCCCACGGTCAAGAAGCCATCCACCCCAGAACTGGACCAACAGAGCCAGTAGAACCAGTAGTACTCAGGAGTCAGCCATGTCCAAGGAATTCGAGATCGTCTACGAGTTTGAGGTCGACGCCACTCCGGAGCAGGTGTGGGACGCCATCACCTCCGGCACCGGCGGCTGGCTGTGGCCGATGGAGTTCGACGGCGAGAAGCGCGTCGGGCCCTTCGGGTCGACCCTCACGAACTTCGACCCGCCGCACCGGCTCACCGCGCTCACCGAGGACGTCGGCTTCCCGACCCAGAGCCTCAACCAGATCGACGAGACCATCGAGCCCCGCGACGACGGCCGGCGCGCCTGGGTGCGGTACGTGCACAGCGGGATCTTCACCGACGACTGGGACAACCAGTACGACGGCGCGCGCAAGCACAACGCCTTCTACCTGCACACGCTGCGGGAGTACGTCGTTCATTTCGCGGGCCGGCCGGTCGCGTTCGCGACGCTCAACGGGCCCGACGCCTCAACCGCCGCCGACGCCTTCGGAGTTGTCGGCCGGGCGCTCGGCCTCGCGGACGACATCGAGCAAGGGGCACAGGTCCGGGCCCGCGGGCCCGAGGGTCAACTCCTGGACGCCGTACTGGACTTCCGCGACCCGTACTTCATCGGACTGCGCACCGACAGCGCGCTGATCCGCTTCTTCGGGCGCAACCACTGGGGCGCCCCGGTCGGCATCAGCGTCCACGACTTCGCCCCGGACGCCGACGCCAAGACGAACGAACTCGCCTGGCAGAACTGGCTGGACGGGGCCTTCGCCTGACCTGGTGCAAGTCGGCGAGACCCCGTCCACCCCCCCCCGTGAGCCCCCGTGGCTCCCCGTAGGTGCTACGGCTGGAAGCGCAGCACCTGCGGGTCGTGGTCGCTGATCTGGTCGTTGAACTCCGAGTTGATGTGGACGCTGTCGTACTCGAAGCAGTCCTTGCGGATCGACGGGCTGATCAGGATCTGGTCCAGGACCTGCTGGTTGCCCTGGTAGTCGTACGTGTAACGCTCGTTCTTCGGCAGGGACTTGATCGCCGAGTACAGCTCGCCGTCGCCTTCGAGAATCTTCGCGGTGTCGGAGAACTCGAAGTCGTTCATGTCGCCCAGCGTGATGACGTCCGCGTTCTTCTGCGCGGCGAGGATCTCGTTGACGAAGGCGTTGACCGCCGTCGCCTGCGCGTGGCGCTGGGTCTCCGAGCTGCGGGTGACCGGCTGGTACTGCGCGGTCAGCGGCTGGTCGCCACCCTTGGAGATCAGGTGGTTGGCGATCACGAAGACCGTCTTCCCCTTGAAGACGAACTCGCCCGCGAGCGGCTTGCGGCTCGCGCTCCAGGCCGCGTTGGCCGGGTCGATCCGGCCGGGGGAAACGGTCAGCTGGGCCTTGCCGTGCACCTTGGTGACGCCGACGGCGGTCGTCGAGTCGCCGCCCGCGCGGTCGGTGAAGGAGACCCGCTGCGGGTTGAACAGGAACACCTGGCGGATGTTGCCGCCGGGCTCGCCGCCGTCCTGGTCGTTGACGGGGTTGATCGAGCGCCAGTCGTACTTAGGGCCGCCCGCCGCGACGATCGCGTCGATCAGCTTGTTCACCGTGACGCTCGCGTCGACCGTGCCGTCGTCCGTCGCACCGTTGTTGTCCTGGATCTCCTCCAGGGACACGATGTCGGGGGACTGCAGGTTGTTCACGATCGCGGCGGCGTGCGCGGCGAAGGTGCCGTCCGACGGGTCGAGGTTCTCGACGTTGTACGTCGCGACCGCGAGCTGGTTCTTCGACTGCTTCTTCGTCGTCTCGCGCTGCAGGCCGCCGCTCTTCACGGTGCCGATCTCGTTCGCGACGAGGGTGTAGCCGCCGTACTGGTTGAAGTCCAGCGGGCCGGCCGTGGTACCCGTCAGCTTGTCGCCGACGTTGACGACCGGGAAGTCCGCCGTCGCGCCCAGGGACTGGATCTGGAGGCGCCCGCCGTTCTGCGAGTCGTAGGAGCCGTAGACCGTGCCACCGCGCGGGGTGGCGTTCTGGTGCGGCTTCACCGTGACCCACAGCTCCGCGTACGGGTCGGTCGCGGTGACCACGCGCGCGTCGGAGACCTGGACGTTCATGCCCTCGAGGGACTCGTAGTAGTCCAGGGCGTACTTCGTGGGCTGGAGCGGCAGCGCGTTGATCGAATTGCTCGCGGCGGTGTCGCCGGCCGCGGTGTACGCGCTCGGCACGGACTTGGAGTCGATCACCACCGGGGCCGGTACGGCGTTGCCGCTGGAGACGACGGTGACCGTCGGCTTGGTGATCTCGGTCAGCGACTGGTTGCCCGTCGAGGCGCCGCCCGGGACGTACTCGGAGACCGTGCCGGAGACGGTGACCGAGTCGCCGACCGCGACCTTCGGGGCCGAGCTGGTGAAGACGAACACGCCCTCACTGGTGGCCGGGTTGTCGTCCGGGGTCGCGTCCTGGAACCAGAAACCCTTGGACGAGCCGTACGTGCGTACGCCCGTGACGATGCCCGGTACGTCCGCGACCTTCTGGCCGGCGTACGGCGACACCCGGGTCGTGCCCTGGATGTCGTGGATGCGGACGCCGTCGGCGTACGCGGGCGAGGTGAGAACGATCGTGGACGCCACGGAACAGACGGCGGCGACGGTGAGCGCGGCGAGACGCGCGGAGGACTTGCTCGGCAACGGGATCCCTCCGGGGACATGCATAGTGCCGGGACGAGGGTGGATGGAGCTGTGCAGCGGCGGTGGGAGCCGCGACCGGTGGGGCGGAAGCGACGCGCGTAGAAGATACCTGGACTAGGTGTCCATGACATTTCTACGCGCGTCAATCTCATTGCGGGGCCGCTCAGTTGTCAAGGTTTCAGCCATGTACTCCTCGTGGCCGGGACATGAACCGGGCGGCATGGGTCGAAATCCGTCTAGGCTGAGCGGCTGAGTCGTGTGTCGTGTGCGGCCGTCGTACGGCCTTCGAGGCGCCCTAGGAGAACCCACCGATGTCAGACAGCTCCCCCCTGCCGCCGGTGCGGCTGCACTCCGAAGCGGAGCTGGCGCGTGACGCGCTGTCCACACCCCTGCTCGCCCGCGCGGCCCGGCTCGCCCGCTGGGCCGGCCCCGACACCCGCATCGAGGCCGGTGGCGGCCTTGTCGACGAGCAACTGCCCGCCGCCGCCGAGCTGCTCGGGCTGACCGGCGACGACGCGGCGGCCGACGCGAGCGAGGCCTGGCGGGTCGCGGTCGACATCGGGCTCGTCGAGATCGTCGACGAGGACGAGGGCACCGTGGCCGCCGGCGGAGAGCTGGCGCTGCTCACCTCCGGCTCGCCGCACGACGTCCTCGCGGTGTGGCTCGGCGCCCTGGAGACCCTCCTCGCGGACGCGAGCGTGCCCGATCTGGACGGTCTTGTCGACGCCGTCGGCGAGGGCGGCGAGGTCGATTTCTCGTCACTCGACTGGGACCCCGAGGCGGAGGCCGAGTTCCTCGACGGCGTCCTCGGCAACCTCTATCTCCTCACCGTCAACGAGGAGGGTCCGGGCGACGGCCCCGTTCCGCTGCCCGCGCTGGCCGCCTCGATGATCGTGCCCAGCGACATGGGGGAGCCCACCAACGACGTACTGGAACAGGTCTCCGACGCGATGATGCGCCTCGACGACCAGTTCCGGCTGCTCGCACCGGTCGGGATCGTCGAGTACCAGCCCGTGGACGAGGCACTGATGGCCGACTTCGACGAACCGGCCGACGGCTCCCCGCCCTCCGTCGACGAGACCGACGTCACCCGCTACGGCATGGTGCGGCTCACCCCGCTCGGCCTCTACGGCCTGCGGGCCCGGCTCCAGGAGGCCGGTTTCGTGGCGCCCGCCGTCGGAGACCTCGCCGACAAGGGCGCGGACGCGCTCCTCGACGGTACGTCGGCCTTCCCGCAGAAAGCCGCGCGGGCCGAGACCGAGCAGTGGCTGGCGGGCCGCCAACCTCTCGCCGCCGTACGGGAGTTGCTGGCGGCGGCCCGCGGCGCCGACACCGGCGCACCACTGCGCCGGCTGCTCTGCCAGCAGGCCCTCTCCCTCGTCGGCGGGGAGGCGGAGCCCGCGCTGCGCGAGGTGCTCGATGACCCCGAACTCGGCGGCCTCGCGAGGGTCTGGCTGAGCGAACACGGCGCGAGCGACGTCCCCGCGCCCACTGAGGACCTGGTCTTCTGGCTGACCGTCGACACGGTCGCCGCGCAACTGGCCGCCGAGGGCAACTCCGAGGAGTTGCAGGCCCTCGTCGAGGGCCTGGCTCAGCAGCACAACGGGTTCTTCGCGGCGGCCTGGCGGGTCGACCACCCCGCGACCGCCGACGTCCTGGAGGCGATGGGCCGGCTGCACCCCGACAAGCGGATCGCGAAGGAAGCGCGCAAGGCGGCCTTCAAGGCGCGCTCCCAGCAAGGGAGTTGAGCCGATGCGGCGCCGGTGGCTTTTGAGTCCCATGGGTGACGGCATACGAATTCCTGGCTGATCACAGAGGGATCCATGGCCGATTGCATACGGATTCATGGAAGAGGGCCCGGCGAAGTCGACCGGTGTTCAACTCGTGTTCAGACATGGGCGGAAGCGTGGCGCCGACCGAGGTCCGCCACCCTCCACGGCACACCCACCGTCACAGGAGACACACCATGTCGCTCACCCGCAGAGACTTCGCCGCGAAATCCGCGATTACCGGTGCCGGGGTCGCCCTGGCGGGCAGCGTCGGCGCCCTCGCCACCGCACCCAACGCCCTCGCCGCCACCGACACCGAGACCGCGGCCGAGGAGTCGGCGACCGGCTACGGCCACGTCGGCGTCGGCTACGGACCGCTGGTCGCCGACCCGGACGGCCTCCTCGCCCTCCCCGCCGGCTTCAAATACCGCGTCATCACCTACAGCGGCAAGACCAAACTGGAGTCGGGCGAGTTCACCCCCTCCAACCACGACGGCACGTCCACCTTCGACGGCCCGCGCGGCGCCACGCTCCTCGTCAACAACCACGAGCTGGCCGGCCCCCGCGCCAACTGGCCCCACCCCGTCCCGCTCACCGAGGGCCTCGTCTACGACCCCGCCGCGGCCGGCGGCTGCACGGTCGTCGAGGTCCGCCGCGACCACGTCGCCGAGTGGGTCGGCATCGCCGGCACCGCCACCAAC
>Ga0307516_10008199_pt1 | contig 11864 bp, 14 predicted proteins | sample 19_EM_MG_FD_203310 | JGI IMG/M metagenome (GOLD analysis project Ga0307516, IMG submission 203310) | Populus trichocarpa ectomycorrhiza microbial communities from riparian zone in the Pacific Northwest, United States - 19_EM | ecosystem: Host-associated > Plants > Roots > Unclassified | place...
ATTAAACAAAAAGTTGCGTTGGGGGGGAGGGAGGGAGGGAGAGAGGGAGAGAGAGAGAGAGTAAGGGGGGTGGACAACGCAGCTGTAGATAGTTGACCAGAGTAGATATATGTAGATATATTATAGTTTTGCAACGACAAGCCGGTTCACCAGCACGGGTGAAGCCAAAGGATTTCTGGCCGCTAGATATGATATGTAAGATGTACTGAGGGGGACGCGACTTGCCGATGCCTGCTGACGAACAGGGGAACGAAGAAAAGCTTTTTGGAGGGAGAAGGAGGGGGGGTTCTAACCTCAAGGGGGAACCTTTGACACCGAAGGGAAGGGGCGATGCGGGCCGGACTATCTAAATACATATCTAGATGGATAAGTACTCTTTTCTTTTCAGTTCTCTTCTCTTCTTTTTCGTGCGGCATTTCGGGAGCCGGGAATTCGGAACTTGAGCGTCCGAGCCTCAAAATCACCCCCCACACGCACGCGACAACAACGAGAGGCAACTTTATCTGGCCCGTGAACATGGCCAAGTACATAAGGACATACACAGCAAAGTAGACGGGAGGGTTTTGGTATGTAGTTAACTACAGTAGCAAAAAACGGGGAGTTTTCAGTCCAGCAGCAATGCTAGATTACTGCTATATCATACTGGCAATACGCGTTTTTGCCCAACTGCTTCTATGAATAAATGCAGTATTACAAATCATACGTAGTAACTAATCAACACGTATCGAAATTGATACTCAAATTCTTTTAGATCCTGCAGCAATGCTGGTGTGATCGTGCACTGATCCCAGGGTCCGATGCGGGCTGGATACCGTATCCATACCGTATCCACTTCCGATACTAGCATTCAAAAAATGGGGTTTTTTTCCTTTTCTTTTTTTTAATTTCTATTTGTTCTATTTGTTCTATTTTTTTTTCTATTTTTCTATTATTTTTTCAATTCTATTTTTCAATTATTATTTTCCATTTTCCATTTTTATTTTTCTTTATTCGGGTCTTAGGTTATGTTTTCTAGGAAAGCCACAGTAACTACAGGCGGGTTTCGAACATGGGTTATCTAGTTATATGTTAGAAATCACGATTGTTATACCACTAAGCTAAAAATTCTATCTACAATGGCTGAAAAAAAGTTTGGCAATCATAATCCGGACAACCTACTTTCCACACTCCCGTTTCCACAGGCGCCGAAACTGCTTCGCGTGGCCTGCCTAGGACATCAATAGTCGTTGCTCTCCAGAAGATGCTCGACAAAAAAATTTTCCCAGTGATCTCTGACGTGTGGTAGGGCGGTTTTGTCGTTCAGAGTGCCCTGGTATTGGGAGATTAGACCAACGGCAAGCAGCCTTGCTGGGCGAAGGAATGGTGTTGGGTGGGAGTTGGATATCGTAGGCGTGATGGCATGGTTGACTCAGGGGGTCATGCTGGTGTGAACTGGTGGTTTTTGGTAGAGTTTATTGTATTGTGACTCAGCCGACAATATGCAGTTTCCTCAAATCATGAACTCAGAGTGGTGTGCCGAACGCTCACCCTTCGCCCGGAAACAAAGGGTTTCAAACAGCATCTAAATTTTGTGAGATAGATTGAAAAATGCAGCTCGCGGCCGAACAGGCTTTCAGACTGTTAGTAGACGGTGAAAACTTAAGACCGTGCTGATATTCGACCCAGCCCAGTGCAGAACGAATACGGTAGCAATTCCACCCCAATTTTTGTTATAGTATTCAGTGTTACTTATGATCGGTTTGGCATCCGGGGTGTATTGCTCGGGCATTAACGGGCATTGCGTAGTGATTAAAGGGGCATTCGGAATGGTATCTGGTATGCGATTCATGCCTTATGGGTGCCGCATCGTTACAGTATTCAGTTCTTGTAAGATACAAAGTGGAAGTTTCGATACCGCATTCTAAAGGCATGTGCTTGGGTGCTATAAGGATCCTACTTCAATGCTTGTCAAATTCCAATAATCATTTGATATGTATCTGATGGTCCAAACGCATCAGCTTAGAATGGTGTCGTTCTGCGGTATTGATTTTGATAGAGATTTAGCCGGACACCAGAGTCAAGCTCGATGCGAATCTACGTCCTGATGCTACACGAATACTAGGCTCCGTCGAATGCCGTATTGCTGCTTGATTGATAATACCCTGTTTTTTGCTACTATACTTATGCATGTACTCTAGCTGTGTTGGCTTGAGGTGGTAGTTATGCAACTGCATATGAACTTGTTACTGGACGCGCAGTGTTTCCTCCATCGTCCAATCCAGTCCAATCCTTACCTACGTATGAGAACACACACACTGCGGTTGATGATGATGATTCATTAATCGTGTCACACTGCGGAAACGTATACATACCAACTCAGTGGCAGCCGGCCGAGTGACCGGGGGAGAGCCGGAGTCTCCCACAAAAAAAGGTTGGCAGTCCGAACCGGTATGTAGTCACATCTAATCTCCTCCGATCCTCTCCCTCTCTCTCCCTCTCTCTCTCGCACACACACACACACTACAACAGGCAAAGCAAGAGTTACATTCATACCCACATGATTTCCTAAGCTCGTGGGGCCCGTCGGAAGGACAGAAAAGACAATAAAAAAAAAAGACCTCCAAGCACAGGCTACTACATACAAGTAAAGTACAAGAAGCGGAAGGAGAAAACAGGTTCGAAAAGCGGACGGGTTCCTCATCGATGTCCCCCGTCTCGTTCGGTAAAGGAAAAAAATAAAAAATAAAAATCGATGACAGAAACTAGAAGCCACGTTTACACAGCCCTTTGATAAACCTCAATCGCGATTATTTGCACAAGAACTTCAGAACCAAAAGTAAACACGCGATCCCAGGAAAGACAAAACCCACCCCCAGCCCACCCCAACCCAACCCCCCCAACCATTCTTGAACGCCAGGAAAAAGGCACAAAATCAAGGGCTTTATACAAGGGAGAAAAAAAAGAAGGGAAGGAATGGACAGGTAAAATGAAATGCTATCTAGACAAGAGGGCACGGCTGCATGCACAGTACAACAAGCACTTTCTTTCAGGGATCGTGGTGGAGATACTGGTCCATGCTCTCGAGGCTCTCTGCGGCAGTGCTTTCCAGCGCTGGGGCGGCATTCGATTCGTAGCCGGATGCGCCGGGCCCGGATGACGGCTCCTTCGTGTACAGTTCGAACATGCTGTTTTCCTCCCTGCTGTTCGCGGCGTGGTAGGGGGGACTCCCGGAAGAGCTGCAAGTGGCAACACGCTGGCCGCTGTAACCGTTATAGAGTGCGGGGTCGAGCGTCTGCCCACGGCCGGGATTGTTAACCAACAAGGGGGAGCCAGGCGTTCCATAGCTAGGCTGGGAGAACGTGGGCGACCCGTGCGAGGTGGTAGATCCGTATCGCTGGTAGTCGTACATCTGCGCCTGGTCGGGCGGAGACGGCGACCCATTGTTCCCAGCTAGTGCCGGCCTGATTGTAGGTGGCTTTCCATTCGGCTCGCCGACTTTTTTCTTGAAGATGTGGGCCTTGGTCCGGTACTGCGGTGGGAGATCGTCCGGGTTGTGGATACCCATCTGCGCCATCAACTTCTGTTGCTTGGTCGGTCGGGGCTTGCGAGTTGACTGCGAGTTTTCGACCGTTGGGGGAGGTTCGGGCGCGATCGGGTTCCATTTATGCAGCTCCTGGCGGAAGAAGTTTGTCTCATGTGAGAGGAGGATTTCGGCACCCTCGATCTTCCGCAGATAGAACCGCATCGTCGGGATTTCGGCGGACGTCAGGCCGAGGGGCGAATTCGTGTACGAGCTGACAAACAACCTAAACTTGGAAGCTCCTTCAATGATCCGGTGCAGGCAGTCCATTTCGTCGGGTATGAACGGAAGGCTAGGGATCTCGGACTCCCATTCGATCAGGTCTTCCAGTTTAGGCCGTGCTGCGTCCCGAGGAATCTTAACCCGATAGTCGCAGATGGGGCAAGTGTATTTGTCGTCTTCCTTAACTTTGCCCCTAGCAATCTTAAGGCACTTGCCGTGATACCTGCAAGCGAATCAGTATGCATTCTCCCGGACGGATAGGGCTGGCTGCTCACCACTCATGGCACACCTCGCACTCGATCATCATTCCGGCCTCCGGCTGTCGGCAGATACAGAACACTTCCCGCGGGCGGCCGCGGGAGCTCTCTCCATCCCCAAAGCCCGCATCGTTCCTGAGATCGGGGCTAGGTTCCCTGCTGGAGGGTTCGACGGGTGTGCGCGGTCTATCCTCGAGCGCGAAGCAGTGCTCGTTCCGGCTCTCCACATGGCTCATGTGTTGCTGTAGGATATGCAGAGGAGCATTGGCCTTTCCGAAAAGCTTCTTGCCTCGTCGCATCCAGTCCTCGTGGCGCTTCTGCTCCTTTTCCAGGTCGAGGGTTCCGGAAGGCTTGCTGTGGAACTCGTGGAGGCTGTCGAGCACTTCCCGCACACTCTTGTACGTTGGCCTGTTCTGCAGGTAGGGCGACTTGCTGGCCTCGTACAGGGCAACAATTTGGCGGTGAGCCTCCCTCTGCTTGTTCAGTATCTGATCGACCTGAACGAGGGTATCCCCGGAAACAGGCAAGGCCACCGCTTGTCCGGACAGCGCCTCCAGTTGCTGGAAGTTGATCATCTCGGCGCTCATGAGCTCCTTGGCCTTTGCTTCCCACATTTCGCCGGCCTCTCTCTGCGCCTTGTAGAAGAGGATCTGGTCGTTACTGTCAGGAATTCCCAGCTCGACGCCGGTCTTGATCAGGTCGTCAACCTCCTGGAGAGCGAGTTGTTTTCCTCGGAGTTCGCGCGCATTGTCGACCCACTTCAGCTGCTTGACGATCTTCTCGAGGAGATCGGTTTCGGCAAGATCCACATTAAAGCTCTTGCCTAATTCCACCAATCCCTCGTAGTCGGTCGTCGACAGCGCTCCCGGGGTCGCAAGGGCATGTCTGGCGCGGAGTTGGAATTCTCGGATGGAATCCGCTCGCTCGGTCAGTTGCTCGATTTCCGGGCAATCGAACCCCAGATCGTCAGCGGTCTGGAGCAGTTCCAAGATCCTCTCCAGCTTCCGATGCGAGCGCTCCTTCTCTTCCATCTCCGCAACCTTGGCCTTTCCCCCGGTCCTCCATACCTTGCCGCTCTTTCCCCGGCTCTGCTGCTTCCGTGAGACGAACGGGGTAGCTTCCTCGATCCATTCCTGGGCGCGCTCGGTGAAAAGCTTCAAGGGAGCCAACTCGGGGATGTAGTAAGGAATCTTTTCACCTTCCGCAAGAAGCAACTTGAGACCCTTCAACTGCGGCCGAGGCGTCTCAATCATTGTTTTTTCCAACTTTGCAGCCCAAGCTTTCGGCAGGTTTGCCTTTTCGTGCACTTTACGACCCAGGTCCTCCAGGTCTTCGTCGCTCATCCGCATACGGAGGGTTATCTGAGATTTGTTGCAATCGCAGATATCGCGGAAGTGGGCTGGACAGACGATGTTGCTCGTACACGAGCAAATAACCTGAGAGAGGTAACAGTAGACCTTGCAGACCCCACACTGGTACTCCTCCTCCGCCAGCTCCTCGTTATCCCCAAGGGTGACCTTGTTGAAGGTCGGGAGCTGTTCCCGGAGCATGCTTCGCAGTTCGAATTCTCTACTCTTGACGCGTTCGAGCGCTGGTGCCAACCATTGGGCGGTCTTGATGGTCGTGTCCCTTGCTGCCGCTGTGAGAAGCAGTTCGTCGTGAGAAAATACAGGTGCCCTTCGGAACTTCTGATATCTCTCGACGCCTTCCTGTCCGAATGGCTCCCAGTCGGAGGGGGCAAAGTTGACCGCCTCATTGAAATTGAATCCGTGATTAAATCCCGCATGGTAGGCCTTTGGGAAAGTAATCACGAACTGACCGGCTCGCTGATCGAGCGCGTAGACCCGAACACCGACTTTCTGAAGATGCGCAGGTGTAAGCAGGGTAACCAATTGGAACAGTAGATCTGGCTGCTGCTCGAACAATTCTGGCACGGCTTCCCGCATGGCGTTCTCGAATTTGTCGGCATCTTCTCCGGGTATGCCGTACCACGTCTTTGTGGCTCCAAAATGCTGGTAGTTGGCCGAGTAGGTGAAGTGGTCCTCATTATGCCAGCAAAAGGTCGAGAAGCACATGCCGACGTACAGCCAAGGCACCGTCATTCCCGACACATCGGATTTGATATGCCGGAACAGTGATTCCGGGTGCAGTGGTAGGATGTTCAGATTCCAGGGATCGGTCGAATAAGGATTGCACGGGTGCCTCTCGATCGTGGGGAACCCGCTTCCATGGGTTGTCGAGTGGATGTCCGCACCGTATTCAACCTCGACAGTCTCGTGGACGCTCTCCACCAGCCTCCAGAACTCCCGTTCGACGTCATCCTCGGTGACCGGCCGCGGTTTGTTCAAGATCGGATCGTAGGGCATCTTCTTCTGGAAGTAGAGATCCCTGAAGTTGTTTGCCTTCTCCTGGAATTGTCGTAGAGAGTAAATCTCGCCGTCCGCGAAGCCGTACTCTCCAGTTCCGACCAGACAGCGGTCGCAATACCAATCGCGATCCGGGACGGACTTCAGCGCTGGGTCGAGGCAGTAGATGTGGTACCCATAGTCGCACCCATCACACAGCAATAGGCTCTTCATATCATCCCCACGGCCGCATTTCTCGCATTTCTGATGCAAGGAAGTCAGCACCCGCACCAACGAAGATGGAAAAAAAATTTAAAAAAAAAAAATTTAAAAAAAAAATGAAAAGAAAGAAAGAAAGAAAAAAAATTCGACTAAAGCTTCAGCTGCACGTACCTCTCCAGGTTTGTTGTGGGTCCGGTCGCCCAACGTCCTGGGCACGGATGTCGGTTTATGTAATGTCATGTGCGACCCCGCGACCATAGGAGCAGGTTCTATGCGCATGCAAGTTCTAGTCAGCCAAGAGATCACGCAAGCGAGGGATCCTCGCAAAAACAGCGATGCCCAACGACAACAAACGTACCCTTCTTCAACCTCTTACTTCGTCGCTCTCCATTCTCGGCGTCGTCGGGCCTGCCATTCGCTACGTCCCGGGAATCGGAGCCACTTTCTGGACTGTGTAGTCGCTTCGGCGGAGAACGCATGTTTCCTCCCTTCGCCTCTGGCGATCCTCTAGTGCTTGAGATGCTATCCCCGCTCGGCAGGGAACTGCTGCTCGGCGTCAATCCGGCTTCGGGCTCCCTCTTCATCCCATTGACCGACACGAACCCGGGAGCAGGTCCCGAATTAACCGGTGTGAACGGCCGCCCGTTGTATCCTCCGACCGAGCAGGGCGTGCCCGCAGTGGTGGGCGGCACGTCCGTCATTTCCGCGTCAAGTTTAGCCGGTGTACTCACCGACGCTGCCAGGGCCGGCGAGGCTTTAATCGCCGGAGAGTCCGGTCCGAAACTACTACCATTGGGCGAACCGTTCTTCTGCACTTGGGCACCCTTCATCGGGGTAGAAACGGGCGAGGGGGTGATGGGCCCTCCAAATTCGGCTTCTATCTGCTGCTGGACTCCGGGCTTCGCCGACTTGACCCATTCCTCATACGGTTGCAAGTAGCGCGAATACGAGTTTTTGAGGGACGTAGATAGACTGGACATTATCTTTCCCGAATATCCCAAGTCCCTTCCGATCTCCGCCCATTTCTTGCCCCTGCAAACCGTAGCGAAACCACCTCGAATTTCCACCGCTTTCTTCAGACGGTAGAGATCGAGTGGCCGCTTGTCGACCGAAGGGAACCGGTTGAGACTGGTGCCGTGCTGTTTGTGGTATTTTGAGAGTTGGTCGAGGTAGTTGAGATTCGCTCTCGTGCCTCCTTCCACCGAGTTGAGTTCCTGTCGTCGTGTTCGAAAGTGAAATCGCTACCCCGACCGTTAGCAGCTTTTTTTTCTTTTCTTTTTCTTTTTTCCAAGCGAAATATTCGGGGAGAAATAGACGGGGGGTGGTGATCGGGCAGGAGCTCGCTCCTTCCTTTGCCCGTTGGTCTGCCAGAGTGCAACAACGATGGGGTCGCGCAGGGCAGGGCATGCAGAGTGAATATGAATGCAGGGAGCGAGCGACGAACCTCTGTATCAATCCCGAATTCGGGTTGCCAGCTTTCCGGCGGTATAATCTTCACAATTCCGTATTTTCTGCCCTCTTCGGCGATGCTCCGTATGTACTCCATGGGATCCTTGAACTCCTCGGGAGTTGGCGTGAAGGTGGGAGCCTCCGTCAGGCCGTGCGGACGGATCCTCTTTGGATTCTCTTTGATGGCGGGATTTCGCCTCTCCACGGTCGACATATCAAGCGACTGGGCCTTTCTGGAGCTCAGCGGGGCGGCTTGATAGCCTCCGGGCGGGCCGGCAAGGGGCACCGGGGTCCCTCCTCCCGCCTTTGCTGTTGGTGCCGGAGCGGATGCGGATGCGCCATTGGCTTTCGCTCTCGACGAGGAGGCGCGCGGCGACGGTCTAGCGGATGGAGTCGCCGTGGCGGAAGCGCTCGGCGTAACGGCGACTGGCGTCATCGCGGCGGCGGCGGCGGCGATGGCAGGCGATCGAGGAGGCAATGGTGATGGTGGACAGACGGGGTGTGTGTGGTAAGTTGTGGGGGGCAGGTGGGCGGGTGGTGGAGTGGGTAGACGCAGTAGTGGTGGGAGCAGCGGCAGTAGTGGTGGTGGTGGTGGTGGTGGTGGTGGTGGTGGTAGTGGTGGTGGTATAGTAGTAGTAGTGGTAGTGTGGTGCGCTGCAGTAGTGGTAGTCCAGGCTGTGGTATATCTGTGCGAAAACTACGGGTCCCCCAGCGGCTGCAACATTCAGAAGAGCATCCACACGAAATAAAAGCTGGGGGAGCGAGTGCTGGGGACGAATGGGAGTTGGAGGGGGGAAATGGTGCTGGATCGGACAGGAGGAGTATCACGGACGAGGCCGGATCATGAGTACGTGAGGGGGGAGGTTTGCGGTGGGTAGTTTCGATGGGATGTTGGGGTTGAGTTTGGGTTGGGGGTGGGATCTGGGAGAGAGTGTGTGGTGGTGGTGGAGGGTGGGCTGAGATATATGGCTATCTAGGCCGAACGACCAACCCCTTCGGTGGCAGTTCTGCGTCTCCCGCGCGGGTCTGATGGGTAGTATTTATATCGGCACCGCACGAGCGAGAAGCGTCTTTTTTATTTTTTTATTCTTTCTTTCTTTCCCTCCTTCTTTCTTTCTTTCGTGTTCTTCTTCTTCTTCTTCTTCTTCTTCTTCTTGCTCTTGTTCCCGTTCTTATTCTTGTTCTTTTTCTTCTTCTTGTTCCTCCTGTTCTTGTTCTTCTATAACGCTGCCGAATTGAAAGGCGGAGAGCCGATCCGGCGGGCGGGCGGAGGCGTTCTAATTGGGGAAGGCGAAGGAGAGCGGACGCGAGGGGACGAAGACGGATGGCGGCGGCGGTGGTGGTGGTGGTGGCGGCGGTGGAGGGGATGTGTCGGTCAGCCGGGAGAAGGGACTGATGGAGCAGACGCCGACAGGTGAGGGAGCCCGGCGGTGGTGGGAATGGAGTGGGCGCCGCTAGCCGGTCGGCAGGAGTCGAGTAGGCAGGTAGAATAGGTCGGAGAGAGGAAAGTGCAGAGCGTGCGAGCATGGTGGGTGGGCAGGCAAGCCCCGGCCTGCACGAGGGGCGGTGGGCCTACACATACTTCCACGAGAGCGCAGCACGCACGCACGAACGGAGCGCGCGGCGGCGGACGGAGAGCGGCTCGCGCGGGGACGGGTCTGCGGCCATCCTCGTCGTGTTGCCGAGTCCCCTCCGCCCTTCCTTCCCTCCGTCCGTGCTTCCTTCCTCCTGCCAGCCTGCCGTGACGGGCGTCTCCACCGTACATGTCCCCAGCCGCCGGCAGACTGCCCGACTCGAGGGGGCAGCAGCCCGCGAATGCCGCCTCCAGACACGGTTCGCTCCTCTGTCCTCTTCGTCCTCGTCCTGCCCTCTCCTTCTGCCTGCGGTCCGGCCCCGCGCAACATGCCCGCTTTTATATTCGAGTGCCCGCCTTTATATTCAGCGGCCACGTTCGACTGCCCGCTTTTATATTCGCCGTGCTCCACTTGCAGCGTGCTAGGCCGGTACCACCCATGCGAGCACGCACTGTCGCTAGCGGCAGCGCAGAGATGCTGGCGATGCTGAGGATGGCCCCCGCCCCCCCGACGACGACCGAGAGTTCGCGCGGAGCGTGTGTGTGTGCCCGCCTGCGCTCCACGTCCCGGTCTGCCGCCCCTTCCGCGCCGGGCTGGTCCCTCCGCCGTCCGCCGGGCATGGGATGCATCCGGTGCTCTCTTCCGCCGACTCCCACGCGCACGTCCAATCGCGGGGCCGCCGCCGGGCCGGGCTGGGCTGGGCTGGGCTCTGCAGCGCTGGGGAACCGTCGCCCAGTGCGGTTAGATCGGGCCCATCTGCGATGGGGTTTTTTCCGGATCATGTGCCACCGCACCTCGCCAACAACAACGACGACGACGACGCCCAGCCGCCCGTCCGGCCGCCCGCTCTTCGCCGCCGCCACCAATCTAGATATCTATCTACATAGCCTACATATCGGTGCGATTTCCGCACAAAAAGAAAAAGAAAGAAAGAAAGAAGAGAAAAGCAAAGACTAACTCCCACGCGGCTTCTCTTTCGCGCGTATGTATTTACTTATCTACTCTGGATACACTTCCCGCAACGGAACTTTCTCACAAAACTTTGCACCGAGCCGAAAGAACGAAAAACCCCCCCTTCGCAAAGCATAGATACATACTTCATAATATGTATCTAGCCTGGAAGCCGGAAAGAGAGCTTAAAAAAAAAAAAAAAAAAAAAGATGAAACGACAAACCCACCCCGATTCTGGAGGCTGCCTATCTCTGCGGCTAACGGATCGCTTTTGGCATAGATATGTAGATGTAGTCTAGATATAGTCTGCGTACCTACATAGTATGATAGATAGATACATAGATACTCATGTAGTCCCCCGGAGCCGAGATCCACGGATCCCATCGAGCCCAAGAGACACAGCGCCGGCGCGGGTGTACACTACATAAAATACCTAGATACATGCCCAACTATCTGTATCGTATGTAGCAGCCATCGTCTTTGCAGCCATCCGCGTGCATCATCGCCGCCCATGCGTAGATATAGAATGCAGTGGAATAAAAGCGCATGTCTGCCGCCAATCAATCCACGCCCTTTATAAATAAATAAAAAAAATAAAAAAAATAATCAAACCCTTCCCCCCGCACTTGCGAGCAGATGCGAATCGGAGGAAAGCGCACGCGTCCGGCCGTGCGAATGGGCGGCGAATATGGATGGCTGTCCTGCTTGCCTGCCCACACACATCTCCACATCCACATCCACATCCACATCCACATCCACATCCACATCCACCCCGTACATATCTAGATATACATGTATCTATATCTATATCTAACCGGTCTCCAGAGCTGATGGCCCCCACCGTGTGTGTGTGTCGAACAGAGTGTCCTCCGCCAGTGGCAGATCCCACCGCGCACGGGTTTGGGAGGCGATTCCTGTCTCTATCTATACATACATCCTCCGCGCATGTATCTACTTTGCGTGCTCTGCACCATCTGGATATGTGTCTACACGGTCGGCGCGTCCCATCAGCACTCCCCCATCGTCAGCAGGTGCGCCACGGCCAGTCACTGTTTGCCACCCCCCCCCTTCCCACACCCCGTCGCAAGGCAGCGAATGATGGGGGGGGAAAACACACACACACACACCGCCAGAGACTGAAACAGATCTCGCCCCCCCTCTCTTCCCCGCGCGCGAAGAAACAGAGCGGCGGAAGCAGAGACTGCGGCAGCATACATACATATCTAGATATATAGATATATAGACAGATATGTATCTAGACGACGACGTGCATATGTAGATACCT
>Ga0307516_10008201_pt1 | contig 11863 bp, 9 predicted proteins | sample 19_EM_MG_FD_203310 | JGI IMG/M metagenome (GOLD analysis project Ga0307516, IMG submission 203310) | Populus trichocarpa ectomycorrhiza microbial communities from riparian zone in the Pacific Northwest, United States - 19_EM | ecosystem: Host-associated > Plants > Roots > Unclassified | place...
TCTTCGAGCCCTTCTTCACGACCAAGCCGGTCGGCCAGGGAACCGGGCTCGGCCTGTCGGTCGTGCACGGCATCGTGACGGCACACCATGGCGCGATCCACGTCGAGAGCGATCCGGGCCGGGGCAGCACCTTCCATCTCTATCTGCCCGCCGTCGAAGTGGAGCTGACGGAATCCGAGGCTCAAGCGCCGGCGACGGAACACCTGCACGGCCACGGCGAGCACGTGCTCTATGTCGACGACGACGAGACCATGGTGGTCATGGTCGAAAGCCTGCTGCAGCGGGCTGGCTACCGGGTCAGCAGCTTCGGGGATGCACTGCAAGCCATCACCGCGGTGCGCGACGCTCCGCAAAGCTTTGATTGCGTCGTCACCGACTTCAACATGCCGGACTTCTCCGGCCTCGACGTGGCGCGCGAAGTGTCGAGCATCCGGCCCGAGCTTCCGGTCGTGATCAGCTCGGGCTACATCACCGAAGAGCTGCGTCGGTTGGCGCGCGAAGCCGGGGTGCTGGGCCTGCTTGAGAAGCAGAACACCTTCGAGGAGCTGGCCGATCTGTTGGGGAGCACGCTGGCTACCGCCCGAGGCTCCGCAGCCAAGCCGGACGAGAACCCCTGATGCGAGTCAGCAGAGCGCAGCGCGAGGCACTGAACGCGCATCGACCCGGCCTGATCTACCTCACCGGCCTGTCCGGTGCCGGCAAGTCGACACTGGCCATGGCGGTCGAGCAACGGCTTCACGCATCGGGCATCAGGACCTACCTGCTCGACGGCGACGAGTTGCGAACCGGCCTGTGCAAGGACCTGGGGTTCAGCGACGCCGACAGGGTCGAGAACATGCGGCGAGCCACCGAGGTCGCCCGGCTGATGGTGGATGCCGGCCTGGTGGTCATCAGCGCACTGATCGCACCGTTTGCGGCTGAACGCAATGCCGCCCGAGCGCGCTTTGCGGACGGGGAGTTTCTCGAGGTGTTCATCGACGCGCCGCTGTCGGTGTGCGAAGCGCGTGACCCGAAAGGCCTGTACAAGCGCGCGCGGCGCGGCGAGATCCGTGGATTCACCGGCATCGATTCGTCTTACGAGCGGCCATTGCACGCAGACCTGCGCATCGACTCGGCACATTCAACGCCGAGCGAAGCCGCCGAGGCCTTGCTCAGCGGCTTGGCCGCTGCGGGATTCTCGCGGAGCTAGATCTCGGCGCCACCGAACGTCACCCGCAGGCCCACCCACCCTGCCCGCGGTGCACCCGGCGCCACGAACTGCGACTGCCGCCAATCGGCGGGCGCCTGCAGCGCACCACTCGCATCGAAGGCGTTGTTGCCGAGCAGGCCGCCTGTCGCGTACTGGCGATCGAACACGTTCGTCACCTTGCCGAACACTTCCCAGCCCGGGCGCAACTTCCAGCTGGTGGTGAGGTCGAGCAAGGCGAAACCGCCGCTGGTGCCGCTGCCGAAGAAGTCGACCCCATCGGCCTGGTGTGCGTTGTTCTCGTTGCCGCGCAGGTACTGCTTCGACTGCGCCCTCACCTGCGCGCCGATGTTCCAGGTGGATGTGGCTTGCACGTCGAGGCTCAGCTTGAGCGTGTGGGTCGGCAGGCTCGGAAGGCGGTTGCCTTTCTTCACCTCGATCTCGTCGTCACCGGTGCAATTGGGGCTGGTCTCGGCCGTGCTGTTCGATTCAGAGACCAGGCATGCCGACGAGTCGAAGGTGGCGCGCAGGTAGCTGTACGACACCGCCCAGTTCCACGGGCCGTTCTGTTGCGACAGGCTGAGCTCCAGACCCTGCCGCACCGTGCGCCCGAAGTTGCTGAAATAGCCGGCAGCGAGACCGTTGCTGATGAAGAGCAGATCGTCCTGGTTGACGGTGCGGAAGATCGACGCGTTCCAGCGCAGGCTCTGCGCCACCGTGCCGCGAACGCCGGCTTCGAGCGTGCGCGAGACGACCTGCTTCAACGGCGGGTCGGACTGCAGCGCGTTGGGCAGCACGCAGGCGTTGGCGGGGTCGGAGCAGCCGAGCTCGATCGGGCTCGGTGCGCGGTTGCCCTGGCTCCAGCTGCCATAGGCGGTGAAGCTCGGTGTCACCTGCCAGGTGGCGCCGACCGCGGGGTTGAACTTGCGATAGCGGCCCTCGCTGTCGAGGTTGGTGGGCAGGCCGAGATTGATGCGGCCCTCATCGACCGTGCTGACGCGGGTGTCGTTGTAGCGGCCCGAGACGGTGAGCTGCAGGTTGGGCCGAAGCGCAAACAGATCGGAGAAGTAGATGCTGCTGGTGCGGCTGTGGCCGGCGATCTGCGCGTTGACCTCGGCCTCTTCGGTCGGGATCACGGCACGGCTCGCGTCGAGATCGCCCTCGGCCTCGGTCTGCATGAAGTGGTTGCGCGATCGGTCGTGCGACACACCAAAGGTCACCCGGTGCGGCTGCGCATTCCACGTGGCCTGCAGCGCCAGGCCTTCGCTGTTCGTGCGGGTGTGGGTGCGGTTCTCGACGCCTGCCTCTTCGACGGCCGGCGGATCGTAGTCGTCGTTCAGGTCGCCGTTGAGCGTGGACGCGCGGTTGCGACGGGCATACGCGGTGGCGGCCATCTCCCATCGATCACTCAAGCGGGCGGTGGTGTTGAGCGTGAGCAGGGTCGACTCGTTGTCGGTGATGTCGGGGCGGGTGTAGATCTGCTCGCGCCGCTGGGCCAGCATGGATTCGGGCAGCGGCCCGTTGCCGATCAGCTCGTTGTCGGCATGGCCGAGGCTCAGGTCCCACGAGAAGTCGGACGTGCGTTGGCCGCCTTTCAGAAAGAGCTGCCGCACGCGCGAGGGCGACTCGTCGCGCCAGCCGTCTTCGTTGAGTGCACTGAAGGCCATGAAGAGGTGGCCGGTTTCGCCGAGCTTGCGACCGTGCGTGAGTTCGGTGCTGATGCGGCCGAACGATCCGCCCTCCACTTCGACCTCGGTGCCGGGGTGCGTGTCGCCGCTCTTGGTCTGCAGCGAGAGCGCACCGCCCAGGGTGTTCAGGCCGAACAGCGGGTTGGAGCCGGGCAGCAGCGTGATGTTGGCGAGCGCGGCGCGCGGCAGCAAGTCCCAGTTGACGATGTCGCCAAAGGGCTCGTTGACACGCACGCCGTCGAGAAACACCGACAGGCCTTGCGGCGTGCCGAGCAGCGGGCTCGCGGTGAAGCCGCGGTAGTTCACGTCCATCTGGTACGGGTTGCCCTGCACCTCGTTGACGTTGACGCTGGGCAGCTGCGAGCGCATGAACTCGGGCATGTTCAGGCTTTGCAGCCGGCGCAGCCGCTGGTCGTTGGCGGTCTGCACGTTGGACGGAATCTGGTCCCTGGGCACACCGGTGCCAGGTATGGGTGTGGTCGTCACGATCTCGACCAGCGGCAGCACGGCAGTGGCCGCGGGCGCATCCGTGGCAGGGGCCGATTGCGCGTGGGCGGTGGGCGCGAACGCCGCCAACGCCAACAGCGATGCGCTAGCGAGCGGGTGATGGCGCCAGTGCGGCCGACGGGGATGGGTCATTCGAAGTCTCCGGTGTTGTCCTTGTCTTCGAGTTGCAGGAGTCGTCTGGGAAGGGGGTGACGCCACGCTAACAAGCGAAGAATGCAGAGCACAGGGAAAACTTCCCGGCGAGGCTTGGTGTTAACGCTTGGCGTGGGTTGGAGATTCGCCGAGGTCGTTTTGGACGCAAAGGTCGCGAAGAAAGACGCAAAGATCGCCAAGGAGGAGCAAGAAGGCATTCTTTGCGGCCCTTGCGTCTTTCTTCGCGCCCTTTGCGTCCTGTCTTCGTAGCCAAGGGCAAGGCCGACTCAAGCGCCCGCAGTGCTGATCACCTGTTGGCGAATGGCCAGGTGCACGAGTGCTGCGGAGGTGCCCACGCCGAGCTTTTCCTTGATCGCCGTCTGCACGTTGGCAATGGTCTTGGGGCTGAGCTTCAGCGCCTCGGCGCATTCGCCGGCCGAGTGGCCCTGCGCGAGCAGGCGGAAGACCTCGAACTCGCGCGGGCTCAGTTCGGCGAGCCGCTCGGCCTCATCGTGCGGGTTGCCGTGCGGGTTGCGCTGGAGCACCGTGGGCGACAGCTCCCGACCCAGGTATCGGCGGCCGGCATGCAGCTCGCGCACCGCGTCGACCAGGCATTCGGGCGGGCTGGCCTTGGTAAGAAAGCCACTCGCGCCGGCCTGCAAGGCGCGCCGCACCAGCACCGGCGCATCGTGCATGCTGAAGACCAGCACGCGCGCCTGCGCATTACGCAGCAGCACGCGGCGCAGCAGTTCCAGGCCGCCGCCCTCGGGCATCGCGAGGTCGGTGACCACCACGTCGGGCTGGTGTGTGGTGAATGCCGCATAGGCCGCATCGGCATCGCCGGCCTCGGCGATCACCTGGATGTCGCCGGCCTGGTCGAGCAGGCGCAGGTAGCCGCTGCGCACCACCGGGTGGTCGTCGGCCAGCAGCACGCGGATCATGCGATCTCCTTGTCGGGCAGCGTGGCCGACACACGGGCCGCAGCCGGCATCGGCACACGCAGCGTGAGCCGCACACCGGCGCCCGGAGACGCGTCGACCTCCAGTTCACCACCCAGAGCCGCTGCGCGCTCGGTGGCACCGAGCAGGCCAAGGCCGCGGGTGGCGGCGGCGAGGTCCATGCCCTGGCCATCGTCTTCGATGCTGAGCTGCAGCTCATCCTGCGCGCTGCGGCCCAGCTTCACGTGCACGGCGCTCGCGCGCGCATGGCGCATCACGTTGGTCAGCGCCTCTTGCGTCACGCGGTAGAGCGCGATGTCGACGGCGTCGCCAAGCTCATCGGGCAAGGCCTCGTGGTGAAAGATGCAGGGCACGCCACTGCGCTCTTCCCACGACTCGCACAGCTCCTGCAGCGCCGCGATGAGGCCCAGCTCGTCGAGATTGGCCGGGCGCAGGCGGCGCAGCATGCCGCGCACCGTTTGATAGAGCTGCTGCGCGGCGTGGTCGGCGCGCTCGACGGAGGCCAGCGTGGCCGCGCGATCGGCAGCGCCGCACAAGCGGATGCAGGCAGTCTCGGCACGCACGGCCGCGCAACCCTGGCCGAGTTCGTCGTGCAGCTCGCGGGCGAGTGCCAGGCGTTCGCTCTCCTGCACGGCGATGAGCTGGCGCGCCAGTTCGCGGTTGTGCATCAACAGCTCGCGCGCCTGGGCCTCGGCCTGTTCGCGCAGGCTGAGCTGGGCGCGAGCATCTTGCGCGCGACGCAGTGCGTACCACGCCAGGCCGCAGGCCAGCACCGTGAGGCTCGAAGGCAGCTCGTCGGCCTGCCAATGTTCATAGGGCGCGAGCCAGCGTTGCACACGTTCGCCCAGCTCGAAGAAGGACGCGAAGCCATAGCTCGCCAGCGTGGCGAGCACGACGACACCGATGTCGCACAGCGAGCGCCAGCGCCTTGCCCGCAAAAGCAGATGCCGCTCAGGTGCCGCCACGAGACAGGCCCATGCGGTCGACGATGAGCCCCTCCTTGATGAACTGCTGGCGGCAGACCTCGGCGTAGTCGGCCGGGCCGAGGTAGTCGATCTCCTGGTCGTACTTGGTCAGCTCCTGGATGAACTGTGGGTCGAAGATGGCTTTCTTGAACGCGTCGTGCAGCACCGTCACGATCTCGGTGGGCAGGCCGCGCGGCCCGCCCAGGCCGTAGGGCGAGTTGGCCACGATGTCGTAACCCAGCTCGCGCAGCGTCGGCACATGAGACCAGCGCTTGGAGCGCTGCGCCGCAAAGGTGACGAGTAATCGCAGCTGGCCTGAGTCGACCGCCGGCCCGAAGCCGGTGGAGTTGACGCCCGCCATGACCTGGCCCGACTCGATGGCGATCAGCTGCTCCGAGGTGCCCTTGTATGGCACGTGGATGTACTTGAGGCCGCGCGCGGTGAACAGGTCTTCGAGCACCACGTGCGGCGTGGTGCCGACGCCGTTGGTCGCGATGCTCAGGCGGCCGGGGTTCTCGCGGGCGTAGGTGAACAGGTCTTCGAGCTTGCGGAACTTGCTGCCTGCGCTGACCAGCACGCCGAAGGTGACGCCCGAGACCTGGATGATCGGCGTCACGTCGCGGATTGGGTCCCACAACACCTTCTGCGTGTGCACCAAGCGAAAGATCGGCTGCGGCAACTGCGCGATGGTGTAGCCGTCGGGTTCGGCCTGCTGCAGGATGGGCATGACCATCGTGCCACCGGCTCCACCTCGGTTCTCGGTGACCACGCGCTGGCCCAGGTGGCGCGATGCCAGCTCGGCCAGCAGGCGCAGCGAGATGTCGGTCGCACCGCCGGCCGGCCAGGGGATCCACATCGTGATCGGCCGCGAGGGATAGGGGTTTTGCGCGCGGGCCAGCAGCGGCCACGCGCCGAGCGCGGCGGTGCCTGCAACGAACGCACGTCGACTCATCGGAGAAGCGGGCTGAGGACCGGGCCGCTCCCAAGCCGGCCCACGCCAGTCGCAGGACGCGACTGGCACTTCGGCCGTCCATGTCCGCGCAGGCGGACATGGAGCCGCGGCCTGCGTTCCCCTCGGGGGATCGGCCGGCGTATTCGCTGGACGAGGGGCCGTCATGACACGCCCCCCGGGCCGCGCTTTGCCAGGCCGCCGAAGCCGCGTTGAGGGTCGTAGCCCCAGCACGCCACGACGAAGAACACCACCAGGCAACCGAGCACCACCCACGGCGCGGCACCCGGGTCCTTGCCGTAGAGCGCGAAGCGAATCCACTCCACCGCATGCGTGAAGGGGTTGAAGCGCGCCGCCTGGTACACCCACTCGGCGCCCGACTCCTGCAGCTTCCACAGCGGGTAGAGCGCGGTCGAGAGGAAGTACATCGGGAAGATGACGAAGTTCATGGTGCCGGCGAAGTTCTCGAGCTGCTTGATGTGCACCGACAGCAGCAGGCCGAGCGCGCCCAGCATCAGCGCGCCGCACACCAGCGCAAGCAAGGCATGCAGGCCGGCCCATGAGAAGAGTGGCAGGTCGGTGCCGAGCAGCATCGCGACCACCACGAAGGCCAGCGCCTGCAGCACCGAGAGCAGCGCCGTTGCGCACAGCTTGCTGAAGAGCAGCCACGAGCGCGGCAGCGGCGCCGTGAGCAGCAGACGCATCAGGCCCATCTCGCGGTCGTACACCATGGCCAGCGACGACTGCATGCCGTTGAACAGCAGCACCATGCCGATGAGGCCGGGGGCGATGTAGACGTCGTAGGGGATGTAGGTGTCATAGGGCTCGACGATGGCCACACCGAACACGTTGCGGAAGCCCGCGGCGAACACCGCGAGCCACAGCAAGGGCCGTACGAGCGCGGACACCAGTCGGCCGGTCTGCTGCGAGAACTTGAACAGCTCGCGCACGACGATGGCTTGCAGTGCTTGCAGGGCATGTGCGATGCCGCGGCGCGCGATCTCGGCAGACGCGGCCGGCTGAGCGCCGGGCCGCCCCAAGCCAGCCGGCGTCCCCTCGGGGGATCGACCGGTGTACTCACCGGTCGAGGGGTCGACATCGACAGGTTTCACCGCGTCGCTTTGCATAGCTTCTCCGGGGCATCGGCGCCAAGGGTGTCGAGGACGTCGGTCGGATGCAGCAAGCCTTCAATCGGCGCCTGCGAGATCACGCCTTGCCCGTCGGTCAGCAGCATCGGCTGGCGCAGCTGCCCGTCCCACGGGCGGAAGCTCAGGTTGCCGCCCTTGGAGCCGTCGACCGGCGTCTTCGCCACCGCCTGCGCCCACGCGGCATTCGGCCCCTTGGGCTCACTGGTGGCAATCGCGATCAAGGCCTTGCCACCCATCCAGGCCGCCCAGTCGTGGTCGGTCATCGGCCGCTTGGTGGCCTTGGCGAAACGACGCGACACCTGCGGCGCGCCATAGCGTTCGAACTGCGCATGCCAGGCCAGCGCCACCAGACCGCCATCACCGACCACCGGCCGCGGCAGCACGATGCGGTAGGGCAGGCTGCGCGCGAACTCGCCATCGCTGTCGACCACCCACACCGCGTCGTAGGTGGCACCGGCAGTCAGCAGCAAGGGATTGGCCAGGTCGCGCTCGCGCGGGTCGGCGGAGAGCTTGAACGGCTTGGTGGCGACCAGCTGCAGGCCGTAGCGCTTGATCGAGGCCTGCGCGGTGGCGGCGCGAAGCTGGTCTTGCGGGCTGCTACCCACCAGCATCAACAACTTGCTCCATTTACGTGACACCAGCGTCTGCGCCAGCGCGTCGGCACGCATGCGCTCGCTCGGGAGCAGGTGAAAGAGGCGCGGCCGGCAGTCTTGCTGGCGCAGCCGATCGGCGCTGTCGCCGAGGTTGAGCACCGGCAGCTTCACCGCGTCGGCCACGGCCAGCGTGGCGTCGGTGCCGAGGTCGGTGAGCAGCACGGAGGCGCCCGCCTTTTCGGCGGCCTGCGCTGCGGCGCGCGCGGCCTCGGGCGTGGCGGCGTTCACCACGCTGAGTGTCACGGCGGCGCCGGCCGCCCCGAGCTCGAACTTGCCTTCGTCGAGCGCCACCTGCAGGCCGTCGGTGGCCGGGCCACCGGTGTGACCGAGGTAGGCGCGCTCGAGCCGAGAGCGTTCCAGGCGCGGGTCATCGGCCGGCACGATCAAGGTGGCCTTGAGCGTGCCCGCAGCAGCAACCGGGGCGATGGCGGCGCAGAGCATCAGGGTGAGCCCGTTGAGGACATGGCGCTGTCTCATGCAAAACGTCATGCGGAACATCATTCTTCGGGACGCATCATTCGACGATCGCCACGCCGTACGGCACGCGGCCGACCGGGATGCTCTTGATCGCCTTGGCGCCCGGCACGTCGACCACCGTCACGTCGTCGCTCAGACCGTTGACGACGAGGAGCTTGGCCTCGGCCTTGTCGAGCGCCACGTTCCAGGCGCGCTTGCCCACCAGCACGAGATTGCTGACCTTACGCGAGGCCACGTCGACGAAGGCCACGTGGTTGGCCTTGCCCAGCGCCACGAAGGCTCGCTTGCCATCACGCGTCATCAAGATGCCGACCGGCGTGATGTCTTGCGCTCGGGCGCCCTTCACTTCGAACTTCAGCGTGCCGACGACGGTGTGCGTGGCGGTGGCCACGATGCTCACGCTGGCATCGAGTTCATTGGTGACCCAAAGTTCCTTGCCATCGGGCGTGATCGCCATGCGGCGCGGCCGCTTGCCGACCTTCACGTTCTTCGTGATCTTGGCCGTGGCCACGTCGATCACGTGCACGAGGCTCGCAACTTCCGAAGTGACGTACAACGTCTTGCCGTCGGCGCTGACCTTCACGCCTTCGGGCTCCTGGCCGACCTTGATCGACTGCAGTGTCTTGCCGGAGGCCGCGTCGATGAAGCTGGTCTCGGCCTCGTCTTCGTTCGACACGTAGATGGTCTTGCCGTCGGGAGAGAGGTCGAAGGCCTCGGGCTCATCGCCCAGCGGAATGCGGCGCAGCGACTTGCCGGTGGCGGGGTCGATCAGGTCGGCCGCGTTGGAGTCGGTGCAGGCCACCATGATCTTGCGATCGGGCGTGAGCTGGATGTGCCGGCCGCGCTTGCAGGTGGGCACGGTGCCCTTCACTGTCAGCGTGGCCAGGTCGATCATCGTGAGCGCGTCGTCTTTCTCGCTCGACACATAGGCCGTACCTTGCGCGTGGGCGGGCCCACAAAGCGCGGCGAGGGCCCATGCCGTCATTCCCGCGAAGGCGGGAATCCACGAGGTGCGGCGATGCTGGATTCCCGCCTTCGCGGGAACGGCCGGGGAGAGGTTCATGGAAAAGGTCATGTCATTGCGTGCGGGCGATGAACCCAGCTTCGAGGGTGGACTCGCCGAGGGCGAGGGTGACTTCGGCCGGCGACCCATCGGCCAGCAGCGCGCCCTTGTGCAACACCAGCACGCGGTCGGCAGCCATCGCTTCTTCGACCCAGTGAGTGGCCCACAGCACGCACACGCCGCGCTCCTGCACGTCGCTGCGCAAGGCGGCCAGCAGGTCCTGGCGCGACTTCGGGTCCAGGCCCACGGTGGCTTCGTCCATCAGCATCACCGCCGGGTGGTGCAGGCCCGCACGCACGAGCTCGACCTTGCGGCGGTTGCCGCCCGAGAGCTCGCGCACCTTGCGGTCGAGTTCGTTGCCGAGGCCGAGACGCGCGCAGCCGGCATCGATGCGATCGCGCGCCAGGCGGCGTGGCAGGCCGTGCAGGTCGGCCTGGAACAGCAGGTTGCGGCGGATGCTGAGGTCGAGGTCGAGCGAGATCTGCTGGAACACGACGCCGATCTGGCGCAGCGCCGACGCTGCTGCGCGGCGCAGCGAATGACCGGCCACTTCGACCTCGCCTTCATCGGCCGCGAACAACCCTGTCAGCAGCTGGAACAAGGTCGACTTGCCCGCGCCGTTGGGCCCAAGCAGCGCGACGAACTGGCCCGCGCCCAACTCCAGCGACAAGGACTTGAGTGCCGCACGTTCGCCATAGCGCTTGGTCAGGCCCGTGGTTCGCAGCATGGTCGAAGAGCGGGTCGCGATGGTCATGAAGTCGGCAAAGGCGGGAACCTTGGTACGGCGTGTTGTTGGAACGACATCGAGCATTGCAATAGGCGGGCCTGTTGCACGGCGGCATGAGTCGATGAGCCCGCAATCGCTCGAGCTCGCCGCAGTTTCAGCGACGTCGCTGGCGGCTCGCGTCATGGCTTGCCCGCTTGCTTTTCCTGCGGCGGACATGGCGTGCGGCCGCCCGCGGCTCGGCAAGTTCTCGCAAAAAAAAGAGCTTGATCCATCTGCGTCACGGCCTCTGCGCGGCGCTGAAACACTCTGTGCCGAACGTGGTTGCCACGAATTCGGCGCAAGGTGTCAGCGCCCGTTCAATTACGGCACACCGCTCGTTCAAATACGGCACACCGATCGCATCACGTTTCAAGCGAAACGTGGGTTTTCCCTCTCAGGGTGATCCCTGGAGTTTGTTGTGTAGCGAACATTCGATGAGCCTCACGCGGCGTGGAGCATGTACCACTGCCTCCCTCTGACCAACTTCATCGCGAGCAGTTCGGCTTGCACTGCACGAACTCACTCGATGGCACAGCGGATTCGCAACAGGCGCAGAACTTGCGGTTAGACGCCTGCCGAGTTCTGTGGGTCGCTGGGTTGGTGGGTCTCAGATTGTTCTTCGCGACCGGACTCAGGTCACTTCAAAACAGGAGACTTCAATGCGAAATTCCGGTCATTCAAATTGGCGCGTCTGGCGCCGTTTGGGTATGGTGCTGCTTGCTCTGCCGGCGTTGGCACTGGCCAATGCGGATGTCGAGAAGAACATCGCCAACTCGAAGAATTGGGCGACGCAAGCTGGTGACATGTACAACCAGCGCTACAGCCAGCTCAAGCAGATCAACACGGGCAACGTGGGCAAGATGCAGGTCGCGTGGACCTTCTCCACCGGCGTGCTGCGCGGACACGAGGGCTCGCCGCTCGTGATCGACGGCACGATGTACCTGCACTCGCCGTTCCCCAACAAGGTCTTCGCGATCGACCTCGACAGCCAGAAGATCCTCTGGAAGTACGAGCCGAAGCAAGACCCTGCCGTGATCCCGCAGATGTGCTGCGACACGGTCAACCGCGGTCTGGCCTATGCCGAAGGCAAGGTCTTCCTGCAGCAGGCCGACAGCAACCTCGTCGCGCTCGATGCCAAGACCGGCAAGGTCGTGTGGAGCGTGAAGAACGGTGACCCGAAGCTGGGTGCCGTGAACACCAATGCACCTCACGTCTTCAAGGACAAGGTCATCACCGGCATCAGCGGTGGCGAGTGGGGCGTGCGTGGCTTCATCGTGGCCTACAACATTAAGGACGGCAAGCAAGCCTGGAAGGGCTACAGCGTCGGACCTGATGCCGAAATGCTGATCGACCCCGCCAAGACCATGACC
>Ga0307516_10008202_pt1 | contig 11862 bp, 1 predicted proteins | sample 19_EM_MG_FD_203310 | JGI IMG/M metagenome (GOLD analysis project Ga0307516, IMG submission 203310) | Populus trichocarpa ectomycorrhiza microbial communities from riparian zone in the Pacific Northwest, United States - 19_EM | ecosystem: Host-associated > Plants > Roots > Unclassified | place...
GGTGACCTCCGCCAGGTGCGGCAACATCCGCTCAAGATCGCACCGCAGTCAACTACCACAGTCCACACCGGAGGTCGATCGACACGCCAACACCGGACGACCACAAGATCATCGCCAGAACCGAATTACGTGAGCGCTGACATCGGTCTCTATATCAGGTCGAAAGTAGAGCTTTGATGATGCGTTCGGCACTTCCATAGCTCTCATCCTGCGCGTGCACCCTGTCTGCGCGGAGTTGATTAAAGTGGAATGCTGCCTAGAACGCAGGCATTAATGGCGTCGCTCAGATTGCGTTCGAACCGAGCGAGGTCCGCCCGTAGACCTCGGAGCCCCAGGCGAATGCCGAGCCGGTATCGCCCGTCTGCCGCGGTTCGCTCGCCGGCAGATCGCTGCCGAGATCCTCGGCGGGGTGCGTCACTGGTGAAGCTTCGCCATGAGACCTTCCGCAACGACGGACGCAGGGGCGAGTGCGGCGTAGTGACTGCGGTCGTGACGGCGCACGTAGAGGCGGGCGCGGCCGTCGATGTCAAGGGCGGTCCCCCACGGGCCGGCGCCGCGAGCCTCGACATCGTCGATGTGGATGTCGATACCGAGGATGTTCCCCAGGGCGATGGGGATGTCGTCACCGAGCACGGAATTCCATCGGCCCGCGGTGGCGAGCATCCGGCGCAGCAGGGAGAACTGATCACCCTGGCCGGTGAGGAGTTGCTCCGCCAGATCCAGATCATCGGTGGGAAGGCCGACATCGGCGCCGGTCCGGATGCGGTCGAGCAGATCCTCCCGGCGCGCCTCGAGCATCGAGCCGGTGAAGCGGTGAGGCAGGCCCAGCGCTTCGTGGTCGCCTCCGTGGAGCACGTTGGCGAGGAGCTGCCAGCGGTCGACCTCGGGGAAGATGTGGCTCTGCTCCAGGCGGTCCGCGGCGAGGACCCGGAAGCTCTGGACCGTCTCGCTGTCGACCTCGGTGCCGGGTCCCGGCATCGGGACCCACGCGGGCAGATCGATGTTCTGTTCGCGGGCGCTGAGCAGGACCGAGCGGAAGAAGCAGTCCCCGTCACCGGGAACCGGCAATTCTCGCATCCGGGTCGGGTCGGCGTCACGCAGCTCGGAGGCGACGTTCGCGCTGGTCGGCCCCCGCTGTCCAGCGTCCTGGCTCAGCTCCGGTGGGGCGAGAATGGCCGTGCTGCCTTGCGCGGAGACCCACCTACCTCCACGACGCCGGCGTATCGCGGAGGGCGCGGCGTCACGGATCAGCGAGAGCGGGCCGTCGGCCGGGGCACGGAAGGCGAACCAATCGGCCAGTGCCCGGGTCATGCGGCGGTCAACGTCGTCGACGATGCTGCGAAAGTCGGTCACCACCTCGTCCAGCGTGGGTCTGTTCTTGTGGTGATGGCGCAGTTCGAGGACCACCAGCGGCGTCGTGCGCAGCTTGCCCAGGGCGTCATCGAGGGTGGTCATGTGGGTTCGGATCTCAAGCGCCTCGGCCTGATCGAGCAACCGGCCGGGGTGGGGACGGAAGGTGCTTTCGAGGTATTCGCGAACGAGGAACGTCCCGCCGCCGTCGGTCTTGATGGCGACCGGCAGATGCCGGACGAACTCGACATCCTCGATGTCGAGGTTCTGCCGCATGATTCCCTCGAGACACATCGCTTCCAAAGCGGCCGAGCGGGATTCGAGCCAGTCGCGCACATTGCGGGGAAGTCCTGCCCGGACGGCGTGCAGGGCAGTCCGGCTGGCGATCATGGTGTAGTTCTTGGGCAACCGGTCCTTGTTGACCCGGCCGACGATGACGGCCGCGATCTGGGTGTAGGCGAGGGCGGCAAAGCCCAGCAACGATGTGAGCTCAGGATCTCGAAGGCGCGCGAGCTCCTCGCGCCGGGCTTTCAGCTGGCCGGGCGCTGCCTCACGGTCACTTTTCCGGCTCAGGAAACCGTCGAGGACGAAGGCGGCGAAGTTTGTCGCCTGCATGTGCAACTGATGGCTCCGAGACGTGCCGTCCATCCGGGCCTCGAGGTCGACCATGAAGCCGTAGATCTCGGAGATCGGCACCCCCACGGTGTACTGGGCGTAGTAGCCCTGCTCACCTCGTATCGGCCCGCCGATGACCATGTTCCGGCCGGCGTCGGTCACCGTGAAAGCGGTACCTTCGAGAGCCTCGGTGAGGCTGATTCCGGCGTCGCCGTTGAGGGCATTGATCGCCTGCCGGAGGTCGTCGACGGCCGCCTCGACGCTGACCCGCCCTCGAGTCTCGCGTTCCGAAACCGCTGCGGGTTTGGTGACCACCTCGAAGATCCAGCGTCCGGGCGCTCGATCGACCACGATATGAGCGTTCGGGCTGAAGGCGAGGGCCCCGAGGGCCCATATCTGCTTCTTGGTCATTTCTGCCGGCGGCACGAGGATGACAGGGAGCTCGACCTCGAGGCCGGCCGCGCCGGCCTTGAGATCGGCGAGATCGCTGTCGGACACGACCGGCGCGTCGATGGCGATGCCGCTGGTGAGAGGGAGAAAGAAGACGGGGGTGTCGTCAGGGACCTCGGCGCGCCGGCCCAGCTGGCCGTCGAGCAGAACGGGGCCGCCGTCGAGGTGGACGGCGTTGACGACGTGGAAGGGGTCCGCGGGGATGACGACGATGCCGCGGTCCCAGAGGGGTGCGGTCCGCAGGGCGGATCGCACTTCACCGGCCGTGGTGTGGACGAACCGGAACGGCTCGCCCGCCGCCTGGACGCCGCGTTCCGGATCGTTCGCGTAGTTGACGAGATCGGTGAGGTTCTGCGGTCCGGTGGGCGGCACCTGGAAGCGGGTGACGCCGTGGGTTTGCAGGCTCATGTCGGTGCCGATCGCGGCGAGGACACAGTTGGTGAGGAAGCTGCCGCCCTGGCGGCGGAGAGGGTTGACCGCGGCGAGCCAGGCCGGCTGGGGGTGGCCCTCCTCGTCGACGGTGGTCCGGATGACGAACGGCTGCCCTTCCTCGACGGTCGAGGCGGTATGACCGGAGTGGTCGAGGGTCAATGGCGGGGCTCCACCAGCAGACGGCTGGAGCAACAGCATCGCGGAGGCGACCTGATCCACGGTGAAACCACCGTTGAAGTAGGACCCCATCGCCGTCAAGATCACTCGCTCGAGCTGGTTGCCGTTCTTAAGGGGCGGATGAAGGCCCGCCCGCAGCATCAGGAGCGGCAGCAGAAGAAAGACGTTCAGCCGCCCATTGCCGTCCGCGAAGACATGCATGATGTGCAGCGCACGGACGGCACGCACAATCGCCCGCATCCGATCGAAATCCGACGTCGCGCTCGCCTGCTCCGCGCGGAACCGTTCAAAGACCTTGTCAACCAGCTGCCCCGCATCCCTGGTGCCATGGTCCCACACGGCGACACGAACGTAATCCGGGTCCATATTCCCGATCTGGGGGGTGATGCGGCCGAAGCGTTGATAAGAGGCGATCGGCAGAGGTTCACCCGCCGTCCGGCGACGAAAGTATTCCATGTCATCCGTGAGCATCGGGCGACCGTCGAGCGTCTCCGCGTCACGGTTCGACACATCGAGATCAGCAGCCGGCCTATCCGACTCGAGGTCAAGGCTCATTGTTTCATTTACCGTGGAGGGCGCCAGATTCTCCACGGCGGTTCCGCGTACCACGTCCCGGTGCATCTGTTGATATGCGGACCAGTCGAGGGCAAGTTCCCCGGGTCCGGTGACGGCCAGATACTTTTGATAAGCGGCCGTCATCGCCTGCTTGAATCCGGGCGACAGCTGAGTGTCGTACAGGAACGCGGGATCCGGCAGGCGGAGCGCCTCGCGGTGATGCGACGGATCGATAAACAACTGCCACCAGCCGTCGGGTTTCAGCACCTGCGTGAGGTCGAGCGGCGGGCGCTGACCGGCTTGCCGGAAGCGCGCCAGGCCGGGCGCCTCCAGCTGACGGGTCAGGTATGACTTCAATTCCGTGATCCACTCCAACTCCGGCCAGGCCTGCTGATCGTCACGGAACAGATCGACCTCGAGCGCGATGTCGACGCGATCACCGGTATCGCTGCCGGTGGTGAACTTGACGGACAAGGGCGGAAGAGGCGGGGCCTCGGGAGATCGACCCTCCATGTGCCGGCCGAACGCAGCATCCAAGTGACCGGCCGCGACGACAGCCCGCCTCAAACCGGCCTCGGAATTTCCGCCGGTCACGACGACCGAGACACGTCGCCCTTGCGGCATGAGGGAGCCAAGCGTGCGGTGGATGGTTTCGGCAACGCTGGAAAGAGCCTCCTGATGGCTTGCATTCAGGCTCGTTTCGGCGCCGAACTCCAGGGCCGGAAGGGGGAACACCGCTTCCCGGACCACGTCGGTTCCCGGATCGGAGCCGGCGTCCGGTTCCCAGTCCATCGGCTCCGAGCTCAGCGGCTCCGACGAGCCGGCCGGATCCATACCCGGACGGGCCGTGGCCGGCGGATCGACCAGCGCGCTGAACGTGCCGGAGACCACCACATCTCCCCCGAGCACCACCTTGCCTGTGGCGACTTCGACGGCCAGCAGCCGGCCGTCCGCGTCCAGCGGAAGCCGGAACGGGCCCGGCAAATCCATACCTGCGGCGCCACCGATCAGCCAGTAGCGGTCATCACCGGCCGCCTGCGTCTCGACCAGGATCATCGGTGCGTCGTCGCTGACGCCCGGCCGATAGACCAGCACCATGTGCTGCGGATCGTACGGAGCCTGGATCCACACCGGAGTGATCGCACCGACCGGCAGAGCCGACAGCGCCGCAGCGCCCGCCGGCTGGAACACGCCACCGAGCCGCAGACCCAGATCACTCGGAGCCGAACTCGGCGCATCATCGAACGGCCGACCGGGCACACGCAGGCCGGTCAACACCGTGTGCACACGGATCACACAGTCACGCGCCGCATCGCCCGGAGGCGGCAAGAACGACATCGCCTTCGCCAGCTCCGGCGGGACGACCAGTTCGGCCTGCCCGTCGTCCGACGGCGATGAGGGGCGATCAGGTGGTTGCAGCAACAGCATCGCGGAGGCGATCTGATCCACGGTGAAGCTGCCGTTGAAGTAGGAACCCATCGCCATCAGCACCAGCTCGAACTGATTGCCCCTCCAGAGGGGCGGATGAAGTCCCGCCCGCAACATCAGGAGCGGCAGCAGAAGGTAGACATTCAGCCGCCCATTGCCGTCCGGGAAGACATGCATGATGTGCAGCGCACGGACGGCACGCGCGATCGCCCGCATCCGATCGAAATCCGACGTCGCAGCCGCCTGCTCCGCACGAAACCAGTCAAAGACCGCGTCAACCAGCGGCTCCACATCCCGGGTGCCATGATCCCACACGGCGACCCGCACATAATCCGGGTCCATATCCCCGATCTTGGTGGCGAAGCGCCCGAAGCGTTGATAAGAGGCGATCGGCAGAGGTTCGCCCGCCGTCCGGCGACGAAAGTATTCCATGTCATCCGTGAGAACCGGGCGACCATCAAGCGTCTCCCCGCCACCGGCCGGCGCGACGAGATCAGCGGCCGGCCGATCCGACCTGAGCGTCATGCTCATTGTTTCACCCGGCAAGAAGGGCGCCAGATTCTCCACGTCGGTTCCGCGTGCCACGTCCTGGAACATCTGTTGATAGGTGGACCAGTCGAGGAAGAGTTCCCCGCGCTCAGCGACGGCCAGATACTTCTGATAGGCGGCCGTCATCGCCTGCTTGAATCCCGGCGACTCCTGGGTGTCGTACAGAGATGCGGGATCCGGCAAGCCCATTGCCTGATGGTGATGCACCGGATCGAGAAACAACTGCCACCAGCCGTCGGGTTCCAGCACCTGAGTGAGGCTCAGCGGCGGGCGCGGCTGACCGGCCTGACGGAAGCGCGCCAAGCCGCTCGCCTCCACCTGACCGGTCAGACTCGCCTCCACCTGACTGGTCAGATCTGACTTCAACTCCGTGATCCACGCCAGCTCCTGATGGGCCGGCCGATCGTCACGGAACAGATCGATCTCGAGCGTGATGTCGACGCGATCACTGATCTCGTCGCCGGTGGTGAACTTGACGGACAGGGGTGGAAGCGGCGGGTCCTCGGGAGATCTATCCTTCGTGTACCAGGCGAACGCAACGTTGAAGAGATCGGCCGCGGCCTCCGCCCGCCTCAACCCGGCCTCGGAATTTCCGCCGGTCAGGACGACCGAGATGCGTCGCCCTTGCGGCATGAGGGAGTCAACCGTGTCGTAGATGGTGTCGGCAACATCGAAGAGAGCCTCCTCGTGGCTTGAATTCAGGCTCGTTTCGGCGCCGAACTCCAAGGCCGGATAGGTCAACGTCGACTGACGGACCACATCGGTTTCCGGATCTGTTTCCGGATCGGAGTCGGAGTCCGGTTCCCCGTCCGTCTCCTCCGAGCTGAGCGGCTCCGACGAGCCGGCCGGATCCATACCCGGACGGGCCGTGGCCGGCGGATCGACCAGCGCGCTGAACGTGCCGGAGACCACCACATCTCCCCCGAGCACCACCTTGCCTGTGGCGACATCGACGGCCAGCAGCAGGCCGTCCGCATCGAGCGGAAGACGGAACGGACCCGGCAGCACCACACCTCTGGGCGGACTGCCGATCCGCCGGTAGCGACGAGCACCGTCCGCCTGCGTCTCCACCAGGACCAACGGTGCGCCGACTCTCCCCTTCGGCCGGTACACCAGCACCATGTGCTGCGGATCGCCCGGATACTGAGTCCACACCGGGACGACCGCACCCGCCGGCAGAGCCGACAGCGCCGCAGCGCCCGCCGGCCGGAACACGCCACCAAGCCGCAGACCCAGATCACTCGGAGCCGAACTCGGCGCATCATCGAACGGCCGACCGGCCACACGCAGGCCGGTCAGCACCGTGTGCACACGGATCACGCAGTCACGCGCCGCGTCACGCCAGGGCGGCAACAACGACATCGCCCGCTCCAGCATCGCCGGAACGACCGGAGGTGGTGAGTCGGGAACCTGCGGCTCTGTCAGGGTCGGGACAGCCGGCCCGGCGATCTCCTGATGGCCCGCCGGCTCGTCCTCGCTCGACGTGACGCGGTGCGGCGCGGCACCGCCCACGACGGACGTCGAGTTCCGGCCCTCGTCATTGATGACCGCGTACTCTTCCGGCCGGGGAAGCGAGACCGCCTGCTGGAGAGCGAATTTCTGGTAGGTCGGGGAGCCGTCTCGGCGGGTCCAGTGCAACCAGACCTCGCCGTCATCATCGACCTGAACGGCCGCGGTCCGGGCGGGGTCACTCGTCCGCACCAGAGTGAAAGAATGCCGGCCGACCGCCTGGGCCCGGGCCACGACGGCGGCCCAGGTGGTCGCGTCCGCCCAGCCGTCCACCTCGTCCGGGGTCCAGCTCGTGCGCTGTCCTTCCTCCGACCGCCAGGCCCCCTGCGGGAACCGCGCCCGGAACAGGATGTCGAGACGGCCCCAGGTGGCCGGGATGGCGGTGTCGACCCGGGGAAGGAGCCGGGCCGGATCTCCCTGAACCAGCGACGTGCGGTACCGAATCCGGACGGGAGGCGCCGACGGGACGAAGCCGAACTCGCGAAGGGCGGTGCTGCGCCCGCCGCCGACGGTCGTACGCGTGACCGGCCCCTCCGGACCCTCCTCGACGGTGAGGTAGGCCCGGCGCCGATGCCGGCGGCCGAACGCCGTTGCACTGGAGCCACCGGGCTCGCCCCGGCCGCGTGTCCGCGCCGTTCCGAGGTGTCGCTGGGCCAGCCGGGCCGCCTCGGCCCGACCGATGTCCATGGTCGCCTCGAGGTGATGTGCGATCCTGCGGGCGAGGGTGTCGCGGACAGCATCGGCGCGGGCCTGGCCGACGGCGTCGGCCCGGCGGCCGGCCCATCGTGCGGGCACCAGCCGGCTCCCGTTGCCGCCGCCCTCGACGGTGACGCGGAAGTCATCGACCTGATCGGGTGGCTGCTGGGCGATCCGGGCGGCGATCTGCCGGGCGAAGGAGTCGAGCCGGTTGAGCTGCGTACGATCGCGGAGGTCCTTTTGTCGTTCCTGGAAGTCGACACTCAGACCGTCGGAGCGCCTGGTCCGCTCGCCCGCCTGGATGGTTCCCGGTCTCGGCACCGTGAGCAGCTTGATCGAGCTCCACCAGCCGCGTTCGGCGGGCGCCGGCTCCACATGCGCCGGGCGCGCCTGCCGGCGACCGCGCAGGGTGGGCGGACGCTCGCCCGCGCCGGCGGTCAGCGTCCGCCAGGACGAGTTCTCGACGTCGACCCGCTTCCAGCTGGTCGATACGGTAAAGCCCGGCGTGAGCGGGACGAAGAGCAGGTCCTGGGTGGGTGCCACGGTCTGGGCCACGGTGCCGGTCTGACCGTCCAGGAACGACACGCCGGCCTGGTCGCGTATCGCCACGAAGACGTGCGCGATCGTCGATTTCCGCGCGCGCACCACGACGGCGGCCTGCGAGCCGATCGGCGAGGCCGACATGCGGTCCCGGATGTCGTCGAAGCCGGCCGGTCGGTAGGCCGCGCCCGGGCCGTTCAGCAACGTCGCCTGGTGCCGCAGGAGCTCCGGCACGGGCATCGGAGCCTCCCGACCGGCCTGGCGCTCGGCGCGGTCCAGGAGGCTCAAGGAGGTGGTGATGGCAGCGGACACGCAGTTCGTGGTGGACCGCGTGCCGTCGGCCGACGGCGGATTGACCGAGGCCAGCCACGGATACGCGTGCGCCGCGGTCGACGAGGTGTGACCGGAGTGCTCCAGGGTCAGCGGCGGGCCGAGCGGCGGCCGTCGTCGTTCGTACAGCTCGCGCGCCTTGTCGGCGAGCTCACGGTGTCGCTCGGCCCCGCTCTGCGCGTCTTCCATGAATTGGCCGTAATACCGCACCTCGAGAACGACGAGCGGCTCTTGAAGCTCGGAGCCGCGGTCGAGACCCGGCAGAACGGTGTGGACCCCGAGAGCGGATTGACTGATTTTCCGCCCATTGGAGCGCACCCCGCCCATGACATATTGGCGAACAGTGTCTCCAGTATTGAGCCTCAGCTCCAGCGGGCCGGACGGGACGAAACCGGCTCTGCGCGCGGCAATAGCTGACGAGAACTTCAGTACCCGGGCGAGAAACTTTTCCTGGAATGCGATAGCGATATTCTCCGCCTGTATATGCAGGCGATTCTTTACAGGTTGTGACAATGCCCCGCGAATGTCGGCCATGGAATTTCGCGAGATCACCGCCATAAGCGACTTTCCTAGGCCATCATAGACCTCCTGATTCATAAGTCCGGCTGAACCGGCATACAGCAACGCGACGAATCCTGCCAGTTCCATCCGGTCCGTGGGATCCGGGAGGAGGGCGGCGAACCTCTCGCCAATCGCCAATCCGTCCCGCAAGTGGTCCTGGGGGGCAACATACTCACCCGTCTCGACATCCGACGTTCGCCACGTGCCGTTCGCCACCTCGGTCAGGAACTCGTACAGCCCGGTTGTCGGCACGCCGACCGTGTAATGGAAATGCGCGCCGGGCTGTTCGGCCAGGGGACGGCTGCCGATTGTCACATCTCTGCCGAGCTCGGTGATCTCGTAGAGCTCCGGATCGTCGAATACATCCGCGAGCCGACGCGCCGGATACGCGTTGCCCTCGTCGCCCGCCAAAGCCGCCAGCCGTCGCTCGAAATCAGCCAACGCAGCCATCACGACACGTGGGTCGTATCGGCTGGACTCGTCGTACTGATCGCGCATGACGCCGCTGACGAACTCGGGAACGACAACAGTCACCGGCTCGACTGCCGTGTCGTGCGAGTTCGCCCGCCTCGCGGCCTCCATTGTTCGATAAAGCCGGCCATCGACCCGGTAGAAATCCATCCGTTCGACCGTGATTTCAAATGCCCCGCCGGGGTGTTTGATCAAGGCCCCAACTGGCTCAGCTTCTCCGTACAGTTCATGTCCGTAAATGATCTCGGTGGATTCGGCCTCGATGCCTGATCCGGCGTACCGGCGGTAGAGCGCCGGATCCAGGATGCTGCGCGCGACCGATACGGAGGCGACCTCGGGGCGCAGCGTGGCCGGGGTGACCACCCCTCCGCGCGGATCGACCAGCAGCACGCGACCGGCCGGCGGGCCACCGCGGCCACGCAAGCCCGGCCAGCGCGCGTTGAGCTGCTCCGGACTGGTCAGGTGGTCCCCCGGCACCCGGGGATTCAGGTCGATCCATTGCAGCGAGCCGTCGGCCAGCCGGTAAAGGGCGATCGCATGCCCTACCTCGTGCGGGCGCTGGAGCAGAACGAACGCCGTCGTTCCCGGTTCCTGACCGCGCATCTCGGCCTCGAGCTCGGCGTACGACGGGATCGCCGTCCAGCCCTCGGCGGCATGGAACAGCTCGTCCCCTCGACGCGTGCCGACGCCGATGTCGTCGCGGATCCGGGTCGGCGCGGAGACGTTCCAGTGCGAGGGATGCAGCTTGTCGCGCAGACGCTGCAGCAACGTCAGGCAGCGCTCGACGGTCGGGGAATCGTCACCGGGCGCGACCAGATCTTCCACCACTGTCTCCAGCTCGCCCAGCACCATCGGCCGGTTCGAGCGTGAACTGTCGGCAGGTTGCAACGGGAGCATCGCGTGCGTGGCTGCAAAGTCCGCGAGATCCTGGCCGAACCCCTCGAGACGCTCGACCTCGTCTGCGTTAAGGCCGCCATCGGCTCCGCCGGCTACCGGGTCGATGTCGAGACGGCTGGGCGTCTCCAGCTCGATCGGCGCGTTCTCGTCCTCCGCCGGTGCGACCGTGCCCACGTCGGCAGGCTGCCCCGCGGCCGGGCGGGCGCCACGTGGTTCGGATGTCTGGTCTCTCGGGTCGAGGATGGCCCGCACGTCCACCGTCACCGGGGTGCTCGTGGGGGTCAGGTCCGTACCCGGTTGCAGGGTGAGCAGTGCGGTGGCGATCTGTTCGACCGTGTAGGCGCCGTTGAACAGGCTGCCCATCTCGCCCAACAGAGTCTGATGGGTGCTGTCGGGGCCGGGCAGCGGCGGCGTGAAACCGTTTCGGAGCATGAGCATCGGCAGGAGGAGGTAGACGTTCAGCCTCCCGTTGCCGTCCGGGAACGAGTGCATGACGTGGAGCGTCCGGACGGCACGGGCGATGGCACGCATGCGGCCCAGGTCGTCAGCGGCAGCCGCCAACTCGTCTTCGTAGCGGGCGAAGACCGCGTCGACGAGACCGCCGGGGTCGGCCGGGCGCCCCGATTTGACGCGGATCTCATCCGGGTTGTCGGCGCGCATATCGGCCCTGAGCCGTGCCGCCCGGTCGTAGGTGGCGATCGGCGCCGTGCCCGCGGCCGTGAGCGCCGATCGGTCGAATTCACGGGCCAGCATCGGGCGACCGGCCAGCCGCTCGGTCAACAGGTCATGGGCGGGTGCGCGGCCGTCCAGCGGGAAGTTCACCGACGCCTCTCCGCCGGGTCCGCGCTGATCCGTTCTGTCCGCCGGGGTCCGATGGGTCACCACCCGGTACATCCACTCGTACGTCTGCCAGGTGAGCGGCGCCGACAGTACCGCTCTACTGTCCAGAAAGTAGTCGTAGGCCTCCATCATGGCCCGTCCGAAGCCGGGCGACAGATCGCTGTCGTACAGGAGACCGGGCTCCTCGATCTCCTTCGCCGCGGTCTTCTCGCGGGCGCGGCTGTGGTCGCTCGGATCGAGGTAGAGGGTCCACCAGTCGCTCTCCGGGAGCACCGCCGACAGACGGATCGGTTGCCGCGGAGGGAGAGGGGCGGAGAACGACGCGGGCCGCCTCCCCGCGATCCCGTCCAGCACGGACATCGCGCGGGTGGTCCGGTCCGGTCCCGGCATGTGCTCGCGGCTCTCGTTGTCCGGCAGGAGCATCAGCTCGACGGCAAGCCGGAAGTCGCGCCCGGCCGGCGG
>Ga0307516_10008203_pt1 | contig 11861 bp, 9 predicted proteins | sample 19_EM_MG_FD_203310 | JGI IMG/M metagenome (GOLD analysis project Ga0307516, IMG submission 203310) | Populus trichocarpa ectomycorrhiza microbial communities from riparian zone in the Pacific Northwest, United States - 19_EM | ecosystem: Host-associated > Plants > Roots > Unclassified | place...
GCCCGGTTCGTCCCACGGGTGCAGCGCGAGCGCGAAGGTGCCCCAGTGGATCGGCAGGAACGGCCCGCCGCCGAGCAGCTGCCAGGCCTTCAGCGCGTTCTCGGGGCCGAGGTGGATGTCGCCCCAGGAGGGGTGGAAGGCGCCGACCTCGAGCATGATCAGGTCGAAGGGGCCGAGCCGCTCGCGGATCTTTTCGTACTCGGTCGTCAGGCCGGTGTCGCCGCTGAAGAAGACGCGGTGTTTCGCGGTGCGGATCACCATCGACGACCACAGCGTCGCGTTGCGGTCCTTCAGGCCGCGGCCGGAGAAATGCTGCGACGGTGCGGCGACGACTTCGAGCTCGCCGCCGGGCAGCGTGAAGCTCTGCCACCAGTCCAGCTCGGTGATGCGCGCAGCCGGCACGCCCCAGGCTTCGAGGTGCGCGCCGACGCCGAGTGAGGTGACGATCGGCACCTGGGTGTGGCGAGCAAGCGCCACGACAGTCGGGTAGTCGAGGTGGTCGTAGTGGTCGTGCGAGATCACCACCACGTCGGGCAACGGCAGGGTCTTCAGCTTGATCGGCACCGGCTGGAAGCGCTTCGGGCCGGCAAAGCGCAGCGGTGACGCGCGTGGGCCCCAGACCGGGTCGGTCAGGACCTTGTAGCCGTCGATCTCGACCAGCACCGTCGAGTGACCGAGCCAGGTCGCGCGCAGGCCGGTGTCGGCCGGTTGTTGCCACAGCGGCAGCGGGTCGACCGTGGGCAGCGGCTGGCTCGGCGCGCGGCGGTCGCCGCCGCACAGGAAATCGCTCAACGAGGGACGCGGCCCGCTGGTGTCGCGCAGCCCGGGCAGCGTCGGGTGGATGTTGCGGAAGCCGCCGCCGCGTTCGCCGTCTTGCCACAGCGGCGAGGCGCGCATGCGTTCCAGGCGCAGGCCGCCGCTGCGGTCTGCCCGTTGGCCGAAGGTCTTCATTGGCAGGTGCCCTCAAGTCGCGGGATCGAGGGATTGTGCGCGAGCCGGGCCGGTGGCTCAGGTGCCATCATCTTTGGCATGAAGGCCCCAGACGCTGCATCACTGAACCGCTGGCAGGTCCACCCCGAGGTGGCGCGTGCCGAAACGCTGGACAAGGCCTTCTACCTCGACCCGGCCGCGCAAGCCTGGCAGCGCGAGCAGCTGTTCGCGCGCAGCTGGCAGTGGCTGGGTGATCTGGCCGACACGGCGGCGCCTGGCGCGCTGGTGCCGCGCGAGCTGCTGGCCGGTTGCCTGGACGAGCCTTTGTTGTTGTCGCGCGATGCGGCGGGCGCGCTGCGGTGCCTGTCCAACGTCTGCACGCACCGCGGCAACCTGCTGGTGCATGAGGCTTGCCAGGGCGCGAAGCAAATCCGCTGCGGCTACCACTCGCGTCGCTTCGAGCTCGATGGGCGGATGGTTTTCATGCCCGAGTTCCAGCAGGCGTTGGACTTTCCCCGCCCCTGCGATCACCTGCCGCAATTGCCGCTGCACGACTGGGGCGGCCAGGCCTTCGTGGCGATCGGCGAGCCACTGGCCCCGTTCGACGAGGTGTTCGGCCCGTTGCGCGAGCGGCTGGCGTGGTTGCCGTTGCACGAGTTCAAGCACGACCCGGCGGCGAGCCGCGACTATGAATTCGACGCGCACTGGGCGCTGTACTGCGAGAACTACCTCGAGGGCCTGCACATCCCGTTCGTGCACCCGGGATTGACGCAGACGCTGGACTTGAGCCGGTACCGCTACGAGCTGCTGCCCTGGGCCAACCTGCAGCTGGCGGCGGCCAGGCCGGACGAGCTGGCGTTCGAGCTGCCACCCGAGTCACCTGACCACGGTCAGCGCATCGCGGCCTACTACTACTGGGTGTTCCCGAACCTGATGCTGAACTTCTATCCCTGGGGGCTGTCGGTCAACCAGGTGGTGCCTGTCGGGCCGGCGCGCACGCGTGTGAGCTTCCGCTCGTATGTGTGGAAATCCGAGCTGCAGGGCGGCGGCGCCGGCGGCGCGCTGGACCAGGTCGAGATGGAAGACGAGGCGGTGGTGATGACGGTGCAGCGCGGCTTGCGCTCGCGCTTTTACAAGCACGGCCGTTACTCACCGACGCGTGAGCAAGGGGTGCATCACTTCCATCGCTTGATCGGTGCCGTGATGGGCGGTTGAGCGCCGGCGGCGTCGAGCCGTTTTCAAGCGCCGGGAACTTTTGGCGGGGTTCGTGCCCATCCGGTGAAGCGAACCTGCTGCCACCGATGTTGCCCTTCGTGCCCTGGACCATCCGCCCCCGCCCGGCCTCGCCACCGGCGGGTTTGGCTTGGCTCGACGCCGCCTATCGGCAGGAGAGTGACGCTGTCTACCGCTACGCGCTGGCGCTGTGCGGCGATGCGGCGCTGGCGGCCGATGTGACGCACGAGGCTTTCGTTGCGCTGGCCCATGCGCCGGAGGCGTTCGACCCGTCGCGCGGCAGCCTGGGCGCTTATCTGGCCGGCATCGCGCGCCATGCGCTGCTGGCGGCTTGGCGTTTGCGCGACCGGCATGTGCTGCTGGACGACGCGGCAGACGATGACGACGAGGCGCGGCCGCACGCGATGTCAGAGGCCGCGCCGGACCGCGAAGCCACGCTGATCGGCGAGCAACGGCTGGAGGCCTTGTGGGCCGCGGTGCGCGGGTTGCCATGGCCGTTCCGCGAAGCGCTGGTGCTGGTGGACCTGCAGGAGCGGCCGTACGCCGAGGCGGCGCAGATCGCTGGCATCGAACTGAACACCTTGCGCACGCGGGTCCACCGCGCGCGCCTGCGCCTGGCCCGGGCCCTGCGGCCGGCGTCAAGGAGTGAGCCATGAATCCGAATCCCGACGCGCGGCTGGACGACGCCGCGCCGCCGCCCGAGTTGGCCGGCGCACTCGCGCGGCTGCGCACCGACCTGGCCGCCGAGCATGCGCCGCCCGCCGTCTGGACACGCGTGCGCAGTGCGGCGTTGCCGGCCGCAAGTCCCCACTCGCCAGCGGCTCCGCAGGCCGAGATGCGCCCGGTGATCACCTGGCCGGCGTTGGCCGCCGGTATGGCGGTGCTGGCGGCGCTGCTGCTGATCTGGTGGGTCGGCCCGGGCCACCGGCCGTCCGCACGCCCACCCGCAGCGGCGCCGGACATGGGCGCCGGCCCGGTCGGCCGGGTGCCGCGCGCCAGTGGCTTCGTGCCGGTGGCATCACCCGAGCGTTTTGCCGAGCTGTGGCAAGGCGGCGCGCAGGCGGCGCCGGCCTGGGTCGTGCGCACCGAGCTGCCGCGCGAGCGCCTGGCCGCGCTCGGCCTGCCGTACGACCCGGCGCGCGCCGGCGAGCCGGTGCACGCCGAGCTGTTGATGCACCCGTCCGGCGATGTGCTGGCGGTGCGGCTGACCCGCTGAGACCGTCCCGATTTCTTTTCCAAGGAGAGCCAGATGAAGCCTTCGAATCCCCTGCACCGCCCACCCTCTGCGTTGGTCGTGGCCTGCCTGCTGGCCTTGGCCGGCGGTGCATCCGCAGCGCCCGTTGCCGAGGACGTCGACGAGATCGTGCAGCTCGCGCTGGCCGATGCCGGCGACGCGATCAACCAGGCCTTCGACTTCGACGAGGCGAGCTTTGGCTTCGCCTCCGACGAGATGGGCAGCGAGCGGGTCGTCAAGGGTGCGCCGTACTGTGCCGACGCGGTGCACGAGTCGGTGCAGGCCTTGACCGATGGCAACCGCATCGTGCGCAGCCAGAAGACCCGGCTGTGCCGTGACGGCGAAGGGCGCACGCGGCAGGAGGTCGAACGCGGTGACCGCAAGCTGGTCTGGCTGCGCGACCCGGTGGCCAGGCAGGGCTGGCTGTTGGACCCTCAGCGCAAGACCGCGCGACGGCTCGGCGCGTTCGGCCATGCGATGTGGTTCAACGACTCGTCGATCGCGGCCGAGCATGCCGACCAGTGGCGCGCCTTCGCCGAGCAGGCCCGTGAGCAGGGGCGGGCGATGGCTGAGCAAGCCCGGCAGCAAGTGCACGAGCGCATGCGTGGCACGGCGGCCGCTGAACGCACGGCGCAGGTCGCGCCAGCCCAGGCTGCACAAGCTCCCCAGCCGGTGCTGATTGCGCGCGGCCCGATGGCCGCCGAAGGCGATGCGAAGCGCGTGCCCGGCCAGCCGATGGAGATCCAGGTGCTGCGGCTGAACGACGTGCCATCGGCGCCGCCGTCGCCCGGCCAGCCGGCGGCCGTGGTGAACCCGCTGCCACCCCCGCCGCTGCCGATCGTGCGCTGGCAGGCCCAGCATGGCGCGCCGCGCGGGCCGGGTGTGCTCAGCTCATTGGGCAGCAAAGACATCGAGGGTGTGCGCGCCAATGGCGAACGCACGACCTGGACCATCGAGGCCGGCAAGATCGGCAACGAGAAGTCGATCCAGATCGTGCGCGAGGTCTGGACGTCGCCCGATTTGCTGCTGACGGTGCAGTCGCGCGACGCCGATCCGCGCAGTGCCGAGCGGGTCTACCGCCTGGCGAACCTGAAGCGTGGCGAGCCGGAGGCGGCGCTGATGAAGGTGCCTGCGGACTACACGGTCAGCGGCGCCGCGGCAGTGCCTGCGGTGCCTGCGGTGCCTGCGGTGCCTGCGGCGCCCGTCACACCGGCCGCACCGGCGACGCCTGGGGTGCGCAAGCCCGCTGCGTCGGGCGGCGCGCCGAAGGGGTGAGCCGCGGGCGCCTCAGCGGGGGCTGAGAAAGACCTGGTCGATGTCGACCGTGCCGCGCTCGCCCACCGCATCGGCATGCTCGGCCAGCCAGCGCTGGCCGGCGGCGCGGCCGAGCGTGAACAGCGCCTGCAGCAACCGCGGGTCGGTGTTGAGCTTGCTGCTGGCGTTGTAGGGCGCCAGGCCTTCTTCGTCGGCGACGCGGTGCAGCCGCAGGTCCTTGTAGTGCGTCGGGTCGACCTTGCGGCTGCGCACCAGCTTCTGGACGAAGGCGATGGCGCGCAGCTCGGCCACCAGGCCGGCATTGAAGGTGATCTCGTTGATGCGGTCGCTGATGTCGGCCGCAGTCAAAGGCGCCGTCTCGCGCCGCAGCGGATTGATCTGCACCAGCATCAGGTCGTGCGTCGGCGTGTCGTAGATCAGCGGCCACAGGGCGGGGTTGCCGCTGAAGCCGCCGTCCCAGTAGGGCTCGCCGTCGATCGTGACGGCGGCCGCTGACTGCGGCAGGCAGGCCGAGGCCATCAGCGCATCGATGCTGAGCTCGTCGCCGCTGAACACCCGCGGCTGGCCGCTGCGCACCGAGGTGGCGGCGACGAAGACTTTCATCGGCCCGCTGCGCAGCGCCGTCTCGTCGACATGGCGGCGCACGATGTCGCGCAAGGGGCTGAAGTTGAACGGGTTCAGCTGGTACGGGCTCCACAGCCGCATCCAGCCCTCCCACAGTGCGTAGCCCGGCCACTGGTCGCGGTTGAAGGCCCAGGCCGGTGGCGCCTTGGCGGCCACCGCGCCGGGCGGCGGCATGCTGCCCGGCGCCGGCGCCCAGCAATCGCTGATGCCGCCGATCGCGGCCCAGAACGAGGCCAACTCGGCGCGCGCACCGCTGCGCCCGCCTTTGGCATAACCGCAGGCCATTACGGCGGCGTTCATCGCACCGGCGCTGGTGCCGGAGATGCCGTCGGGCAGCAGGCGCTCGTCTTCGAGCAAGGCGTCGAGCACGCCCCAGGTGAAGGCGCCGTGCGAGCCACCGCCTTGCAAGGCGAGGTCGATCGGCCGCGGGGCGCTGCGGCGCGGGGGGCGCGCACCGGCGGGGCGCAGGCGGATGCGCGGGCGCGGCGTGACCGCCATGTCGAACCGAGCGATCAGCCGCGCGTCAGCGCGGGACCGGCCGCGCGCCGTACAGCTGCTCGGCGCGGTTGAGCAGGATCCAGCTGGTCAGGATGTACTTGTCGCCCGAGATCGGCGTGCAGCCGCGGTGGGTGTGGGTGAAGTACGCCGGCGCGATCACCATGCGGCCTGCCTTGGGCTGGATCGCGCGCTGCTGGTAGAAGAACTCGGTGTGCCCGCCTTCGGCCACGTCGTTCAGGTAGAACATGAACAGCAGCGTGCGGTGCAGGGCTTCGTTCGCCGGGGCTTCGGGGAAGACCTCGCAGTGCCAGTAGTTGTAGTTGCCGCTGCCCCGGTCGTACTTCTGCGCCTGGACGCCGCCCAGGCGGTACAGCGCGCGCATCAGGTCGGCAGCCTGCGGCTCGGCGACCTTGGTGTAGTTGTCGTGGGTCACCGGGACTGGCTGGCCGGATTCGGGGTCGGCCAGTGTCAGCGCCATCGGCGCGATCAGCGCGAAGTGGTACTTGCGGAAGTACTGTTCGGCGTGGCGGGTCGTGACCTTCAGGATCTGGCCCAGGTCGTCCTTGAACTCGGGGCGCTGGTTCAGGTACAGATCCTGGCTGATCTTCTTGGTCGTGTCGACGCCGCCGCCAGTGCGGCCCGGCACCTTGTGGCGGCTGGCTTCAAAGCGCTCGATGAAGCCCTGGCAGAAGGCCGGGTCGAGTGCGTCGTCGTAGACCTCGATGAAATCGGGGCTCATGAACCTCGGGGCGGCGCAACGACAGCCGGCGGCGTCGCTTACGGCGCGACCACCGCCGCTGCGGCCACCGCCGCTGCCGCGTCGACCAGCCCGCCACCGCAGCCGCCTTGGCAATCCATGCTCTGTATCGGGCGGGCGCTGCCTTTCAGCAGGGCCTGGATCCGCTCGGGGCTGAGGTTCGGGTTGCGGCCCAGCATCAGCGCGATCACGCCGGTGACATGCGGGGCGGCCATCGAGGTGCCCTGCATGTAGGCCAGTGCGTCACCACCCGGGCGCTTGGTGCCGGCGTTCAGCAGCGACAGGATGCCGTTTTCGGGCGCGTCCTGCATGTCGCCGCCAGGGGCGGCCACGGTGATGCGGCGGCCGTAGTTCGAGTAGTAGGCCTTCTTGCCGGTACGGTCACTGGCGGCCACGGCCACCACGCCCTGGCAGCCGGCCGGGCTGACGCGGGCGACATCGATGTCGGAGTTGCCGGCCGCAGCCACCACCACCGCACCCGCTTCGCGCACCGCGGTGACCGCGGCCTGGAATGCCTTGCTGCAGGCGGTGACGCTGCCCAGCGACAGGTTGATGACCTTGGCCGGGTGCTGGTTCATCGGCACCCCGCGCACCGGCAGGCCGGCGGCCCACAGCATGCCGTCGATGATGTCGGAGGTGTAGCCACCGCAGCGGCCCACCACGCGCACGGGCAGGACCTTGGCCTTGGGCGCGATGCCGGTGATGCCGGCGCTGTTGTTGGCCACCGCGGCGATCGTGCCGGCCACATGGGTGCCGTGCCACAGGCTGTCGTGGGAACCGAACTGATCGCCGTGGCATTGGCCGGCGGTGTACCAGCTGCCTTCGTCCCAGGCGAAGGGGTCGCGGCCGTCGCCGTCGCGGGCGGCAGCGCGGTTGGAGACGAAGTCGTAGCCCGGCAGCAGGTTGGCCATCAGATCGATGTGAGGGCGCACGCCGCTGTCGACCACCGCCACCACCACGTCCTTGCCCTTGGACATCGCCCAGGCTTCGGCCAGGTTGATGCCGCCGGGGTATTCAGTCAGGTTCCATTGCGCCGACACGTGCTTGTCGTTGGACAGGCCCATCGGGACCATCACGACGTCGGGCTCGACGTAGTCGATGCGCTGGTCCAGCTTGGAGATCTCGGCGGCCAGCCGCTCCAGCACTTCGGGTGGCAGCACCCGGTCGAGGGCGAGCACATCGCCGCCACGGGCCAGCTTGCGCAGGTGATTCAGGCTGATGCCGTACTTGTTGGCCAGGGCGCGGGCCTTGGCGATCAGCTTCGGGTCGATTTCGCCATCGTCGCGGAGCTTCAGGATCAATCCGGCGCTGAAGGTCGGCATGATCTCTTTGCTGACCTTGCCGCTGCGCGTTGCGGCACCCGCCTGCATGGGCAGGGTGGCGCTCAGCAGAGCCAGCAGGCCCGCCAGTGCCCAGGTGCGGCGGAAAGATCGATTCATGACGAAGCTCCGAACTTTTGGCTGGATATGGCTTGGATGCCCAAGGATATAGGGCACCAAGCGGTCCGAGCGGTCAAGCAGATCGTATGCCCGACACTTGCTCCAATCCTCAAGGATCTTCAACGGCGTCAGGAAGGGACGATGTCGCAAATAATCTCGACACGACCGGAAGGCCCGGATTGTGCGGCCGGCCGAATGACACGAATATGGCGTTTACGAGCGCATTTGGTGATTTTCACCACGCGCGATGCTGACCACAGGAGCGGAGTTTGGCCCTGATCTATTTGTTGGAAGACGATCCCGATTGCTCGGCGAGCGTGGAGCAGTGGCTCGCCCGCGCCGGCCACCAGGTCAAGATCTTCGCCCGTCCTCATGAGTTCTTTTACGAGGTGAGCAAGCAGGCGCCGCGCTGCGCCGTGGTCGATTGGCGGCTGCCCGAAATGGAGGGCATCGACGTCGTCGCCCGGCTGCGGCAGCTGCTGTCCACCGGCGTCGGCGTGGTGATGCTGACCGGCCTGGACACCGAGGAAAGCGTGGTGCGCGCGCTTAAGGCTGGTGCCGACGATTACATCGTGAAACCGGGTTCCGAGTCGATCGTCGTCGCGCGCATCGATGCGCTGCTGCGCCGCATGACGCCGGCGGCGTCGACGCTGACGCAGATCGACCGCCCACCCTACCTGCTGGACTTCGGCCGCCGCGAGGTGACGGTGGACGGCCGGGCGGTCGAGCTGGCGCCGCGCGAGTTCGACCTGGCCTGGATCCTGTTCAGCGAACCAGCCCGGCTGTTCACACGGCAAGAGCTGCTGGCCGCCGTGTGGGGCCGCAACCACGAGGCCGGGGTGCACACCGTGGCCCAGCACGTGTACCTGATCCGGCGCAAGTTGGCACTCACGGAGCACGGGTTTCGCTTGAACGCCGTCTACGGGACGGGCTACAGGCTGGAGCTGCCGTCGACCAAAGAGCCGGCTTGAGCGTCGCCTGACCTGCCGGGCCGATCATGTCTGTCGAGGCGCTGCAGACCTTTTCCGTCAGCTACGACTGGCAGGACCGGCCGGTCGGCTTGGTGCTGCAGGAGTTCGACGCCGCGGTCGCCGATGCCCAGCAACAGGGCAGTGCGCTGGCCTTGGCGCGGGCGCTGACCGCCCAAGGTGCGGCGCGCGGGGCTTTGGGGCATGCCGGTGCCGAAGAGGCGCTGCAACGGGCCGAGGTCGAAGCCCGGCGGTCCGGTGATGCGACGCTGATCTTCCAGTGCATGCTGGCGCAGGCGCGCCATGACGCCGATTGCAGCCGACACGCGCAGGCGCTGGCCGTCTGCCGGCAGCTGGCCGAACAGGCGCGGGCGCAAGGGCGCTCGGCGATGGTGCGCCAGGCCCTGTTCGCGACCGGCACCAGCCTGTGCCACCTGGGCGAGCACGACCTGGCGCTCGAATCGTTCGAAGAGGCGCGCATGCTGCTGCGGGTCCACCCTTCGTCGCTGGCCGAGGGTGACCACAAGGTGGCGATGGGTCGCTATGCCACCGCCCAGGCCCAGGCCTGGCTGATGCGCGGTGGCTTGCTGCTGGAAGCCAGCGGCGGCGAGGCGGCCGCCGAGGCGCTGCAGCGGGCCCGCCAGCTGGGCGAGCAGGCCTGCGCCCTGTTGCTGGGCACGCCGCCGCGCTTCAGCCACATGGCGTTGTTCGGCCTGGTGCGTGCGTTGCTGGAAGCCGGCCGGGGTGACGAGGCGCGCGGCTGGGTCGAGCGCGTCGAGTCGCATGACCCGTCGCCAGCGGTCGCGGGCACCCTGGCGCTGGCGCACAAGCGCCTCAGCCAGGCGATGATCGAACTGCGCATGCCGCATGGCGATCCCCGCCGCGTGCTGGCTTGGCTGCGCGAGGTCGAGGCGATTCACCACCCGCGGGTGGCCGGCGGCGACCTGCGCCTGTCGCTGTTGCGCTGCCTGTTCGAGGCGCACGAGCAGGCCGGCCAGTTCGCGCAGGCGCTGGCCCACCAGCGGCTGTGGGCGCAGACCAAGGCGCGGCTGCGCACCCAGCTGGCGCGCGAGCACGGCCGCTGGACCGACGAGACGCTGGCGTCGATGCGCGCCGAGGCGGTCCAGTTCGTCACCGACGAGCTGCGCCAGCCGCTGGTGCAAGCGGTGCAGCAGCTGCGGCCGCTGGCCCAGGAAGAAGGCATGGACGACGCGCGGGTGGGCATCCGGCGGGCCGAGCACAGCGTGCGGCGGGCGATCGACATCGCCGACCAGTACCTGGGCGTGATGCGTGCCGAGCACCTGCGGCAGGAAGACCTGCAGACCATCGACCTGGCGACGGTGGTCGACGACACCTGCGAGCAGATGGCGCCGCCGGCCGGCGCGCAGATCAGCCTGTCGCGCGACGTGCAGCGCCCGATCGTCGTGCGCGGCGACCGGCTGCTGCTGATGCGCGCGCTGGGCAACCTGCTGAGCAACGCCTTCAAGCATGCGCCGCCCGGCAGCGCGGTGCGGGTGCAGCTGACGCGCCGGCCGTCCGGCATCTGGCTGACCGTGACCGACGAAGGGCCGGGGCTGCCACTGGACATGCGGGTCCGGCTGTTCCAGCGTTTTGCCAGCGGCGCGGTGCGCAACGGCAACGGGCTCGGACTGGCGATGGTGGCGCGCGCCGCGCGGGTGCACCAGGCGCGCATCCTGGTCGACAGCGAGCCGGGCCAGGGCACGGCGGTGAGCCTGGTGTTGGGGGCCCCAGAACTTGAACCATGACCCGAGCCAGACGGCGGCCAACGAGGTCACCGGCGACCGCGACGCCAGCTCCGAAGCGTTCTTCCAGCGCAACCAGGTCCTGCTGGCCACGCGGGCGGCCGATGCGTTGAACGTCGGGCGCGAGGCCGAAGCGCGGGCGCGCGACGCTGGCGACGGCCTGGGGATCGTTCGCGCTCTGCTGCTGCAGGGCATGGCGCAGGACGCGCTGGGCCATGCCGAGCGCGACGCCACGCTGGCCCTGGCACTGCAGCAGGCCGAGGCGATCGGCGAGCCGGTGACGCTGATCCGCGCGGTCAACAGCCAGATCGTGGTCGACATCCACCGCGGCCGGTATGCCGATGCGCTGTGGCGCGGCCAGTCGATGCTCGGCATGGCGCACGCGCTGCGCCGCAACGACCTGCTGCTGCGCCTGACGATGAACCTGGGCACCGCGCTGGGCCTGATCGGCGAGCACGAACTGGCGATCTCGATGTTCAACGAATGCCTGGGGCTGCTGGCCGGCGACGACGCCGGTGTGCGCCAGCAGCGGGTCCGCATTGCGAACAACATGGCCTGGGCCTGGCTGGGCGTGGCGCGGGCGTCGGCCGAAGAGCGACCCGACGGCGCGCTGGCGGCGCTGGCGCGCGCCAAGCAGCTGGCCCAGCAGGCCTGCGAAGGCGCTCTGGCCGAGGCGCACGGCGCCCTGCGGGCCGGCTCGCTCGACACGCTGGTCGGGGTGCTGCTCGAAATGGGCGAGGAGGCCGAGGCGTTGACCTGGGTCCAGACCGTCGAGCAGCAAAGCGAGGCGATGCTGCAGCCGCACACGATCGCCTGGGGCACCAGCATGCTGGCGCGCTGCCGGGTCGAGGTCGCGCATGCCGATGTCGACTTGGCCGCGGTCGAGCGGCGGCTGCGTGAGATCGAGGCCTTACCGGGCTCGCGCTTTCGCACCGGCGAGCTGCACGCCAGCTTGTGCCTGTGCCTGTCCGAGGTCTTGTCGCGCCTGGGCCAGCACCAGGAGGCGCTGCGCTACCACCGGCAGTGGATGCACTTCGAAGCCCGCACGCAGAGCCTGCTTGCACGCGAGCATGCGATGGCGGTGCACCGGACGATGGAATCGCTGTGGGGCGAGACCGAGGAGTTCATCACCCACGACCT
>Ga0307516_10008204_pt1 | contig 11860 bp, 13 predicted proteins | sample 19_EM_MG_FD_203310 | JGI IMG/M metagenome (GOLD analysis project Ga0307516, IMG submission 203310) | Populus trichocarpa ectomycorrhiza microbial communities from riparian zone in the Pacific Northwest, United States - 19_EM | ecosystem: Host-associated > Plants > Roots > Unclassified | place...
GACCGGCCGGCGTTGTGCACGCAGACGAACAGGACGCTGGGCTTGTCACTCATCAGAAAGCTCCTCGAAGCACAGGAAAAGGGGTGGGCGGGTCAGGAGACGCGGGCGGGCTCGTCGGCGGTCCGTTCGACCACGACCTCGCCCGCCGCGGCGCCGACGCTCGGATAGAGAGCCAGCAGCAGTCCGACCCCGACGAGCAGGCCGATCAGCTGGGCGACGATGAACCCGGGCAGCGAGGCGGGGGCGATGCCGGCGAAGGTGTCGGTGAACGCCCGGCCGATGGTGACGGCGGGGTTGGCGAAGCTCGTCGAGGAGGTGAACCAGTACGCGGCGCCGATGTACGCGCCGACGGCGGCCGGCGCGACAGGGGCGCGACCGGAGCGGGCCAGGGCGAAGATCAGCAGGAGCAGGCCGCTGGTAGCGACGACCTCGCCGAGCCACAGATGCCCCTCGGCGCGGTCCTTGGTGGAGAAGGTGACCGCGGTGAGGTCGAACATGAGGTTGGCCAGGACAGATCCGCAGATGGCGCCGGCGGTCTGCGCGACGGCGTAGCCGGCGAGGTCGGTGCCGGTCAGGCCGGTACGGGTACGCCGGCCGAGGAACCAGTCCGCGGCCGAGACGACCGGGTTGAAATGCGCGCCGGACACCGGCCCGAAGGTCAGGATCAGCGCGCCGAGCGCGAACGCCGTCGCGACCGAGTTCTCCAGGAGTTGCAGGCCGACGTCGTTGGGCGACAGCGTGGAGGCCATGATGCCGGAGCCGACGACGGCGGTGACCAGCAGTGCGGTGCCGACGAACTCGGCGAGGGCACGACGCCACAAGGCGATGGGGGACATAGCGGGACTAACTCCGGTCTGCTGGTGGGCGATGGGTAAGGCATGGCGACCGTGAGCTGCCGGCAGGGGCCGTCTCGGGAGGAGTCGGCTGCCCGTTTCACGGTATGGGCCAGGTCAGACGTGGGCGGTCGGGTTGACCGCCGGGGCGAGTCGGTCGATGCGGCCGGCGAGGTCGGTGTAGGCGGCCTCGAACGCGTCGTCGGTGTCGACGCGGACCGGGTCGGGCACCGACCAGTGCAGCCGGGGCCGGACCGGGGTGGTCAGGTCTTCGTGGGCGTTGTCGCAGACCGCGATGACCAGATCGCCGTCGTGTACGACCTCGGAAACGTGTGCCGTGCGGGTGGCGTCGAGGGCGAGCCCGTGCCGGTGGGCGACCTTGACCGCCCGCGGGTGCACCCTGGCGGCGGGTTGGGTGCCGGCCGAGGCGACGGTCCCGCCGATCCGCTGGCGCCACAGCGCGGCGGCCAGTTGCGAGCGGGCCGAGTTGTGGGTGCACACGAACACCACCCGCTCGGCGTTCTCCAGCGCGGGCGGGGTCAGCGAGGCGAGCACCTCCGGGCGCAGTCGCAGGTAGGTGCGGCGCCGGTCGCCTTCGGACCGGGTCCTCACGATCAGCCCGGCCTCCTGCAGCACCTTGACGTGGTGGGCTACCAGGTTGGTCGGCATGCCCAGGTCGTGGCCGATCTCCCCCGGGGACGCGTCGCCGAGGGTCAGGGCGTCCACGATCGCCAACCGGGCCGGGTCGCCGAGCGCGGCGTGGATCCGCGCCCGCACCTGCAAGGAAGAAAGGTCGTCGCTCATTGACTCAATGATTGCTGAACCTCTTGGTTGCGGTCAAGCGGGTCGTCCGTCACTCGGCCTGCCGCGGGCAGTGCGATATCCCATAAGGTCCGGGCTGTGCCGAGCTCGCCAGTCCATGACCGCCCCGCCGTCCGGTTCTCGCTGGGGCTGGCTTTCGCCGCGGGCGCGGCTGTCGGCGTCCTGGGCGGGATGATCGGTCTCGGCGGCGCGGAGTTCCGCCTGCCGTTACTGATCATGCTGTTCGGGTTCGCCGCGTTGCAGGCCGTGATCCTGAACAAGGCGCTCAGCCTGGTCGTGGTTGTCACCGCGCTGCCGGCCCGGCTCGCCGCGGTGCCGTTGTCGGCGCTGCTGCCGCATTGGAGTGTGGTGGTGAACCTGCTGGCCGGCAGCCTGGCCGGTGCGTGGGTCGGGGCGTCCTGGGCTACCCGGATGCGCTCGTCGACCCTCTACCGGGTCTTGGCGGTGCTGCTCGTGCTCATCGCCGCCGCGTTGATCGGCAACCACGTCGGCACCCTGCACCACATCGGCCTGCCCCCGGCCGCGGTCCTGGTCGCCGGGGTGATCGCCGGGTTCGGTATCGGGGTCGTCGCCGCGATCATGGGCGTGGCCGGCGGTGAGCTACTCATCCCCACGATCGTGCTGTTGTTCGGCACCGACATCAAAGTCGCCGGGAGCCTGTCCCTCGCAGTGTCGCTGCCGACCATGCTTGTCGCGTTCGCCCGCTACAGCCGCGACGGCAGCTTCACCGTCCTGCGCCGCCACGCCCGCCTCGCCATCGTCCTCGCCGGCGGCTCGGTCACCGGCACCGTCCTCGGCAGCCTGCTGCTCGGCGTCGTCCCGGACACGGTGCTCGTCCCGGCCCTGGCCCTGCTGCTGGTCCTGTCCAGTGTCAAGGTCTGGCGCCACGCCACCGCCGAGTAGCCGGCACCGACGGGTGGCGCCCGGTCTGGCCAGAAGCGACCTGGCCGTCGTCACCGACGGCGGGCGGGGTTGGCGGTCTCGACGCCGTGGCGCGTACATGATGACGGCCACACCGCGCGGGCAGACGGCGGCGCCGGTCAGGTCGGAGAGGTCGGGCCGGAAACCGGTCGACGACCGTGGCCCGGTCCAGGGAGCCGGCGACGACCACGCCGCCGTAGGCGGCGAAGATCCTGCCGAAGTGCGCGTCTGTCAGTGGTGCACGGTGACGGTGCCGGCGGTGCCGTCGACGGTGACGTGTTGGCCGGACCGGAGCCGGGTGGTGGCGGTGCCCGTGCCGACCACGGCGGGGATGCCGTACTCGCGGGCGACCAGGGAGGCATGCGCGGCGAGGGTGCCGCCGTCGGTGACGACGGCGGCGGCGAGGGCGAACAGCGGCGTCCAGACGGGTGCGGTCGCGTGCGCGACCAGCACGTCACCGGCGGCGAACACCGCGAAGTCGCGAGGGTCGGTGACCACGCGGACCGGGCCGGTGGCCTGCCCGGCGGAGGCGGGCTGCCCCACGATCACCTCACCATCCGCTACGGCAGCGGCTCCGGTGGGGCGGGCCCGCTGCACGGTCCGGTCGATGACGTCCCCGATCAGCCGTGGTGGGTGGCCCAGGGTCAGCGGCGCGGCGAGTCGTCGCTGCTGCTCCCACCGCTCGCGCCGGCCGGTGACGGCATGCGAGTCGGTGCCGCCGGTCAGGACGGTGTCGAGCTCGGCGCGGGTACAGAAGTACACGTCGTCCGCCTGCGGGATCGCGCCGGTGTCGACGAGGTGCCGGCCGAGGCGGTACGCGCAGGCACGTAGGGCAGGCCAGGCCAGGGTGAAGGTACGGGCCTGGTGCTCCCGGATGACGGTGTATCGCTGGGTCACCCGCAACAGCGCCTCGAACTGGGTGGCCTGTCGGGGCCAGCCGGCGAGGGCCGCGGCGCACCGCTGTTCGACGGCGAGGCGTTGCGCGGCGAGGGCGGTGTGCCGGTCGCCGGTGGGGTGCGGGTCGGCGGGTGGCGCGGGGAGTTCTTCGGCGATCGGGTGGTACCAATCGGCGCTGTGCACCGCGTGCGGGTCGAGGGCCGGTGCGGTGCCGGGCAGGCCGCGCAGCAGCACCTGGGCGCCGCCGTCGGTGTCGGGCAGCACGCCGGCCAGATACCGGCGGGTGAAGCGGGTCAGGCAGGCTTCCATCTTCCATGCCGACCCGCCGACGATGGCCAGGTACCACAGAGCGATCCCGGCCTGCCGGCCGAGCTGATCGACGAGCCCGGTGAGGCGGCGCGGGTCCGCGGCCGGGATCTCGGCCGCGGCGGCCGAGACCAACTGCCGATAGCGGGGCAGCTCGACGTCACGCCATTGCCGGTCCAGGGCGGACAGGACGGCGCGGTCGGCGGCGGCCGGGTTCCGGCCGACCTGGATGAGCGCGTGGAACAGGGTCGTCACCGTCTGGCGGCCCCCGGCCAGCACCCGGGCGAGCAGCGCGGGCGACGGGATCGGGGCGGCGTTGTAGTACCAGCCGTTGACCAGCGCCCACCGGAACGGAACCCGGACACCGACGGTGGTGTGCATGCCGTCGAGATAGCCCTGTTCGATCATCGGCAGCAGCCAGGTCGCGAACAGCGGGGTGGTCGGTTCGGGTAGCCACTCGCCGAGCCGGAAGTTGCGCATCCACAATCCCGGGCCGGGCGCGGTCCATGCCATCGGTGGCAGGGCGGTCATCGGCCGGGCCTGCAGCAGCCACAGCCGGCCGGCCCGGTCGATGGCCCACTCCACGTCCTGGGGCCGGCCGTACCGGTCGGCGATCCGCCGCGCCAGGTCCGCGACCGCGCGGGCCTGGCGTGCCGTCAACACCCGGGTCGGACCGCGCCGGGTGATCGTGGCGTGCGTGCCGGTGCTGATCCACTCCTCGCCGGTGGCCCGGCCGGAGACCAGGGCCTCACCGAGCCCAAGGGTCGCGGTGACGACCGTCTGGTGCCGGTCGCCGGTGACCGGGTGGGCGGTGAACGCGACCCCGGCGCAGGCCGCGTCGACCATGACCTGCACCAGCACCGCCATCCCCGTACCGCCACCGCCGTGGTGCTGGTGATAGCCGGCGACCCGGGGTGAGTTGGCGGCGGAGAAGCACTCGTGCAGCGCGTCGCCGAGCTGGTCGGTGGGCACGTCGAGCAGCGTGTCGTACAGGCCGGCGTAGGAGGCGTCCGGCAGGTCCTCGGCCACCGCGGAGGAACGCACCGCGAACCGGGTGCCTCCCAGCCGGCCGGCCTCGGCCGCGACCCGGCTGGCCAGGACCGGATCGTCGCGGGCGCCGCTGGTGACGACGAAGCCGGCCGGCACCGCGAACCCCGCCGCGGCCAACTCGGCCAACACCGCCGCCTTACCACCCATGACCTGGCGGCCGAGCCCGGCAGCCTCGGTCAACCTCACCACTGCATCGGCGTCCACAATCCCTCCATATGTAGCGTCGCAAAGTATTGTGATGCTACGGTAGGCGGGTCGAGGAGAGTCCCGCAAGCCCGGCGTCGGGAACGGAGGTGCGATGGTGGCGATGCGGCCGGAGCTACTCAAAGGGCACCTGGACGCGCTGCTGCTGGCCGTGCTGGAGCCGGGCCCGCGCCATGGATACGCGGTGATCGAGTCGCTGCGCGCGGGCAGCGCCGGCACCTTGGCCCTGCCCACCGGAACGGTGTATCCGGCGCTGCACCGCCTCGAACGGGCGGGTCTGATCGGCAGCGACTGGGAGACCGTCGGCGGCCGGCGCCGTCGCACTTACCAGCTGACCGTGGCCGGCCGGGCGGCCCTCGGCGAGCATCGCGCGCTCTGGGACGAGTTCTCGGCCGCGGTCAGCGCGGTGCTGGCGGCGCGGACCCGTCCGGCACCGGCATGAACCCGCCGGCCGACCCAGTCGTCGAGACCCCGATCCGGGCCTACCTCGACGCGGTCGCCGGCCACCTGCGTGGACCGTGCCGCCTGCGGGCGCGGATCCTCGCCGAACTACGCGACGGCCTCGAACAAGCGATCGCCGCCCGGATCGATCGCGGTGAGCCAGCCGACCAGGCGGCGGCCACGGCGATTACCGAGTTCGGCAGCCCGGACGTGGTCGCCGCCGCCTTCGCCGGGGAACTGACTACCGGGTTCGCCCGGCGCACGATGATCACGTTCGTCGCCACCGGGCCTCTGGTCGGCCTCTGGTGGCTGCTCCTGCTGCGCCCCGACCCGTGGCGCACCGGCATCGGTGCGCTGCTCGCCGCGATCCCGGTCCTTCCGCTGGTCGCCGCCGGGCTCGCGACCGCCGCCGGCACCCTCGCGACCACCGGCCGGCTGATGCGCTGGTTCCCCGAGGCCGGTCCCGGCCGCGCGCTGGCCGCCACCGCTGCCGTCGCCGGTCTGACCCTGGCCGGCGACGTGCTCATCATCGCCGTCGCCGGCAACTCCGGCGCGCTGACCGGAGCGTTGGCCCTGATCGCGCTGGCCGCCAGCCTGACGCGCATCGGATACAGCCTGTACATCGTCGGCCAGGTCGCCACCCGGTGCTGGCGGCCGAGCCGCTGACACTGCAGGCGCCGCCGCACCGGCGACCGGCGACCGGTGACGGAGCCGTCGCGGGGCGGGCCGAGGCTATGCGTCGGGCGTGAGCAGGCCGGCGAGCTGCCGCATCAAACCCGGGCGGGCTTTGTAGTACACCCAGCTGGCCCGCCGCTCGGCGTCGACCAGGCCCGCCGCCCGCAGGGTCTTGAGATGGTGGGAGATGGTCGGCCCGGACAGCTCGAACGCCGGGGTCAGGTCACACACACAGATCTCCCCGCCCGGAGCCGAGGCGATCATCGACATCAGCTGCAGCCGCACCGGGTCACCGAGGGCCTTGAACGCCGGCGCCAGGACCCCGGCGGTCGCCGAATCGACACGCTGCTGGACCAGGGGTGGACAGCACGGCACCGCAGTGTCGGCGTCGAGCAGGGTCACCGATGCAGCTGATTTAGACATGCATCGAGTTTGACAGGAGTCGAATCCGTATGCAACTCTCGGTTTCGACAGTCATCAAGTTCGAGATTCCTCGAAACCACGTCTGGGGGATGTCATGATCCGTTTCTTCCGTCGTGCGGGCCGGCTGGCCGGCGTCCGGTTCTGCGACAGCTGCGCCGAGGTCACCACAGCGGCCGAGAGGGCCCGCCGACATCACGAGCGCACGGTGCTGCGCGCCCAGACGTTGCTCGGGCCCCGCTGACCTCACACCCACTTCCGCTGACCCACCGAAGGAGATCCACGATGAGTGACACCGAGACCCGCGGCGGTTTCACCGGTGACCCGGGCGCCGCCCTGACCGTGACCGGCACGAGCGGCTGCTGCGGCAACCCGCCCCAGGCCACCATCGCCCTGCCCGAACCGGCCACCACCGCCCCGAGCCCGTGCTGCGGCACACAGGCCGACGCCACGGCGGAGGGCTCCTGTTGCGCCAGTGCGGCGAAGAGCGACGCGGTGGCCGCCGGTCAGGGCTGCTGCGGATGACTACCGACCTGGACGCCCTCCTCGCCGGGGTGGACGGCGAGCGGATGGCCGGCACGGTCACTGCGCTCGCCGACGCCCGGTTCGCGGGGCGGCGCGCCGGTAGCCCCGGCGGCGGCGCTGCCCGGCAGTGGCTCGGGGATCAGATCCGGGGTTTCGGCGCCCAGCCGATCGTGGACTCGTTCGGTGTGCGGGCGGTGCCCGAGGTCTACGCCGCCCCGGAGGTCACCTGGTCCGACGGCTTTGACACCCGGCGGCTGGTGTTCGGGCGGCAGACGGCGGTGCACCTGGCCTCCGCCGACCAGCCCGCCGCCCGCCGGGGACCGCTGGCGGTCGCCGGGGCCGGTAATCCGGTCGGGCGGTGGCTGCTGGTGCCGGCCGGGATGAGCTTGTTCGACGCGTACGGGCACGCCGACGGCGCCCTCGGGCTGCTGATCGGTCGCCCGGTGGACGCGGACGGCTGGCATTTCACGATGCTCGCCGGCCCGGATCCCGGCCCGCTGCCGGTCCTGACCCTCGACCCTGACACCCATGCGGCGATGCTCGCCGCCGCGCCGACCCGGGGCACGTGGCTCGCCGGAAGCACGCCGATCCGCCGCGTCGATGTCACTGCTGCGAATCTGCAAGGCCGCTGGCACACCGCCGCCGGCAGCGGCGCGGACCTGCTGCTGACCGCCCACTACGACGGGGTCGGCGACCACCCCGGGCTGCGGCAACCGGCCGCGTCGGACAACGGCTCCGGTGTCGCCGTCATCGTGGAGGCCGCCCGGCTCCTCGGCCCGGCCCTGCCGGACGGGGCCGGGTTCGCGGTCGCGTTGCTGGACGCCGAGGAGATCGGCGCGCTCGGCTCGGCCCACCACGCCGCCCACCTGCGCCGCACCGGCGCGTCGCCCCTGGTGATCAATGTCGACGGCGCCGGACGGCTGCACGAGGCCGCCGCCGTCGAGGCCGGCGGCCCCGCGCACCGACTCCTCGCCCTGCTCGATCAGGCGGGTCGGCATACGGGCCTGGCTCTGGCGGCGGGGCCGGTGGCCTCCGACAACCGCCGCTACGCCGCCGCCGGTTTCGCGGCGGTCGGGATCGGGGCCGGGATGGGCGGTTACCACAGCCCGGCTGATACTCCAGACCGGGTCGACCCGGCCACGCTCGTCGCGGTCTGCCGTCTGGTGGTGGCGACCGCCTGGTTGGCCGCCACGATCCCGGCTACACTTCCATCGTTGATCGGCGATTGACGATGAAATGGGTGGGTGATGGCCGAGCTCCTCGACCGGACGACCGCGGAGACCTACGCCTCGTGGTTTCGCGCACTGGCGGATCCGTCCCGGGTGCAGATCGTCGAGTACCTCGCCCGGCAAGCCCGACCGCTGCCGGTCGGTCAGATCGTCGCCGCGGTCGGGTTGGCGCAGTCGACCGTCTCCCAGCATTTGAAGATCCTTATCGACGTGCGGTTCGTCCTCGTCGAGCCGGTCGGCAACGCCCGGCACTACCGGATCAACACCAACTGCATCGCGTGTTTCCCGTCCGCCGCCGACGTGGTGATGGGCCGCCCCGCCCCGACCGCGATCGGAGACTGCGGATGAGCGGCCTGACGATCCGCCCGATGACCCCGGGCGACGCCAAGGCCGTGCTGGCGATCTATCAGTTCGGGATGGACGGCGGGAACGCCAGCTTCGAACACACCGCACCCTCCTGGGCGGCGTTCGACGCGAGCAAACTGCCTGAGCACCGTCTCGTGGCCGTCGACGAACAGGGCACCGTGCTCGGCTGGGCGGCCGTGTCCGCCGTGTCCAGCCGGGCGGTGTACGCAGGGGTGGTCGAGCATTCCGTCTACGTGGATCCGGCCGCCCAGGGCCAAGGAGTCGGCCGGGCCCTGTTGCGGGCGCTGATCGACTCGACGGAGGCGGCCGGGATCTGGACCATCCAGTCCGGGGTGTTCCCGGAGAACACCGCCAGCCTCGCCCTGCACCGGTCCTGCGGGTTCCGCACCCTCGGCGTCCGCGAACGCATCGGCCGCCACGCCAGCCAGGGCAACCGGTGGCGCGACGTCGTCTTCATCGAACGCCGCAGCCCCGCCATCACCTGATCACACCCGGGGCCCCGCAGCCAGGCAGCCCCACGGGCCCATTCTGCTTTCCATCCAGACAGGAGTCTTTTCGTGACCACTCACCTCGACCAGTACCCGGTCGTCGTCATCGGCGCCGGCCCCGTCGGGCTGGCCGCCGCCGCCAACCTCGCCGAACGCGGCCTGCCGTTCACCGTCCTGGAGGCCGGCGACGGACCGGCCGCCGCCGTCCGCGACTGGGGCCACGTCCGACTGTTCTCCCCGTGGCGCTACAACATCGACCCGGCCGCCGCCCGGATGCTGACCGAGGCCGGCTGGGTCCGGCCCGACGACACCAGGCTCCCGACCGGCGCCCAGCTCGCCGCCGACTACCTGCAGCCCTTCGCCGACCTGCCCGCGCTCAAACCCCACGTCCGCTACCAGGCACGGGTGGCCGCGGTGACCCGGCTAGGCCTCGACCGGGTCCGCACCGCCGGCCGCGCCGACACCCCGTTCCTGATCCGCCTCACCACCGGCGAAGACGTCCTGGCCCGCGCGGTGATCGACGCCTCCGGCACCTGGAACACCCCGAACGTGCTGGGCGCCTCGGGCATCCCCGCCCACGGCGAAACAAGCGCTGCGGCGTACCTCGACAGTGCGCTGCCGGACGTGCTGGGCCGCGACCGGGACCGGTTCGCCGGCCGACGCATCCTCGTGGTCGGTGCCGGGCACTCCGCCGCCAACACCCTCCTGGCTCTGGCCGGCCTCGCCGCAGAAGCTCCCGGGACCACGGTGACGTGGGCGATCCGCGCCGACTCCCCGGCCCGCACCTACGGCGGCGAGACCGCCGACGCGCTGCCCGCCCGCGGCGCGCTGGGCACCGTTTTGCGTGAGCACGTCGAATCCGGGGCGATCACCCTGCTCACCGGCTTCAGCGTCCAGGACGTCACCACCGGCCCCGACGGCGTCGTCGTGTCCGACGGCGCCCGGACCGTCACCGCTGACCGGATCGTGGCGGCCACCGGATACCGGCCCGACCACACCGTCACCGGCGAGCTGCGCCTCGACCTCGACCCGATCCTGGGCTCCACCCGGGCCCTCGCACCGCTGATCGACCCGAACGAGCACTCCTGCGGCACCGTCCCACCGCACGGCGTCGACGAACTCGGCCACCCCGAACCCGGCTACTACGCCATCGGCGTCAAGTCCTACGGCCGCGCCCCCACCTTCCTGCTCGCCACCGGCTACGAGCAGGCCCGCTCGGTAGTCGCCGCCCTCGCCGGAGACTGGACGGCCGCCCGCGACGTCCAGCTCGACCTGCCCGAGACCGGAGTGTGCAGCAGCAACGTGCCGGTCGACGCCGACCGCCTCGACAGCAGCCAAAGCGGCCAGAGCGATGGCGGTGGCTGCTGCGGCGCCCCGGCGGCGGCCGAACCGGCCGGCCGGGGCCTGGCCACCGGCATCGAGGGCGGCCTGCTGCGTACGCCGCTAGCCCTGGCCGACGTGTCCGCCGGCTCCACCGGCCAGGCGGAACAGGCCGGCGGCTGCTGCAGTTGACCATGCCGGCCGGCCGTTCGGTGGCCGCCCGCCCGGGCGGCCACCGGCACGGCTCCGCGGGCTGGCGGATCGTCACGGTCTTCGCGATCACCCAGACCCTCGGGTACGGCTGCCTCTACTACGCCTTCGCCGTCCTGCTCCACCCGATCGCCGCCGACCTGCACACCTCGACCGCCGCCGTCACCGGCGCCCTGACCACCGCCGTCCTCACCTCGGCCGTCGCCGCGGTCCCGGTCGGGCGCTGGCTGGACCGCCACGGCGGCCAGGCGATCATGACCGTCGGCTCAGCTTCCGGGGCGCTGCTGTTGGCCGCCTGGTCACAGGTGCACGCCGTGTGGCAGCTCTACCTGGTCTTCGCCGGCCTCGGTGCGGCGATGGCGATGGCGTTGTACGAGGCGGCCACCGCGGTCATCGTCTCCTGGTTCCACCCGGACCAGCGCTCCCGCGCCTTGCTGGCGATGATCGTGGTCGCCGGGTTCGCCAGCACCATCTTCATGCCCCTGACCGCCCTGCTCAACGACCGCTACGGCTGGCGCACCACCCTGCTGATCCTCGCCGCCCTCTACGGTCTGATCGCGGTGCCGCTGCACGCCCTGCTCGTCCGGCCGCCGTCCACCAGTTCCGTGCCACACCACCGGGCCACCGCGGCGCAACGCCGCACCCTGGTCCGGGCGGCGGTCCGCGACAGCCGGTTCTGGTACCTCGCCGTCGCGTTCGTCGCGCACGCCGCCGCGATGAGCACCATGACCATCCACCTCGTCGGCTACCTGACCAGCCGCGGCCATCCGGCGACGTTCGCCGCCACCGTCGCCGGGCTGCTCGGAGTCCTGTCGGTCACCGGCCGGCTACTGCTGACCGCCGCCGGACGCCGATTCCCGCTGTCCACCGTGGTCGCGGTCGTCTTCGCCGTCCAAGCGGTCGCGGCCGTCGGCCTGCTGGTGGCCGCCGGCACCCGCCTCGGCGCCGTCATCGCGGTGACCGGCTTCGGGATCGGGTTCGGCGTGGCCAGCCTCGCCAAACCCGCCCTGCTCGCCGACCGGTACGGCACCACCGCCTACGCCAGCATCGCCGGAACCCTGGCCGCCCCGGTCACCCTCGCCAAAGCCGCCGCACCCCTGGCCGCGGCCGTCGGTTACACGACGGCCGGCTACCGGCCGGTCCTGGCCGCCGT
>Ga0307516_10008206_pt1 | contig 11859 bp, 7 predicted proteins | sample 19_EM_MG_FD_203310 | JGI IMG/M metagenome (GOLD analysis project Ga0307516, IMG submission 203310) | Populus trichocarpa ectomycorrhiza microbial communities from riparian zone in the Pacific Northwest, United States - 19_EM | ecosystem: Host-associated > Plants > Roots > Unclassified | place...
CCTGGGTCGCCACCTGGATTCCGGAGATCTGCTGACCGATCTCGCCGGTCGCCTTCGCGGTCTGCTCGGCAAGCGCCTTGACCTCGGAGGCCACCACCGCGAAACCACGACCGGCCTCGCCGGCGCGCGCCGCCTCGATGGTCGCATTCAAAGCCAACAGGTTGGTCTGGCCGGCGATGGTGTTGATCAGCTCGACCACGTCGCCGATGCGGGAGGCGGCTTTCGACAACTCGCTGACCCGCTCATTGGTCCGGCGGGCCTGATCGACGGCGTCAGTTGCCATCCGAGCGGAGCCCTGCACCTGGCGGCTGATCTCGTTGATGGAGGACGCCATCTGCTCGGTGGCTGACGACACCGACTGCACGTTGGTCGAGGCTTCTTCCGATGCCGCCGCGACCATGGTGGTCACCTGCTGCGCGCGCTCGGCGGTCTTGGTCAGCGTGCTCGCCGACGCCTCGAGCTCGGTCGAGGCCGACGACACGGTCTCGACGATCTCGCCGACCGCGGCCTCGAAACCATCGGCGAGCCGGTGCATCTCGGCCTTGCGCTGCCGGGCGGCGATCTGGTCCTGATGGATCCTGGTTTCAGCGTCCGCGCGGGCCTTGTCCGCGGCCCTGACCTTGAAGCCTTCGACCGCCTGGGCCATGTCGCCGACCTCGTCCTTGCGACCGAGCCCGGGCAGCACCACGCCGAAATTGCCGTCGGCGAGCTCCTTCATGGCGGAGGTGAGACCCGAGAGCGGGGAGATGATGCCGCGCGCGATCAGGAACGCGACCACCAGGCCGAGCAGAACAGCCAAACCGGCAACGACTTCCTGCAAGATCACGGTCGCAGTGATGCGATCATGGGTATCGGTGGTGGTCTTCGCAAATGCCTGTTCCATGCCGGTCTTGACGGCGTCGGTTTTTTCGATCGCCCTCATCGCCAGTGGAGTAATGCTTCTGGAATACATCGCATCACCGAGCAGCACGCTGGTCGATGTCTTCTCGAAGGCATCGGCATATTTGACGAGATCGGCCTTGATCGGCGTCAGCCGCGTTCCGAGCGATGGCGGCAAGCCGCCATCCTCGAGTGCAGCAATATCCTGCGTGGCCTTGTCGACACTGACGTTGAATGTCGAGAGCCCCTTGGGATCGCGCGTCGCCAGGAATCGCCAATTCGCTGCCTGGACCAAAAGCAGCTTTGCTTCCAGCCCGCCCGCGGCCACCGAGAATTCGGTATTCTCGGCCACGTCGACGAACTTCTTGACGTCTGCAACCAGTTGATCGCCATTCGTCAACAAGAGCGCCTTGCCCGCCTGCATCTGCTTGATCGCAGTGCCGAGATCGACGCGCTTCTGCTTCAGCTCCGAAATATCCGTCCGGATGTCGCGATAGAGTGCGCGCCGTTCTTCAGAGCGGGTTTCCCGGATCGCGCCATCGAGAAGGACCGCAATGTCTCCCAATCGCTTTTCGGCCTCGGCGAAGGACGCTTCGTCGCGGTCGAAATTGTAGCGCAGGATGGCGCGGCGAATGGCCTGCAATTCCGAGGAGATCTGAACGGCCCGGATGGTGTTGTTCGACTGGATCGTCATCGATCCAACGGACTCCTGGGTGGCCCACAGCTGCCAGACCCCGAAGCCGGCGAGCGCGGCGCAAACCAGGATCAGCGCGCCAAAGCCACCATAGAGGCGGCCGCGAATTCGGAAATTGAACAACGACATGGGCAACACCCGTAAATACTGAAGATGAGAGAGCGGCGGGCAGGACGCGCTCGGAACGACGCGCTTCGCGATTGCAACAGATACTAGCGGGCGAACCAGTAAAATTACGGTAAAGTGCCGACCGAACGCGCGACGTGGAATCCAACCTTCCCGAAGGAGTCGAATTTTCCCGTTGAGACTGCAGCAGCCGCGGATAACCCGGGACGGGAATCACCAAGCACCGGGCATGATCCGGAAAGGTGCGACGCGGTCTTCCACGACATCAGCCGGCGTTTGCGCGGAGATCGTGTTCAAACAGAACGATGGAGCGGGGTGACGATTCGAAGGAAGCTCATTCCGTCCAGGACCGCGGCGCCGGATGTCCTGCCCCGGCCCTAGCCCCACAGACTTGCCAGTATGAAGTTCGCGACGAGTATCGGCCTGAGACCGATCACGGGCTTCTGAAAGTGCGCGCGCGTGTCCGGGATATGACCCGGTCGGACCAGGCCCTGTCGGCGCGCTGCCTCAAAAGCCACGACCAGTCTCGCGGACGGACCAGGCGTTGGGCGAAGCAGCGAGAACTGAGTTCGATCCGACCATGACTCAGTCGGTGGAGCGTCGCAGCTCGGAGGCGCCTTCCGGTTTTGCCGGAGCTGTTGTGTCAGGTTTGACCGGTTCGATCTTGGTGCTTTCGACCTTCGGCGTCTCGACGCGCGTCGCAACCTCGGTCTGTTGTGACACCGAGCCGGTATAATCGGTCCGGTGCAGCGCGCGCGGTCGGGCTACGGCGCGGGCCATCAGCATCTGCGTTCCGCCCTGATGGTGGAAATCGCAATAGGCGAACCCCAAGCCGGACACCGAGCCGCGGAAGCTGACCTCGTCCTTCTTGTCGAGGTTGAAACAGGGTTCGAACGGCATGCCCCTGATCGCGGCGCAGACGGCCTGACCGCGAATCTGAAGCGTATTGCCCGGCAGGCGGATGTGGCGCACCGGGCCGGAGCCGTTAAACTGCACCGCGCCAGTGGCCCCCATATCCTCAAGCAGCCGGCCGGCGCCGCGCGTGCCGTCGACACAGGTGAACGCGAACACCTTGCCCATGACAAACTTGCGCGCCTCCTCAGCCGTCATCGTGCCCGCCAATGCCGGCATAACCGTTGCGCCGGCCAACAGTGTGCCAAATACAAAACGCGCAAGCATGCTGAAACTCCAACTGAACCGAGCCGCGGGCTATGCCTATCTCTTTACCCGATGCTTACCATACCAACCGTGGCAACATTGGAGCAGCTTGGTTGGTAAAGTCTGAACATGATTAAACTATTTTGACAACCACGCGCCCGCGGACCTGGCCTGCGAGGATCTGCGGCGCCAGTCCGATGACCTGATCCAGGCCGATTTCCTGTGTAATTCCAGCTAGTTTTTTCGGTTCCAGATCGCGGGCGAGCCGGTTCCAGGCGGCCTTTCGGGCCTCCAGCGGGCACATCACCGAATCGATGCCGAGAAGGCACACCCCACGCAAAATGAACGGCGCCACCGATGACGGCAGGTCCATGCCGGCGGCAAGCCCGCAGGCCGTGATCGCGCCACCGTATGTCGTCATCGACAACAGATTGGCGAGCGTCGTGGAACCGACGCTGTCGATACCCCCCGCCCAGCGCTCTTTCGCAAGCGGCTTGGCGGGCCCCGACAGTTCGCTGCGATCGATCACCTCAGTGGCGCCGATGCTCTTGAGATACTCGGCCTCCGACGCGCGGCCGGTCGAGGCGATGACCTGGTAGCCGAGCTTGGCTAGCACCGCGGTCGCAACCGAGCCGACGCCGCCCGCGGCGCCCGTGACGACCACAGGACCCGACTGCGGCGTCACGCCGTGCCTTTCGAGCGCCATCACCGCGAGCATGGCAGTGAAGCCGGCCGTGCCGATCGCCATGGCGTCGCGCGCGGACATCCCCTCGGGGCGCCGCACCAGCCAATCGCCCTTGACGCGTGCCTTCTCGGCGTAGGCGCCGAGAAACGTCTCACCCATGCCCCAACCGGTGCAAACCACCTGGTCACCGGCCTTCCACTGCGGATTCGACGACTGCTCGACGGTTCCCGCGAAATCGATGCCCGCGATCATCGGAAAACGCCGCACCACCGGCGCCTTGCCGGTGAGGGCAAGGCCGTCCTTGTAGTTCAGCGTCGACCACTCGACCCGCACCGTGACGTCGCCCTCCATCAAGTCGGCCTCGTCGAATTGCGCAAGCGCCGCGGTGGTGCCCTTGTCCGCCTTGTCGATCCTGATCGCTTTGAACGTTGCCAAGCTGCGCTCCCCTTCAATTCCGGACGATTTTAAGGAGCATGTTTAGCCGATCACGCCGGCTGCGCAACCGGTGCGTCCCGAACCACCGGCTTCTCGACGATCGGCAGGTTGATCAGGGCCGAGAGCACCCCGAACAGCGCCGACAGCCACCAGATCGCGGTGTAGGATCCATAGTGCTCGAACACCACGCCGCCGAGCCAGACGCCAAGAAAACCGCCGACCTGATGGCTGACAAAGGCAAAGCCATAGAGGGTCGCGAGCCAGCGCGTGCCGAACATCAGCGCCACCAGCGACGATGTCGGCGGCACCGTGGAGAGCCAGGTCAAGCCGCTGACCGCGCCGAACGCGATCGCCGAGAAGGTCGTGATCGGGAACGAGATAAAGGTGACGATCGACACCGCGCGAACGAAATAGATCGTCGAGAGAATGTAGCGCTTGGGCAGCCTGTTCTGCAGCCAGCCGACGCTGAGCGAGCCGAGGATGTTGAAAAGCCCGATCGACGCGATGACCCAGCCGCCGGTCTGCGCAGGAATGCCGCGATCGACGAGATAGGCCGGCAGATGCACCGTGATGAAGGCCAGCTGGAAGCCGCAGGTGAAGAAACCGAGCACCAGCAGCACATAGGAGCGATGGCCGAAGGCTTCCGAAAGGGCCGTCCTGAAGGTTTGCTGATCCGGAGCCGGCGCGGCCGTTGTCGTCGCAGGAGGCGCGCTCAACGCGAGCGAGAATGGCAGGATCAACAGCATCAGCGCGCCGAACACCATCAACGCCGTCTGCCAGCCGAAATTGTCGATCATGGCGACGCCGAAGGGGGCAAACAGGAATTGTCCGAAAGAGCCGGCCGCGGTTCCGAAACCGAGCGCGATGCCGCGCTTGTCCGGCGGCAACAGCTTGGTGAAGGCAGACAGGACCAGATTGAAGGAGCAGCCGGCCAGACCGAAGCCGATCATGACGCCGGCCCCGAGATCGAGCGACAGCGGCGTCGCCGCATAGCGCATCAGCAGCAGGCCGCCGGCATAGAGCAGCGCCCCGCCCCACATCACGCGCATGGTGCCGAAACGATCGGCGACCGCGCCCGCCAGCGGTTGGCCGAGCCCCCACAGTAGATTTTGAAGCGCGATCGCTAGGCCGAAGACGTCGCGGCCCCACGCGAAGTCGCGGCTCATGGGCTGGATGAAAAAGCCGAGGCTGGAGCGTGGACCGAAACTCAGCATGCCGATCGCGCAGCCGCAGGCGATGATGACGAACGGCGTCCGCCAGTTCGAGAGACCAGACCCCGAACGAAGCTCGCTGGACGCTGTCGACATGCGAATTCCTCCCCCCGCAGCGGATCGCTCAGCGCGACCGCGGGTCAGGATTAATGCATTCGCATGAAAATCCCAATCGGTAGAATCAGAAAATCGTGCACCGCAATGCAGCGTTGCAAATTAGACAATCCAGCCCTGCCTGTCGGACTAGCGTAGCACCACGGCCGATGAGTGAGAGCCCGCTGTGGGAGCAAAGCTCGGTCCGATCAGCCCGGACGCAGCCTATCCCTAGCGCCGCACCGTCGCGTCAGAGATCTCAGCCGAACTCTTGGCTTCGTCGGCAAGTTCCGCCGAGATCGCCGCGGTCTGGGCCGCCGTTCCCCAGCTCGGAGCCTCGCTGCCGTCACCCCAGGCCCGCGGCCGGTAGAAGGTGTGGACACCGAACTTGTACATCTTCTTCATTTCGCCGACCCAGGACGGACGCACCCAATAGGCGTGATAGTGGGTGGACTTCCCGACTTCCGACAGCCAGAGCTGGCCGTCCATGATCGCCTTGGCAATCTTCTTGGCGCGCTCCCACATGTCCGGCTCGCGAATCACGTCCGGGGTGTTGTCACAGGCGAAGGTGAACTGACAGGCAAAATGCCGGTGCTTGTTCTGATAGACCACGCCGCACACGGTCGTCGGGTAAAATCCCGAGAAGGCCCGGTTCAGCACGACCTGCGCCACCGCGATCTGGCCGCGCACGGCTTCGCCACGGGCCTCGAAATACACCGCTTCCGCGAGGCATTTCTCGGACTTGGCGCGCATCTTGTCATCGAACAGGCCGAGCCGCTCCGCCGGCGTCGTGGCGCGCTGGTCGTCGGCGTTGACCTCGCCCTTCGGCGCGATGCTCACGCCGCCCGCCTTCGGCGTGACCTCCGATACCGGTGGCAGCGGCAACTTCAGGTCCGGATCGGGCAATACGATCGGGGCCTCGCCGGGTTGCCAGCGTTCCATGTTTTCCGAAGAGCCGCCAAGCGTGGCGTTTCCGAAATAGAGGCTCGCGGTGTTGACGTTGAAGCCGTCATGCGAGGGCGTCGTCTCGATACCGATGGCTGCCCTCGGCGCAATCTTGAGATCGTCGAGCGGCCGGCTTTCCAGCGACATCGAGACATCATACTGCGCAAGAGGCGGAGCGCTGAGTGCCGCCTGAAGTTCGGGGTCAAGCGGCGCGCGCTCGATGGTCGGCCGGCCTGCGGTCTTCGCGCCAAACGCCGAGGCATTCGAGGGATTCTCGTTGGCGGGTGCCCTCTCGGATGGCGCCCCCGGCTCGGCCGGCGTGTTCGGCAAGACCGCCAGCCGGTCGCCCTTCCGCGTGCGATCGACCTTGGGAAAATCGGATGCCTGATAGCGCGAAGGCGTCTGCAACATCGGATTGCGCGTAAGCGCACCGAGGCCCTGAGTGTCGAGGCTTACGAGCCGGTAGGCCGCAGCTTCCGACGACGATGTTCCGATTGGGCGACCAAAACTGTAGGTGGCGAGCTGGATCGACGAGGCAGCGGAGAACATGCGCTTCTGCCAGCGCTCCGCGACCCCGGGCTGGCGGGCGAGCAGTGACGCGATATCCTGGTAACCGATCTCGTCCGGGACTAGCGCGAATATGCAAAGACCAAGGCCGAAGGACGCATAGAGTGCGCCCTTCGGCCGGCTACGCAACACAGACATCTCACACGCTCACACAACACACTCACGCAACGCTTACAAAGGCTCACTCACTCGTGATCGAAACCAGTACATCCGTGAAATTCGACCTTTTTTGGTCGTAACTAATTTAGGTTGCTGCCGCGTTAATGGGCGTTGCAGATAGGCGACAGGCAACACATCAGCGGTTGTTGCGGGGGAGCGATTGGATTCGTTGGTAAATATCGCCTCCACGAAGGCGGTTAATGCGGGCTCAACGAAAATCGTAAAGAAATCGTGCCATAACTGTGTTCGCGGGAAGGCAATCCACGTGAAAGATGATCGCTCGCCGCAAAAAAAACATGCCCGGAAAACGCGTCCGGGCATGATCTGAATTCGATCGAACTTTGGCTGGCGTTTCGAACCTAGGCCTGGCTTGCGACCGCCTGGCCGATGGCCGCCTGTGCCGCGGCCAGTCGCGCGATCGGCACGCGATAGGGTGAGCAGGAGACATAGTTCAGTCCGATCTCGTGGCAGAACGCGACCGACGCGGGGTCGCCACCATGCTCGCCGCAGATCCCGACCTTGAGGCTCGCGCGCGTCTTGCGGCCGCGGGCGACGCCGATCTTCACGAGTTCGCCGACCCCCTCGCGATCGAGCGAGATGAACGGATCGATCTCGAGAATCCCCTTGGCGACATAGGCGCCAAGGAAGCTCGCGGCGTCGTCGCGACTGATGCCGTAGGTGGTCTGGGTCAGATCGTTGGTGCCGAACGAGAAGAACTCGGCGGTCTGTGCGATCTCGCCGGCCACCAGGCAGGCGCGCGGCAGCTCGATCATGGTACCGACCTGATAGGTGAGCTTGGCGCCGGTCTCGCGCATCACCGACTGCGCCGACGCGTCGATCCGCGCCTTGACCAGATCGAACTCGGCCTTGGTCGCGATCAATGGCACCATCACCTCGAGCCCGACCGCCTCGCCGGTGCGTTTCTCGGCTTCGACCGCGGCTTCGAAGATGGCGCGCGCCTGCATCTCGGCAATCTCGGGATAGGCGATCGCCAACCGACAACCGCGGAAACCGAGCATCGGGTTGAACTCCGACAGTTCGCGGGCACGGTCCGCGAGCCGGCGGGGATCGGTGTTCATCGCGCGCGCAACTTCCTCGATCTCGGCGTGGGTGTGCGGCAGGAACTCATGCAGCGGCGGATCGAGCAGCCGGATCGTGACCGGCAGGCCCTTCATGATCTCGAACAGTTCCACGAAATCCGCGCGCTGCATCGGCAACAGCTTCGACAGCGCGGCGCGGCGGGTCTGCTCGTCTTCGGCGAGGATCATCTCGCGTACGGTACGGATGCGGGTTTCCTCGAAGAACATGTGCTCGGTGCGGCAAAGGCCGATGCCTTCCGCGCCGAACTTGATGGCGGTGCGCGCGTCATCCGGGGTATCGCCGTTGACACGGACCCCGAGCTTGCGAACGGAATCGGCCCAGCTCATCAGCGTACCGAATTCACCGGACATTTCCGGCTCGATCATCGGCATCCGCCCCGCAAGCACCTGCCCCACCGACCCGTCGATGGTGATGACGTCGCCGGTCTTGAAAGTGCGGCTTCCGATGCTCATGGTGCCGCGCCCATAGTCGACGCGGATCGAGCCACAGCCGGAGACACAGGGCTTGCCCATGCCACGCGCGACCACCGCGGCATGCGAAGTCATGCCGCCGCGGGTGGTAAGAATGCCTTCCGCCGCGTGCATGCCGTGGATGTCTTCCGGCGAGGTCTCGATCCGCACCAGGATCACCTTGCGTCCGTCGGCCTGGAGCTTGGCGGCCTCATCGGAGGAGAACACGATCTCGCCGGACGCAGCGCCCGGAGAGGCCGGCAGCCCCGTCGCGATCACGTCGCGCTTGGCAGCGGGGTCGATGGTCGGATGCAGCAACTGATCGAGCGAGGCGGGATCGACCCGCGACACCGCGTCCGTCTTCGAGATCAGGCCTTCATTGGCGAGTTCGACCGCGATCCGCAGCGCCGCCTTGGCGGTGCGCTTGCCGGACCGCGTCTGCAGCATCCACAGCTTGCCGCGCTCGACCGTGAACTCCATGTCCTGCATGTCGCGGTAATGCTTTTCCAGCAACGTGTAGATCCGCGTCAGTTCGTTGAACGCGTCCGGCATCGCGTCTTCCATCGACGGCTTGTCGGAGCCGGACTCCCGTCGCGCATCCTCCGTGATGTCCTGGGGGGTGCGGATACCCGCGACCACGTCTTCGCCCTGCGCGTTGATCAGGAATTCGCCATAGAGCTTGCTCTCGCCGGTCGAAGGGTTGCGCGTGAAGGCGACCCCGGTCGCCGAGGTCTCACCCATATTGCCGAACACCATGGCCTGCACGTTGACGGCGGTGCCCCAGGATTCCGGAATGTCATGCAGCTTGCGATAGGTGACCGCGCGCGCGTTCATCCAGGATGAAAACACCGCGCCGACCGCGCCCCACAACTGGTCGTGCGGATCCTGCGGGAAATCCTTACCGGTCTCGCGCGCTACCGCTTCCTTGTAGCGGCCGACCAGTTCGCCCCAGTCCTCGGCCGTCAGATCGGTGTCGAGCGAGTAGCCCTGGCTGTCCTTGAAGGTGTCCAGGATGTCTTCGAAATGATGATGCTCGAATCCGAGCACCACGTCGGAATACATCGTGATGAAACGGCGATAGCTGTCATAGGCGAAGCGGCGATCGCCCGACAGCTCGGACAGCGCTTCCACCGTCTGGTCGTTGAGACCGAGGTTGAGCACGGTGTCCATCATGCCCGGCATCGAGGCGCGCGCGCCCGATCGCACCGACACCAGAAGCGGATTCCTGGTATCGCCGAACACCTTGCCGGTGATCTTGCCGACATGGTCGAGCGCCTTCTCGACCTGCGTCCGCAATTCCTTCGGATAGGTTTTGTCGTGCTCATAGAAATAGGTGCAGACCGAGGTCGGGAGCGTGAAACCGGGCGGTACCGGCAGTCCGAGATTGGCCATCTCCGCGAGGTTGGCGCCCTTGCCGCCGAGTAGATCGCGCAGTCCAGCCTTGCCCTCGGCCTTGCCGTCGCCGAACGTGTAGACCCACTTGCCGGCCTTCACCGGAGCGGCAACGGCCCTGCTCTTGGCGGGTTTGCTCACGACAGGCTTGCTCACAGCGGACTTGCTCACAGGGGACTTGGGCGCGGCCTTCGCCACTGCCTTCGCGGACGCCTTGACCGCCGTCTTCGCAGGCTTCTTGGCCGCCACCTTCGGAGCGCTCTTTTTCAGCGCCTTGCGGGCCAAAGCCGGCGGCGCGGCTTTCGCCCGGACGGCGGCGGATGCTTTTGATTTCGCTGCTGTTTTCTTGAGCTTTGAAGCGGCTTTGGCCATGACTTGCATCAATCCGCGAGAGGAATGGGAATGGCGCGCTTACACCATTTTGAACGGTCCGGCGCAAGGCGGCCGGTTCCGGTTTCCGGGTACTAAAAATGCAACCATTTCAGCAGCCCGAGCCCGATCAGGCCATTGAGGATCAGAAAGATCGCCACGATAAAATTGAGAAGGCGTGGCATGAGCAAAATCAACACGCCCGCGACAAGCGACATGATCGGCGTGATGTGGGCGACGGAGAGGGTCATTTGCGAACTCGCTGCGAGGGTGGACGGACAAATCTCGATTCGAGACCCGGACTTATATCCTCACCGCTGCCAGGATAGGAGACCCGCGGGATGCGAATGGGTTCCCCATACCGCAAAAATTGCCCCGAAATTGCCGCCGATGGGATCGGTCTTTTTCGGGAACGAAGCCCGGCGAGAGGCATTGGCACCGAGGTACGCCTCCGGCAACAGCCGGTGCGAAAGACTTCATCCAGAGGAGCAGGCCTCATGCGAAACCTTCTTGCCGTTGCCGCGGTTGCGGCGACCATCAGCACCCCGCTCGCCGCCCAGGCTGAAGACTATACGACAGGCGTCGTGCGCGGCTCCGCCGTGGTGATCGACGACAATGTCGGCGGCATCGCCGTCGAACAGCGACCGGCGTTCCGCCAATACGTCGTTCGTGAACGTGTGCCGAATTACGTGATCCCCGATCGCGTCATTGTTGGCGGCGTGCTGCCGGAAGCCGGCGTCGTCTATTACGACGTGCCGCAAAGCTTCGGCGCGACGCCCTACCGCTACACCGTCGTGAACGGAGAGACCGTGCTGGTCGAGCCGCGCTCACGCCGGATCATACAGGTGATCGAGTAATACGGCTGTGTCCGGAGAGCGCCTGTGCACAGGCCCTCCGGACACGAAGGCTCTGCCCGGCTTCCCCCGGCCGGGCGGAGTCCCTCTTTCTTCAAGGCTTGCTGCTTCAGCGCTCAATCGCGCGGCGGCAGGCCGGGCTTCTTGACCACGAGACGGTGAATTGTCTTGCCTGAGGAGGCGCTGACCACCTCTTCGTCGAGGAAGGTCGTTGCCGTTGCGGACGCGAGCTCGGCTCTGACCAGCCCGGCATCGAAGGCGGTGTAGAGCCGGCCATGCTCGTCGCGTTCATCGGCATCCTCGGTCACGCGCCAGCTCAGATAGAGCACGCCATCCGGTTTGACGATATCGAGCAGGCGACGGACGGCCGGTACGATCTCGGCGTGATCGAGATGCATGATCACGGTTTCGCACAACACATTGTCGTACCTGTTGGATGCGATACCCGAGAGATCGGGGAGTTCGGCACGGGTGAATTTGAGGTCCGGGTAGCGCGTGCGGGCTTCCGAAAGCAGTCCTTCGGATGCGTCGATCCCCTCGGCCGAAAAGCCATTGGTGTCCAGCCAGTCGACCTCCCGCCTGCTGCCGCAGCCGATGTCGGCGGTGCGACCGCCCCTGACAAAGAATTGCTCGACGATCTCATGCAGATCGACCGGCGCGGGCTGGTCATGCCATTCCTTGGCAAACCCAGCCGCGTCCTTGTCGTATGCGTCAAGTGTGGCCCGATCCATGGGATCACCCT
>Ga0307516_10008207_pt1 | contig 11859 bp, 6 predicted proteins | sample 19_EM_MG_FD_203310 | JGI IMG/M metagenome (GOLD analysis project Ga0307516, IMG submission 203310) | Populus trichocarpa ectomycorrhiza microbial communities from riparian zone in the Pacific Northwest, United States - 19_EM | ecosystem: Host-associated > Plants > Roots > Unclassified | place...
GAGCATGGGCGTGCTCGGTCAGATCGGCAGCCTGAAGCACATCATTCCCAACTCGCCGTGGTTCGGCCTGCACGTCGGCTACGAGCCGCTGCGGCCGCTGATGGTGTTCGCCGAAACGGACCTGTTCGTCACCAGCACCTCGTACGCGCACGAGCCGCCCCCACCGCGCTCGTTTGCCTTCTGGAACGTGGGCGGCGGCGTGCGCCTCACCCTCAAGCCCAGCGACCGCATCGGCGTCTACCTTCAGGGCAGCATCGGCGGCGGCCGCGCCACCGAAGACGTGCTCAAGCTTTACGGCTACCGCCACGCCGACAGTCTCGGGTTCTACCAATCGGGCGAGCTGGGCCTGGAGTGGTACCAGGTAAACCCGCACCTTGCGCTCATGGCGCACGGCGGTGTCCGCAACTACCCCCGCAATTTCGTGCGCGACCAAGACACGGGTGCGCCGATGGCCTGGCTCGGCTCGGCCGGCCTGAGGTACACGTTCTAGGCGAGCGCGGCCCCGCCCCGAGCGGTGGCTGAGTGCTACAATGCCGAGTAATGGCAAACGCGTGGCCGCCCGTCGAAGCCGAGCCGGCGCTTGAGCCGCGCGCTCTTTCGGCAGAAGAGTGGCTCACGCTCGACGAGGACGAAGAGGGGGAATGGGTCGATGGCTGGTTGGTGGAGGAAGAAGTGCCTGACTCGACGCATGAGCTGACGGTCACGTGGCTCGTTCACGTCTTGCGTTCGTGGCTCAGCGGGCGCGGCTTCGTGCTTGGCTCCGAGCTCAAAATTCTGACGGCTAAGACTCGCGGCCGAAAACCTGATCTCTCGATCATTTTGCCCGGTAGCAAAGCGCCACCGCGGAAGGGTGCGGTGCGCCAGCCGCCCGACATCCTGGTCGAGGTCGTGACGCCGACGCCGCGCGACGAGCGGCGCGATCGCGTGGAGAAGATGGGCGAATACGCGCGCTTCGGAGTGCCCTACTACTGGCTGGTCGATCCAGCGCTCACCGCGTTCGAAATCTTCGAGCTCACGCCCGAAGGTAACTACCAGAAGCTGGTGGGCGTGACAGGTGGCGTCATCGATCCGGTGCCGGGTTGCGAGGGACTGCGCGTCGACGTCAGTGCGCTATGGGCAGAGCTGGCACGGCTCTCGGACGATCCAGAGGTGTAGGCCTTGCCTGGGCTGCCCGGCTGGGCAGCCAGAAACAGGGCGCCCCATCAAGGCTGCCAAAGTCCGCCGGGATCGCGAGGCTCACGGCTGGGTTGTCTTTCGCTCGGCTGACCTGGATCTCGCACTTTCTGACCGGGAAAACCGCACGCTTTTCGGGACCTTCGCTAGGGGCTTGCGCTGGGCCAAAGAGCAAGTAAGAAGGGAAAGCGTTGCGCCTTGACACGACCGTTAGCGGCTTTGAGTAGGGTTTCAGAAGACCTTGGACAGCGATCTGGCTGAGTCGATTTCAGCGCTTCGAAATTCCTTCGAGCGTCGCAAGGTGCCGGTCCAGTACGGCAAGGCGGACGCCTCCGCGGTCGAAGCGCTGCGCGCCAAGCTGCGCATTCCGCGGCGCTTTCGCGAGTTCTTGCTGGCTAGTGATCCCGTCGACCTCGAGACGGCGACTCCGGCCGAGCGCGTCCGACTCATTCCGGCCAGCAAGCTGCTCGAGGAGCAAAGCGGCTTCGCCCTGCAGGCAGACGGACAGCTGCGCGCACAGGGTCAGACGGGCCCGAACGGCTGGCGCAGCACCTGGATCATCATCGGCCACAGCACGCTGCTGGGCGACCCATATTTTCTCGACACCGCCACGGCCGACGCCGAAGGCGACTGTCAGGTCTACACGGCCATGAACGGCACCGACCTGTGGAAGCCGCGGCTCTGCGCCAGCAGCTTCGCGATGTTCCTGCGCATTTTGGCGATCGGCATGGAAGTCGCGAAAGGCTTTCCCGATCGTGGGCTCGACGTCGACGACGAGCAGGTGTTCCGCGAAGCGCTTGGGCCCAAGATCCGCGAGTACGATCCGGCGGCGCTCAAGGCCGGTCATTGGACATGAGCCTTTCGTACCGTTCCGTTGCTGCGCAAAGCCCGGACTTTGCGGCAGCGCTCACGCGCCTCACCCGGCGCGGCGACACCGATCTCGACCGCGTCGAGCCCGTGGTGCGCGAAATCCTCAGCGCCGTGCGCCAAGGCGGCGACCGCGCCGTGCTCGGTTATGTCGAAAAGTTGGAGCAGCGCCGGCCCGCACAGCTGCTGCTGCGCGACTACGAGGGCGCCGCCGCGCTCGCATCGCTACCGACCCAGGTACGCCAAGCGCTCGAGCTGTCGGCGACGCGCGTGCGCCGCTACCACGAAGAGCAAAAGCGGCACCTGGCCGGCTTCTCTTACAGCGAAGCGGGCGTGACGCTCGAAAGCCGCGTGCTGCCAGTCGACCGCGCCGGCGTGTACGCGCCCGGCGGCAAGGCCAACTACCCGTCCAGCGTCCTCATGACGGCGATTCCGGCGCGAGTCGCCGGCGTGCCAGAAGTCATCTTGGCCTGCCCGCAGGTGAGCCCCGAAGTGCGAGCCGCAGCGCACTTGGCCGGTGTGACGGCGATCTTGGACGCCGGCGGCGCGCAGGCCATCGCGGCCTTGGCCTACGGCACCGAAAGCGTACCGCGCGTCGACAAAATCGTCGGCCCCGGCAACCTGTACGTTACCGCCGCCAAGCGCCTGGTATTCGGCGAGGTCGACATCGACGGTCTGGCAGGGCCGAGCGAAATTTTGGTCATTGCCGACGAGCAAGCCAATCCGCGCTGGGTGGCGGCCGATCTGATTTCGCAGGCCGAGCACGACGAAGCCGCCTACGCGCTGCTACTTTGCCAAAGCGAGGCCTTCGTCGAGCGCGTGCGCGTGGAACTTTCGCGTCAGCTTGCCGATTTGCCGCGCCGCGCGATCGCCCTGGCCTCGCTCAACGCCAACGGCCTGGCGCTGATCGTGCCAGAGCGTGCCGAGCTCGGGCGCATCGCAACGCTGCTGGCGGCCGAGCATGTCGCGGTGCACACGGTCGCGCCCGCCGAGCTAGCCGGCAGCGTCCTGCGCGCTGGCGCCATCTTCGTCGGACCGATGACGCCCGAGGGCGCCGGCGACTACGTGGCCGGGCCGTCGCACGTTTTGCCGACGGGCGGAGCGGCGCGCTACGCCTCACCCCTGGGTGTTTACCACTTCTTGTCGCGAACTTCGCTCATCACCTATGAAGCTTCTGCGCTCCGCGACCAAGCAGCCGCCATCGCCGCCTTCGCGCGCGCCGAAGGCCTCGACGGTCACGCTCGTGCGGTAGAAGTGCGGTTAGACGGGGACGCCCCCGCGGCTTCAGACGCGACCAGGCCGCGGACCCCTTAAATTTCCTTTAATCCGAGGCCGAAATCGTGCCGGCCCTCGCCAAAAGTTCGGGGTAAGCTGCGCCCGGCGCGTGGCACCCCAACGTGGGCCACTGCGCACGAGGAGCTCCTGCCATGACCCGAAGTGCTCTGTGGTCCGCCGCGTTTTCGCTATTCGTTTTTCTGCTGAGCGGCTGCGCCAGCGAACGAGCGCCCATTAACCGCGTTCAGCCCCAAGCGCTGCAAAAGAGCTTCTTCGTCGGGTCGTCGCTGACCGACGGCAGCGACGACCCGAAGTTCTACTACCGAGCCACCGTGGCCGACGTCGACTACGGCGCCTCGCAGAGCGGCCTGTTCACGGCCAGCTACGCGCAGACCACGGACATCGTGGGTTGGGAGATCACCGAAGACAAGTTGATCGCTCGCTTAGCTTACGAGCGCATCGCTGGCACGACCGGCAACGGCCTCGACGACACCAAGACCGGGCAGATCGTGGCGGCCTTCAAGATCGAGAAGCACTTCGACGTGCGGCGCGACTACAACCCGCAAACGGGCGAAGATCTGAACGTCATCGTCGAAAACGAGACGGACCGACCCTGGTACGAACGCGAGTTCATGCGCGTCGACTGGTCGCAGAACCTGATCAGCGACGCCTACGACCTCGACACGCTGTCGGCGATGAAGATCTTCGCCGACCAGCCGCTGGTCTACGAGCCCGTCGCCTACTCGGTCACCGATCCCAGCGACCCCGACGCCCCGGTTTTCGAGCCCAAAACTAGCTACTTCGACATCACCAACAAGGTTTTCGTCACGCCGCAAATCCTGGACACGCCGTTCGGCACCTTCCCGGCTTGCTTCTTCACGCCCGACGTCTTGAACGGCGGCGCGCCGATCGCCGATTGCAACCCGGTCGAGGTCAAGCTGCGGCTTTCGTTCCGCAAGGTCGAAGATCGTGACTACCAACCGGTCGATTGGGACGGCACGCGCATGGACATGTTCGGCATGTTCACGACCGCCGAGCGGCGCGGTTACCAGCGTAACTACGGCCTCGTCGACGACCAGTGGTACCGCTTCGCGTCACGCCACAACATCTGGCAGCAGTCGCACGCGCACGACGACAACGGCAAGCTGATCGCGTGCAACACGGTCGACACGACGCAAGCCGGCGCCGATCCCGACCGCGACACGCCACCCATCACCGGCACGGCCGACGAGTGCGATGCGGTGGGCAACGGCTCGCGCTGCGACAAGTTCACGCACGCTTGCACCATGCCCTTCAAGGACCGCGCGATCCGCACCACGCCGTTTTACTACGGTCCGGACAGCGACCCGAGCTTGTGGGAGAGCGTGGGCAACGCCGTCAGCCAGTGGGACGTCGCGCTGCGCCACGCCGTGCTAACGGCGCGCTACACCGAATGCCTGCGCGTCACTCAGGCCGGGGCGACCCAGTCCGACGCCGAAATTGCCGCTTGCAAGGCCAAGTTTCCGACCAGCGAGGACCCGGCAGACATCGTCAAGAACGAGCCGCAGAACGTGTTCGTGTTTTGCCACAACCCGGTCGTCAAAGGTGACGCGCCGGAGTGCGGCGACCCGGGTCTCACGGCTCGCATCGGCGATCTTCGCTACAACATCACCAATGTCATCCAGAACCCGCAGGTGCCGTCGCCGTGGGGCATCCTCGCCGACGCCATCGACCCACTGACCGGTGAGGTCGTGGCGGCCAGCGTCAACATTTGGAATGCCGTCACCGACATTCGCACGCAGCTGGCCGTCGACCAGATGCGCTGGTACCTGGGCGAGATCACGAACGACGACGTATCGAGCGGCCGTTACCTCAACGACTACCTCTCGGCGTCCACGCGCGGTTACAAGCCGCGCCTGATAAGCTCTCCGCTGATCGACAACGACCAAGTCGGCCGGCGCCTCGGCGCCATCGATCGCTCGCTGCAGACCGGCCCCACGTTGAAGCAGGCGCCCGACCTCAGCCAACGCGACCTGATCGATTGGGCATCGGCCCAGACGCGCTCGCAATTCGGTGACCAGGTGCTGGGCAGCGGCAACTCGGGCGCGAACGCGCGCGTGCTGCAGGCCCGCAACTCGCCGATCGAGACCGAGCTTACGACCAACTCTTACCTCAGGCTCGCTGGCGTGAACCCGGCGACGCCGCCCTCGCCTGCCAGCCTCGATTTGGCCTCGCCGCTGCGCGGCAACGCGGTGGCCTTCAAGCACGAGCTCGATCGCCTGCGCGACCTGCAAATGGGTCAAGACGGGCAATGCCTGCTCAACGCGCCAGAGCCGATCAGCGTCGACGACTGGGCGCAGATCATGGCCGACAAGTTCCCGCTGCCGGCCAACGCCAGCACCACGGACATCACGAATCGCAACCAGAAGTGGTTCGAGTACATTCGTCGCCGCCTGACCTTCGGGGTGATTTTGCACGAGCTCGGGCACTCGATGGGCCTGCGGCACGTGTTCACCAGCACGTTCGACGCGGTCAACTTTCACCCGCAGTACTGGCAGCTTCGCACCCAAGACGGAACCGAGACCAAGTACTGCGACACGCCCACCGACGACGGCTCGACCTGCGTTGGCCCGCGCTGGCGTGATCCGGTCACCCCGGCCGAGCGCCAGGGCCTAGTCTGGATGTGGGAGCACACGTCGGTCATGGACTACCCGGGCGACCTGACCCAAGAGTCGGTCGGCATCGGCGCCTACGACCGCGCCGCGATCCGCTTCGGCTACGGCGACGTCACTGACGTGATCGACGATCCGAGCGTCAGTTGTCAGCCGTCTACCACCGGCGCTCGCTCTTGCACCAACAACGGTCGCACCATCAGCGAGCTCATCGACAGCAGCTTCGGCGGCATCGGTGGCCCCTGGTACCGCGACAATGCCAGCTATTTCCACTACTCGCAGCTCGGTCAGAAGCTGAACCTGATTCGCAACTGCAAGGCAGCCGACACCTCGCCGCCAGCCGGCTGGGACCGCGATCGCGACGGCATCTACAGCCCGGTTTACGACGGGCACATCGTCAACGGCACGCAGTGCCAGGGCCTACCGAACGACTACGTCGCCTACTCGGAGCTACAGCTCGACGCGCCCGGCTTCCAGCAAGCGTTCGGCGCCTTCGGCGGTGACCCGCGCAAGTTCGATTCGCGCGGTCGCGTGCGCCGCCCCTACATGTTCGGCTCCGACGAGTACGCCGACATCGGCAACTTGGCCGTCTTGCGCGACGACAACGGCGCCGACGCCTACGAGATCGCAAACTTCATGATCAACAGCTACGAGGACGCGCACCTGTGGGACAGCTACAGGCGTAACCGCTCGTCGTTTAGCCTGAAGAACGCGTTCATGCGCGGCTACAACCGCTACAACGCCAAGCTCAAAGAAATCAGCAAAGGCTTCGGCTTGTTCAGCGAGCTGTTCAGCGCCACCAACGTGCTCGACCTGTACACGACGGGCCCGAACGCCGACGGCCTGCTTTTGTCGAACGCCATCGCCACGTCGATGGTGTTCGACCATTTCACTCGCATGCTGACGCGCCCCGACAGCGGCATGCATTTCCTCGACACGGCGTTCGACCCGCGTAGCGTCGCGGCCGCCTCTCCGGCTGACTTCGCGTTCTTCCGCGCACAAAGTCAGCAGCTGGCAATCAACCAGGCACCGACCCAGGTTCCGCCACCCGCGTTTTTGGTGCCCGACGGCTCGCAGGGCATCGGCACCGATCTGCTGTTCGGCGGCCGGCCGCTGTTCAACGCGCTCGATAGCACCAAGGGTTACTACGCAGTGCAGTACGACGCCTTCGTCGGCTCCTACTACGACAAGACCATCGTCGCCGACATGCTAACCGACTGCGAAGATCGCTTCATCAGCTCCAGCCGCGACGATTTCGCCGACGGGCGTTATCGCAACATCAGCTTTGCCACCATCTTTCCCGACGGTGTGCGACGCCTGCTCGCCGCTGCCCTCACCGAAGACTCAGGCTCGCTCGGTTGGCGCGTGGAGTCGAAGAACGGTAAGCCCCTGCTGCAAGACGACCAGAGTCCCAGCGCCGGCATGGGCTTCCGCTCGTTCTGGCCGAAAGACGGGCCGAACGTCTGCTGGCGCCGCTCAGGCTCCGTCATTTGCCAAGAGTTCCCGACCGACAATCCCGTCGACACGGCCGGCCCCAAAGAATCAATCGCGATCGACCCCGAGATCGGCTTCGAGGTCCAAAAGTTCCTAGTCTTCTCCGCGCTCGTGAACTTGCCCGAGAGCTACAAGCAAGACTGGATCGACATGATGCGCGTATTCCGGCTCGGAACCGACGCGACGCCGCTGTTCCCGGCAGATCAGCAAGCGACCTGGGTTGACCCGCTCAGCGGCCAGAGCTACGTCGCTCATCGTTACGGGAGCGAAACAATCGACGGTGTCGCCGTCGATCGCGCCATCGGCGCGCGCATGATCGACTGGATGAACGTCTTGACGCAGGAAGCTTACGAAACGAACGGTACAGATCCGAATACCGGCGGGTTGGTCTACGTCAGAGATGCGAGTGGGCAACCCGTGGTGAAGAAGGCGTCAGGACCGCGCTTCGTGGAGCGCATGAAGAGCTACCAGGGTCTTTTGGATTTCATGCAAGAGGTGGCGGGAGCGTTCGGCTTCTACGCACCGAATTGGCGAGGAGTTTTCTAGTGATAAAGTGGTCAAGGGCTTGGTCTTGGAAGAGCCAGGTGGGGGCGCTCGCGCTCAGCACCTGCGTGGCGGGCGGTGTCAGCGGTTGTCATAAAAAAGACGCGGACGACAAGGCGGAGGCCGAGAAAGCCGAGGCGGAGCGCAAGCACAGGCCGCAGGGCGATCGTTACGCAGACGGCCAGCGCCTGGCAGCCGCGCTCAAAGATTGGACGCGCCGCTGGAGTGAGACCCAGGATTTGCCTGCCTGCGATCCACTGCTCAAAGACGCGGCCGACCTCGAGCTGTGCAAGAACGCCGCGACCGCGCTCACCACCTTGAAGGCAGCGGCAGCCAAGCCCGAGGCCGAGGCCGTACTGATACACGACGCGGCCGAGCTGGCGTTCGCCACCGAGACCGCCGCGGAAAAACTGCGCAACGCCTCGATGGAGAAGATGCAAGCCGAACAGAAGGCCGCGCCTTTGGCCAGCGGCAGCGGCGCGCCCAAGACGCCTCCGCCGCCCAAAGCTCCGCCGCTAGCTTGGAGCTCTGCGACCAAAGTGCGTGGGCTAAGCTCCGCAGCCAAGTCGGCTCTCGCGGAACAGCTCAAGCCGATCGACGGCTCGGTCGATCCGGCGATGCAGGTCATGCAGGCTTACTCGCGCGCCAATCGCGCAGCGCTGCGCTACCTGAGCCAGTTCCTGCAATTTGGCCCGCTGCCGACGCGCAAGGCGACGTTCACGGAGCTCGAGGCGCTAAGCAAACGCAAAGAAACCTGGCCCGCGCTCGGTCGCACCTTGCGCGAAGCTGCGATGGCCGAAAATGATCCGACGCTGCAAGGCTCACTCAAGACGCTCGCGCCCAAGCTGTCGCGGCGCTCCGCCGGTATCGTACCGGCCACGCCCGACCTGCTGGGCGCGCAGCCCGGGGGCGCGCCTCCGCCCGCTGCTCCGCCTCCGCCCGCCGCTCCGCCCAAGGGCGAGTAAGTAGCGCAAGCGCGGCGTTACGCGGGCTTGAGGTAGCCGCGCTGCATCAGCGAAAGTAGCGCCTGGGCCGCTTCCAAATCGGGCCCGGGCGCGGCGTCCAAGAAGGCGTCGAGATTCTCGGCGGACAATGCGGCCTCGAGCAGGTCGAGGCCGGCGTCATCCAGCTCGCGCAAGTGCTGGGTCAGCGGCAGCTTCAGCTCCAGGCGCCCGGCGCTAGGCAGCCGGTTTCTGAGCTGCCCCAGCTCGTCTTGCTGGCGAAAGCCTTCCATCAAGACCTCTTGCGCGCTCACGTCGATGGCGCCTTCTAGCTCGCGCGTGTCCGGCGGATCGAGCGCGAACGAACCCGTCTGCCAGCCTAGCATTCGGTAGAGCGTCTTCAGCGGCGGCACGCCGGGCATGCCTACGAACTCGGCAAAGCGGATGCGCCCCTCGTTCAGGTAGATGCGCCCTTCGCGTCCGGATGAACGCAGCACGAGCACGCCGGCCTTGCGCGAAGTGCCGAACAGCTGCAGCAAGTCCGGCAGCGGAATCTCTTCGAGGTTGCCCGACATGCGCGGAGCTTCCTCGGTGGAGCGCTGCGTGCCCTGGCTCTGCTTCGCGGTCACGCGCCCGACGGCCATGGCCTTCAGGTTGGCGCGCGCCTCGGCATCTTGCTGGGCTGCCACGACCTTCAAGATGTTCGTGCCGATCAGCACGCGATCACCTTCGCGCAGCGTGCCTTGCTGCACCTTCTCGCCGTTGACGAACGTGCCGTTGGTCGAGCCCAAGTCTTCGATGCTGATAGCGCCTTCGGCGAGGGCGATGCGCGCGTGCTTGCGCGACACCATTTCTTCGACGAGCACCATGTCGAGCTCGCTCGAACGACCGATCACGATCTCTTGTCCCTCGGCGAGCGGGTACTCGCCGCCTTGGTATTTGCCGGAGATGAAACGAAGCGCGAACCGCGGCTCGCTGTTGGCCTCCGTGGGGCCTGGCTTCGCTTGTCGAGGAACCATGTGGGGGGGAGGCTCGGGGTCTCGTCGTACTGACGGCTGAACCGCAAAAACTTTAGGACTTTGAGCCAGATAGGGTCAAATCGTTCTCGCGGGAACGTCCGAATCCCGGGCGTCTGTCGCGTTGGTCGGGGGCCCGGCCCCAGGCGTCTCGTACATTGGCGCGGCTATCTCGTAGGTTGGGGCCCCAACCCCAGCCCCGACCCCGGCGATGGCGAGATCTTGGACCGGGGTCGAAGTGGAGCCTGGTCCGGCCCGCAGCCCATGTGGCTCGCCGACCGGAAGCAGGACCGTGAAAGTGGCACCGTGCCCCAGGTGCGACGCCACTTCGATGCGCCCGCCCATTTCTTCGACCATACGCTGGCTGATCGCCAGGCCCAGCCCGGTGCCGCGATCTTTGGTGGTGAAGAATGGCACGAAGAGGTTTTTCAGCACCTGAGGTGCGATACCGGGACCTGCGTCCCTCACCGAAACTTCGGCCCACTCTCCGGCCGGCGCCGAGGTGAGCGCGCCGGGGGGCTGGGCGTGAATCGCCGTGCTGACCCGTACGGTTCCCTGGCCGCCCATGGCTTGGACGGCATTTCTGACCAGGTTGATCAGAACTTGCCTCAGCTGCTCGGCGTCCGCCCGCACCATGGGCAGGTCGTCCGAGAGCTCGGTGACGATTTCGCAGTCCTCGGCGCGGTCCGAGGCCAGCAGGGTGACGGTTCGACGCACGACTGCGTTGAGGTCCACGGCGCCGAGCTCACCCTTCGAAGGCCTGGCGTAGTCGAGCACCGAACCGACCACGCGATCGAGCCGTTCGACTTCTTCCAAAATGATGCCGACGAACTCCTGATCGACGCCGCCCTGCCGCGAGCGATCACGCGGATCGCTGAGCAGCTGCGCCGCGCCCTTGATGGCGCCGAGCGGATTTTTGACCTCGTGGGCCAGACCCGCGGCCATCTGTCCCAGAGCCGCCAGGCGATCGCGCTCCTGCATGCGTCGATATTGACGAGAGTTGTCGATCACGACGCCGACTTGCACGGCCAGCGACTCGAGCAAGACCGCTTCGTCGGTCGAGAAGGCGTCGCGCACGCGATCGTCGACCACCAGCAATAGCCCGAGCAAGTCGCGCTTCTCACCCCAAATGCCCAGACACACGCCGGTGCGGAACGGGCCGAGCAGCTGCGCCGAGCTGAGCAGCCGCTCGTCGGCTTCAGCCTCGCGCGCACGGCCCGAACGCCGATGCTCCAGCACTTGGTGCAAAATGTCCTCGAACAAAATCGCGCCACCCTGATTCAGGCGCTCGGCGAGCGGGTGGGCGGCGGCCAGCTCGATGCGCGGCGGCGCCACGGGCCCGAAGCCCGAGCCCAGCACGAAGTCGGAGCCTAGCGGATTGCGCAGGTACAAGGCGGCGCCGGTCGCGCGGCGTGACTCTTCGAGCGCGCTGATCACGATTTGCTGCATTTCGGCGACCTGCAGCGTGTGCACCAAAAGCCCACGCGCTCTGGCTACGGCACGCTCTAGATCGACGCGCTCACGGAAGAAGAATTTGTGGGTGTAGTCCTCCGCCTTGGAGCGCAGCGGCTCGAACAGCAGCAGGATCACGATCGCCGCCAAAATGGCACCCAAGTACATGGTGTCGAAGCCGCCCAGCAGCACCACGAACACGTAGAAGATGCCGCCCATCGCGAAGGCCAGCGCCGTCGACACCAAAAGCTGGCCTAAAATGTCGTACAAATCGACGAGCCGCTCGCGCGTCAGCGACTCGGACAGCACGAACAAGAACACGATGCTGAGCACGGCGCTGACCGGCGGCAAGGGCGCGCCGACGAACCACAAGAAGTCTGCCAAGCTGAAAGCCGTCGCCAAGGCGCCGATCAGCACCAGAAAGCGCACGCGCCGCTGCACCGCGCG
>Ga0307516_10008208_pt1 | contig 11857 bp, 6 predicted proteins | sample 19_EM_MG_FD_203310 | JGI IMG/M metagenome (GOLD analysis project Ga0307516, IMG submission 203310) | Populus trichocarpa ectomycorrhiza microbial communities from riparian zone in the Pacific Northwest, United States - 19_EM | ecosystem: Host-associated > Plants > Roots > Unclassified | place...
ACAAAAAAAAACAAAACAATACAATGAAAGCATTAACCTCTGCTCCTCCCTGACAACTTTCCCTTTTCGTGTATCCCAACACAAAACCCCACTCCCAATATCTAGTTCTAGTCGCACAAAAAAAAAAGAAAAATAAAAGAATTCAAGTCATTTTTTAAGCATATAAGCAAATTAAAGAGAAATCAAAACCCACTTTTGAAATTAATTAAAATAGAAATTCGTCACCGCCCTATACTAGCAGTCCACGTTTCCTTGACTAGTTCCATCCATACAAGCTTGTCAGGGGTCCTACCATATAGAGACACATCACGTGAAAGCCCATGTTAGCACCAGAAGTGCCCCCACAGCCTCTCGTTACTAGTCACTACCTCTTCTTCTTTTCTTTTCTTCTTTTTACTTTTTAATCAATTCATGTTAGAACTTTAAAGCTTTGCTTAATTTTCCGAACACTGAATTGCTTCGTGGTTTGGCGATTGCTCTCTTGCTGCTGCTGCTGCATGGCCGCTGCTGTTCATCTTCTTGAGATTTTGGTGGTGATAGACCTGCCTGAGTCTCTCTATTTCCTTCTTCAATGCCTCTTGATGGGCTACCATTTTGCACCGATTCAAGTCAGCATCAAATCAACGATATAGCTAAATGTATGGTAAATTAATTGAGTAGTTCTTAAAAAAAAGAATTTGAGTTAATTTGGTTATAAATACATCATTTAATAAAGGCACTTCTTGTGTGTTAGGTCACGTTAACAATTTCACGGAAACAGTCGTTCTCCCGCAAATCATTGCATAATCAATCATAATGTCCAAAAATCAAATCATAATTTTTTTGAATTTGAAATAAGGAGAGGAGGGAGAGCTCTTACCATCTTTGAAAATCTTGTCTTGAGCCAAAGCGGCAATCCGTTGCTTGAGGGCACTATTATCAACGTTGAGAATCAGCCGTTGATGGTCTAAAAATGCAACTCTTGGCGACAATGCTGATACTTCCGTCTAGATTTTTGCATTAAGTAAAGAGTCCCAGAATTATACATTGCTAATGCTTCATAATGAACAGTAAAATAGTAGCAGTATGTAAAGATACCTGTAATGTTGTCACGCTACGTTCAAGCTCTGAAATGTATTGCAATTTCCTCACTCTTGACCTTTGTGCAGATTGCCGATTTGCCAAAATTCTGCTAAATATTGCAAAAGAATCAGTTTACAACCATAATTTCACTATATAAAATAATTATATCTCACTGAAAATTAGAAAATAAATATAACGAAACTAAGATTGCCATCAGATTCATTGGTATTAATCCACATGCAATTCTTCATGACATGAAATCGAATAATCAAGTCTAAAACATTAGAGTAGCTAGGTGAGTTAATTATCAATAATGTAATGTAATTCAAGTTAATATATATTCACCTTTTCACCCTCTTCGGGTCATTGATGGTATCACCATTATTTGAAGATGTGGGAAGAGGAGGCTGGTGTGGTTCTTGCTTGCATGAACTCTCCACCTCTCCTGGCTCGGTCTTGGCCACCGCTGCTTGTTGCTGCTCGGTATTTCCTTCTTCTTGATGGTGATGTTGATCTGTTGGCTTTGATGGTTTCTCATCGTTTTTGCTATTTTGGTCGGACGGGGTGGAGGGGTTGGAGGAGGATGGTGGCAAAGACAAGGACATGTCATGGGAAAACATGGACATGAGCTGGTCATCATCCAACTTGTCGAACCCAAGATTAGCGGAAATCAAGGCATTGGAAGAGGAATGGTTATTATTGCAGCTGCTGCTGTTGTTGTTGTCGTGGCATTGATCTTCCACCAAGGAGGGCATGTTGGTCGTCTCGATGAAAGTGATGCAGTCGCTAATAGACCGGCGGTGGGACCCGCGTCTGGTGGACGTGAAGTCCAAGAACTCATCAACCCAACAGGGTTGATGGTTCTCCATGGTGGCGGCAGCGTTTGAGAAATAATTGGACATTGTTTGGTGAGAAAAGGAAGGCCAATTTTGGGTGACAGCAGGAATTTTGGGTGGCAATTGAGCCATAATCTTAATCTTCCTTGTATATCAAACCTCCTATGTAAAAAAAACAAAAATGTAGATTAAAAAAAAAAAAAAAAAAGCGGGTTCTTTATAAGAGAAAAATCTAAACAAACTCAACAAAGAAAAAAAACAAACTATCAATCTATACGTGTGATATCAGAAAATCTTGGGCTGCTGATAAAACGCTCTCTATCTAAAGGAATCGTTACGCCAAGCAAGTGATATTCATCTCGTCTGGTTGTAAGCTGATGCAAAAATAGAAATATTTGGTTAGGACAGGCAAGTTACAACTTACCGAACACAACTAACCAATCCCGAAATGTAATGACAAGATCTTGGGGATAATGTCCTCCTCCTATAAACACTCCGTCCAGCAAGTGATGGGGAGGGGGTTGTTATAGGAGTGTAAAATAGTATCTAGCTAGAGAAGCAAGCACAGTATGAGGTTAGATGGCTAAATTTTTAAGGCCCAGAGGTATCGGAGGTGGAGGGGGAGATGGTAGGGCACATGGGGAGTGGATTAGAAACAGCTAGCAACAGCTGGGATTTGGGCCTCTACGGTTTTACTGGAAAGTCGCAGGCCGAGAGAGAGAGAGAGAGAGATTTAATTAACTGGAGGGAATCGGCCACCACGTGCCGATGTGACCTCTCCCGCATCCCATCAACTCATACACGAGACTATCACTGCTGCGCTGCCATGACATTAGTAATAATCTATTTTTTATAAACGTATATTCTCCAAAAAATAAATAAATAAACTACATGGGATATGTTTTTCTAATCCATCACATTCTTTGCTTTACGTGTATGGGCTCACACTTTCAATCTGTTGCTCACATCCATCCTTGACCCTTGGATCCAAACCCTCATTAACCACATCTTTCATCGTCGAGTTTCTCATCTTTTTGCCCCTCCCAGATCATTCTTGCTTTGGGTTTTTCTTTTTCTTTTTCTCTTTCTTTTTATAATGAGAGATTGAAAACTTGGGATCCATGACATTAATTTCCCAATTTGATCAAAGATGTGCTTGGTCGGTCCATGGGGTGGAATTAAGGCATGATATCACACATGCAGGCAGATCTCATGGCTAGAGGTTGTGTGGAGTAGATTTATCATGCTGTGAAAGAGATGCTTGGCATGAGATGATATCTTACGAAAAGATAAAATATACAAGGTAGTGGTATAGTGGGAAGATGTAGGATTTAGGGATGATGAGCTGTGAAAAGAGAGGAGGAAATGTAAGAATCATGCCCTCCTCCTTCCCATGTGAACTCTTTGGAAGAGCCCACTTTCCTTCCCTTTGTCTCCAAATCAGACTCACATGGCCCCCTCCTCCCTCTCTCTCTACAGTTTTTCCTGGTAGCTTCCAGCATCATCTCATGTTGGCATTTATGTTGTTCTGTTAGAGAAAAGTGCTTAAGAGACACTAATAATGATTAGTGAAAAGTTGGAAGGTAAGTTAAGTACTCTAGTTGTCCGGGAAAAATATTATCTTGATCCCCCGCCTCCTCAATATCATATTAGAGAAAACATCCCACTTGCCTCCTCGAGGAATATGATCACAAGATTGTACTTCTGATCGATCAAACCAAGCAAAAGTCAATCATTTCAACGGCCAAGATGATGATCCCATGCCATGTTTTACGTGGAAAACACCATAATTAATCATTTAGAAGGCCCAATATTCTCAGAGGTGCATAACCAGGACGAATAAATGTTAACTCATTGGAGGGTAGGTTTGCATGTGCCTCCCATGGCCATTAATTTGACATTACACAACCTAGAGATTAGAGAATTGTTCAGCAGCATAATGTACTTCGATTTTCCATTAGTTTTTGGATCCCAAAATATTCTGCGATTACCGTACAGGAGAGGGGACTGTGGAATGAGAATTGGATGCAAACTATAGAGGCATCATTGCACGTGGAGAGGAGAAAAACAAGGGCCTACCTTGTTCGTGTTTTGTTGAGATGATATAATACCAAGTACCATAACCAGAACATGTTAACACTAACACTAATGCTGTAAAGAAATATAAAGGTAGAGTTTGTGGTGGCCACTTGCTCGTATGTCCGGGGAGATCCCTTGAGTTGGTTGCTATGCTCGTGTCAATTTATCAGATGAACTCGTTTAAGAAACAACGTTTCAGCAAGTGGGGAGAAAAAACCGATTAAACCAAGAAAACTGGAAAAAAAATAACCAAAAAAACCGAACCGTAAAAAAAAACCGATTAAAATTTTGAAAAAACCGATTGGTTCGGTTTTGGTTTTATAAGCCTGAAACTGAAAAAACCGAACCGAACCGAAACTGAAACCGGAAAAAAACAACGAGCCAAAACTGGTCAAGCTGAAAAAACCGAGCCAAACCGGTTTTTGTCCAAAAAAACTGAACCGAAACCGGTCGGTTTGAACCAGTTTCGGTTCGGTTTTGGTTTCGGTTTTTTTTAAAAAAAATTGGTTTTATTACTTATTTTAAAAAAAACCGAATCGAACCGAAAATAATCACCTCTAATTCTTTACATTTCAGCCTAATTGGGTTGGATTTCAAACGATAAAGCAGTCTCTCCCGTCGGCTGGATTCGTCACTCTTTGCTTGCAGTTTAGTCTAATTGAGTTGAGTTGATGAAGTAACGAACATGGAGGTAGATTTTGAGGAAACTGTTTTCACGAAGATTGATTTCCCGAATTGACATAAACACAGGGGCTAGATTGTGTGTTTCTGTACAAAAAACCAAGAGCCCGGTTGCAACTTGCAGCTGGTCCACGATAGAAAAAACTTTGGAGACAAATGGAAGTAGACTTGGCCTAATGATAATAAACCTAGTCCACCTTAGAGATAGATAGTTTTGTGTGTAGGAAGATCATTAGATTCAACTACTTTACAGTCCGCAGCTCGAATTAAAATTGTTTTGAATGTAAAAAAAAAAAATGTTGAGGTTATATATACTATTTATATTATTATTAAACTTAATTTAATGGGTTAAATTTAAAATTTTCTAACCCGATTTATTTTACTTAGATTTAAAATTAAATTGTATAGGATTGTTCAACATGATCTAATTGACTTGGTAGGTTTAAAGACAACTCGGATGATTAGTAAAAAAATATGGTTTTGATTTTAAAAAAATATATATATAATTTAAGATGATCTTTTTAATATTGAGATATCAGCATATTAGATAACACAGGATTCACGATTTAACCCGTCAAATTCACGATATGGATAATAGACTCTATAATTAGGTTTAAGATGTTTATTTTTTAAGATTATTTTTACTCAAGTATATAAATGCTCATAAAATTAAGAATAAATAAAATATCAGGATATTTGTTTAAGATTGTTATAATTTTATAGAAAACAAACCGAAATAATTTATATTGAGAAATTTAAAATCAAGCAAATTTTTTTTTAAAAAAAAGAACATAAGAAGTAAAGAAAAAGTCACCTCCTTCACTATATAATATTTATATGAACAATGGGTGAGTTGACACCCCTAACTAGTTTAAATGTATTAAGTAATTGATATTAATGTTCTCCATTCTCTTAAGAGTTTTGGAGTTTAAACTTCTACTTTCTAATAAGTAATAATTAATAGTAATATTAGGTGTTCTGAAAAAAATATTTTTTTTATTATAGAATATTTATTGAACTAAAGTAAGAACTCCCCACGATCACATACCAGACTTCTATGCCGGATCTCAAAGAAGGCAAGTGAATCAGCAGATCGAGCAAATAAAGACTCAAGTCCAGCAAATCACCCTAAACGGTATATCTGCTGAGGTATATAAACCCTCCAGCTGTTCGATGAAATGCACCAGCGAAGCCAAAAGCTTATTTACATGAGTTCACTCACTCTGTTAGCTTGTCGATTGCAAATTACCTCTTTCCTGTGTAATAATCTTAGACATGACAAGGTGAAATGAGTGATTGGTGGTACTTTAATGCTTATTCTTGCAACAGAGTATTAAGTACAGGTGCCAAGTCATCCTAGTATAATTTCTCTTGCTGGTTGATAAGAGCAGAAGTATAAGCTATATATATATATATATTGAAGGAAATGCAATAAATCTCATGGCCTTCATGAGGACTGGACTGCTCACATGTTTGTGAGGAACCAGTATAAAAACCTCTGATCAAGCTTTCCTCACTATCTCTCTACTTATATTTTATGCTCTGGTTATTTCTGTCTTGGTAACTCGTATAGGGTTTGTTTTGCATAAAATATTTTATAAAAAAATTAGTTAATATATAATATTTAACGGTAAATTTTTTAGAGAAATATTTTCAAAAATTTATAAAATATTTTACAAATAACTTATAAAATCATTTAACTATTTTAATTATTATTTTTATCTCACTATCATGAACACATCATCTTTTATTTCTTCCACCACTATTATCATCTCATTAAAACCTTCTCATTCACGATCATTTCATCAGTGTCTCCTTCATCATTATTGCTATGTTATCATTTTCTTTCCTGCCACCACTATCATCTCATCAAAAACTCCTCTTTCACCACTATCATGACCACCTCCACCACCAATATCATGTCATCACGACCTCCTTCATCACCACAACCATTTCACCACACCACCTTCTCCACCACCACTATCATGTCATCACAACCTCCTTCATCACCATAGCCATTTCACCACCATGTTCTTCTCTACCATTACCATGACTAAATTTTTTTTATAACCATTATCTTCTTACAACCACCACCCCGATCTTCTACGTTATTATCATCATATTACTATCATCACTATTATATTAAAAAATATTTACATATAAAATATTTTTCAATTTAAATATTGAAAAACATTTTAGAATAAAACATTTTACATATAAATTATTATTTTTTTTATCCGTAAAATATTTTACGTTCACGGACTCTTAATAGTTGTGCCTTGTTCACAGCTGCATGTGTTGTGTTTTCATGTGACGAACAGTTCACCCCTCTTGGTTAGCTTTGGGACCAGCATTTATATGTGAGGAAAGGAAAAGGTATATGCTACCAAAAACAAGGACAAGTGATTTCATAATGATTTTAAATTTGAACCACAACATTTTGTACCTTAACATTGTTTTTCTTTTGAGAGAAAGGGACATTATATTTCAATTTAGGAAATATACAAAAATATGAGGAATTAATTTGGTTATTGTGATTGTTAAGGTGGCAACAATTTAATTGTTGTTTTGACCGTGCTACCTCTCTCAAATATGGATAGCAATTTCATTTTAGTTCTTACTAATCTAAACTAATTTTTTATAATTATTTTATCCAATAAATAATAAATAGAATATGATTATTGTTAAAAAATGACTCAAGAGAGAGAACATTTATATTTTTTTAGTACATAATATAATATATATATATCCTAATATTGATATATAAGACACATAAATGTACAAAATTTATAATTTCATTGTTTAATATATATATATATATATATGAATATTACTTTTATTAATAATACTCAGATAATAGATATCTATATAAATACATAAAACTGGATGAATAAAGTATAAATATCTAAATTAATTACTTGTAAATAATGAATAAAATATAAATATAATAAAAACTCAATTCATGAATATTAATTCTCATCCTTAATCTCAAACCAAAATATTCAATTCTAAGAATTAGGGCCTTTACTCTCTCTAAAAACAAGTCTATTCGGAGACAGTACTAATAGCAAAGAAATTATACCTACATTTATGTTAGTTAATTATTTATCTGTAGTAAAAAAACAAAAACAAAAACAAAAATTTCACATGCCACATCATTTATTAGCGACTCACCTATAATGCATATGAACACAAAATTTGTTAGTTAAATTAAATTGTGGCAATAATAATATAAATTGAAATTGGCCTTGCATTTTGAAAAAAGAAGATTGCTTTTAAGGAACGTATTTTTCTCAGCATATGAGAGAACCCTCTTCTAAAGCTTTTTTTTCCATTTACATAATAAGATTGGTCAATTTTATATCAGGAATATTCTTAAGAGAACTAGGTAACGTTTTTTGTTTTAAAAAAAATCCAAATGAGATGCAAATTGCTTAGGAATAAAAAATTATTTGAAGGTAAAATTCATATACCAAAATGTTGGGGTCATAAATTTGAAAAAATCCCAATCAAACCATGTCCATGCTCTCCACATAAAATGTGGATCGCAGTCCAAAATTTACACAAGAATATCCGGACCAATTTGTATGTACCTCAACTAATTTTATAGATCCTGAAATTAACGATCATATAAACTTCCAGTGGTCTTAAAGTTTGTAAAACTCGAACTAATGATCTCCAAAAAGAAAACCCAAAACCTAACGAGTTAAACTATACCCCTCAAAATTAAATTTCCACGATTTACTTTCCTTCAAGGTTGGCCCAAACACGACGCTCCCCATAAAACACCATTAAAACGGATTCTTTTTTAAAAAAAATAAATTGTAGAGGAAATTATAGTCGCAACTTTCCCAAACAGACCCTAAGACAAGTGCGTCTTAGCTGTTCATGGCATTATCCTCCAACTTTTTGATTGGCTCAGTGAAAAGTAACAAGTATCCCAGCCAGACAACAATGTGCACACGTTATGTACAAATGTCATTCATTGATTAGTGTTGATCACATAAGATAAAAGGCTACATTTCCTGTATTTGATTATTTCTATTTCTATTTATATATTCACCTTCTTTTATATGTACAAAACTAAGCTGTCAAGTTTCACCGAATAAAGGCTCATGCATGCCCAAGGTTTATATTAAAGACCAAATCAGATCTGAGTTACCTCCGCTTCGGGTTCCCTTGGGTGAATTCTATACACCATTGCCTTTGCTATCTGCTCCTTCGCCGGAAAAATGGGATTTGAGTCCAGTCCAGCATTGGTAGTAATCATTATCCATTAACGGTGACTTAAGAGCACAAAGGCTGATCCTGGGAATTAAACATGATTCAAACATGAAAGCCAGTGTATTAGTGATTTTGGATGGTCCTGCATCATGCCCACTCTCAATGGTAGCCTGAAAATCAAAATAAAGTTGTTAGACTAAGACCGTTCAATCATCAATTGCCAGATCGAGGAGTGGTTTGACAGCCAACCATCTGAGTCACGATAGCATGTAAACACTTAAATTACAAAGATTTCCAACACAAAAATGCTACCAGTGCGTTTTGATCCCGATCAATGTTCTAGAATATGGAGAAAGGAAGGGGGCACAGTAGAAACCAGAGTGCACGCGTAAAAATGCCTACAAGAAAGTATACCTCGTATGTCTTTGTATCAGGACCATGTGGAGTCATGCAGCTATGAAGGCTTGCACCTCCTGGGAGAAAGCCGTCAGCTTTTGCCTGAAAACAAAAATTTAGGATTGGAAATTTACAGGGAGAGGGAACAAAAATGGATAAAGAATCCTTCCTCTTAAATTTAAACAGGAAATTGAGCCAAGGTTTAGACATATATCAAATGACCCTGAATTTATGAGACTATAATCAACTAAAACTAAAGCGTGTGCAAAAGTTTACCTCATATCCACCATAAATCAGGCCCATAAATTCACTCATACAATTGCGATGGTAGTATGGAGGTCGGAACGTATGCTCAGCAACCAGCCATCGGGGAGGAAAAATAACAAAATCAAGCAATGCCACGCCAGGTTTATCAGTTGGTGCAGTCAAAACTGCAACACATTACAGAAATGCAATTAAGGAAAAGAAACACAAAGCATGGTATTTTTTTCAAAAAACATCAAAAAAAAAACAGGAAGGGGGAAATATGGTTGCATAAACCTCCTACCTGTATTTATTGATGGATCACTGTGATCAAACAAGACAGTATTATAAGGGCAAAACTTATTGAGATCATACTGCAGAAAAGACAGATGCCCAATTACTAAAACGCCAATTTGCAGCTAATATGTCATCAACCAGAACAAGTGCTATGACAGCTAGACTTACCTTATATGGAACATAATTACCATGCCAAGCAACCACATTGAAGGGAGAAAAATCTTGTTTTGCAACAAAAAGTTCTCCACCATACTTTTGAACGACAGTGTATCCTGGTCTGGAACCATCTTCAAACCAGGCCTTGGGAACAAGGAAATCCCTTGGAGCAGCAAGACCATTAGCACCTAAAAGTAACCAAAATCAAGTCCTTGTTGTGCTAGCAAAATGCGTTGAATAAAGATGAATAATAACTTCACACTTTATCACTCAGAAGGCCAGAACAAGGATAAGAGATTAGGTACCTATTGGCCCAAGATCAGGAAGTTGAAAATGGGTTCCAAAAATCTCAGACACATAACCACGTGACGGGCCATCTGGCAAATCTACAGCGAAACGGAATCCTTGAGGTATAACAACAATTTCACCAGGAGAGACTTGCAATTTCCCACATTCAGTAGCGATCCACAATCCTACACCACCAGTACCAAAAACTAATATGAATCATTTGATCCAATTCTCAAGCATATAATAAACAGAAATACATTAAAGAAAGAAACAGAAAATATAATATCCAGAAAACATGAGCACAAGTGAAGGCATAAGAAAATACAGTCAGAGCCTAAACAACCTGATGATGCAAGTAGTTCACAAGAAGATTAAAAAAAAAAAGGAGGGATTGAATATTTAGAAGCTACTCCTCTACACATGCTGAGCCGAATTATTAGAAAGTATAATTGTGATAACAATTCAAGAATTTAGTAGCAAATACGTACTGAGTTGTTTGAATCATTTGAGAGTTTAAAAGCAGCATTAAATTGCACAAAGCAGTGTTGAAGAAGTAACTCAAACTGAAAAAACAGATACCAATCTCAAAAGCATCAACGGGAGACACACAGTCTCATAATCATGGAATACTGTATGCCCATCCAATGGTCCAAAATTAAAAAAAAAATGAAAAGCAATCTTGGATTCTAATTGAATAACTCACTCACTTCCTTTTTGTGGAACAATCAAGAAATCGCCATCGGCATTGCAAAAAGCACGATCATCCATGGATTTATTGGCGGTATACCTAAACAAAAAACAAATTAAGTTCCATACATCCATTGTAACGGTAGAAATGATTGGTAAAACTATACATGCATACATGTGAATAGCAAATCCATGGCGGAGGAAGGAGCTGCCAGCTCCACAAACTGTATACAAGCCCTCAACAAAATCAATTGGTGCTGATTCTTCAACAGTATCTACTGGCTTTGGCTTCCACCGCAGTTGCGTGGGCGTTGTATAACTGTTTGATTTATCAAATTCACTCACGAGTTTATCGTGCCTTGGAAACCTTGCCTGAAACGGCTCGTGAGTGACCGATGGCTTGATTCTATATAACCAACTGATTTACCAAAACCAAAAAACAAAATTAAGATTAGTAATCAAATGATTAATTACATGATCTACGGAACAATTGAGGGAACCTGCGTTGGTTGAGTTTGTGAGGGGAAGTGAAGGAGGTGCCGGAGATCTGTTCTGCGTAGAGACCGTAGGGGCATAAGAGAGGGCTGTTCTGTCTGCGAGGCAATGATCCAGGGATGGATTCGGATTCGAAGGTGTTGCCGAATCCCGATAGATAATCATGATCGTCGGAGGGGAAATCATTGGTTATGGTGATCTGCTGCTGCTCCTGCTCCATTGGAATATCTCTTCAATTGATTTGTGGGGAAGAGTGAGGCCATCAACGGAATTAATTTTATAGCTCTTGTCTCTTGCAGAGAAGAGGATGGGGTGGATGATATTGACGTGGCATCATAATCTATTCGTTTTTGCGTTCAAATTATCTTAAAACTTCTGACGTAAGTTAGTTAATAATACCATAGTTTTTAAAC
>Ga0307516_10008209_pt1 | contig 11856 bp, 17 predicted proteins | sample 19_EM_MG_FD_203310 | JGI IMG/M metagenome (GOLD analysis project Ga0307516, IMG submission 203310) | Populus trichocarpa ectomycorrhiza microbial communities from riparian zone in the Pacific Northwest, United States - 19_EM | ecosystem: Host-associated > Plants > Roots > Unclassified | place...
AAACAAAAGCAGCTTCCCATATTAAAATGGGAATCCCTCTTCTCCAGGTGTATAGCCCCTACTACCTGAATAACTACTCCTTGGTGATCTTACAGAACTCGATTTACTGTAAATCCGTTGAATTTACAGGATTTACCGGGCTGAAAATGGCCGGATTGACCGTCCACTTGGTAAATTCTGGTGGCCATCAAGCTGACGACACGAGGCCGAATTTACGCCGTCAGGGTCGGATCAGATCAACGGCCAACTCGCAGCACCCCAATTCTCTGGCATGGGGCTGCTTGTCGACGTCCGAGGGACTTCCAGGTAGGTTCCCGGGTCATTAAAAGATGAGTCTACATTTTACAAGTAATCTAATGCAGCTAGCTGTACCGTAGTAGATTAAAATATAAGCGCCTGGACGGCTTCCCTCGGCATCTGCTGGCTGCTGCTGGAGACGTCGCGACTGCCAGCGCGCGCCCCCCCCGGCCCTTGATCTCGGGACGCCGGTTTTACAGGTTTACGACGCCCCGCGGTAAAATCTCTCGAATAACCGTACTTAAAAGACATGGTTGTGGAGTGAGAGGCGTGGGAACAGAGTCCCAATCTAGGTCACTGTGAAACTGCAGCTCGCAGAACACTCGCAAAGTTCCATTTGCTTTCCGCACGATGTCCGGGTCCGGGGCTTTCCGACAAAGTATTTCAGACGTGAGGCCTTGAGGTTTTATTGCATTTCACCCTACTTCGCCCAGCAGCTACATACCTCACAGTATGCCTCCGTCCTATCGGCGCCTCCAGCAATGGGCGATTGCGATAAGCATCGCCAGTATTATCTATAATGGGGCAGAAGGGGCTATCTCAATCGCCTTTGGTGCTGAATCCAAGTCGCACGCCCTTATATTCTTTGGTATCCAGTCTGCCATCGAAGTCGCCTCAGCAGCCATCGTGATTTGGAGGTTCAAAAGTTGGGCAAAACCTGGTGAGGAGAAGAAGACCATCTTGGAAGATCATGTATTGCTGTGCGTTCGCCCTATCAACTGGTTCATCCTGATGTTGAAGCGAACCCCAGCTTCGAGAAACGTGCTACTATTGCTATCGGGTCACTCCTCCTAGTACTCTGTCTGAGCACCGAGGCCGCCTCGATCGTAACTCTCGTTTTGCGTCAACGTCCAGACTCATCCAACTCTTCACTTATCATTTCCGCATCAGCGCTTGTGATCATGATCGCGATCTGGCTTCCTAAGCGGTACCTCGCCCGCGCACTCGATAGTAGTGCCATGCGCGGCGAAGCCACCTGCTCCCTCTCTTGTATTCAAATCACCATCGTCCTCTTCGTTGGCTCCCTGATCTACCGCTTGTGGAAGGGCGGCTGGTGGGTCAACGGCGCGACATCCATTATTCTGGGATTGCTGTTTGGGTGGGAGGGCGTCAAGATGATCAGGTGGGCCACCGACCCGCAATTCTCGGGTGGGTGCTGCGGGGGCTGTAAACCCGTTACTTTGGACGCGGGACAGGCGGAGCTAGGGAAGCAGAGCGATACCCGTAGGTGTTGTACGGAGAAGGACGATTGCAAGCAACCACGTTCATGCAATAGCTCCCCTAGGAAACTTCCGAATGGAGATGGCGTCAATGTGAGCTTTTCCTTGATTTGGAAATCCCACCGCTCGCAGACCTCATAAACATGGCTTTTCTTCCTTTCAGGCTTGCTGTGCACCTATTAAGAGGGATTGCAGTCAATCTTGCACTCGTGTTGGTCTTGGGTCTTCCGAAAGCTCTGATACCCAACTTTGTCCTCAACAGACAGTGGACAACTGTTGTTCACCGAGTGCTTCGACGCGATGCTGTTCAACGGTCTCGCAGCCTACATGTCAAGACTCCTGCTGCTCATGAATCGTGATGAAGTTGTGAGCTCGTCTGCCCGAGTCTCGTAGCAAACCGCTTGTCGGCCAGCATGACTAATTTTCTTGACTAGTCAGGGCATCTTCTCCCCAGAGGTCACCTCGAAGAAGGGATAGTGTATGTCGTTCGATACAATGGATCAATCGTTTCGTTGCTCTGTATAGTTCAATCGTTTGTATTTTTGCTCTGTATATCTTCTGGGATAGATCATTGGTGTTCGGCAAGCTCCGAATCCATGGGATAAAATCAATGATCCTATTTTCTTCTTGTTCCAAGACGCCTCACAGCCCTTCCATCGCATATTTTCGCAGGCATGGAAGGGGGTTTTTTTTCTTACTTTCGCGTCTGAGAGCACTCTAGCTTCGCTTTCGCTAGCAACACTATGCCTACTCGGCGATGATGGATTTCTAGATAGTGGTGAAAGCTACATTTCAAGTCGACCTTGTTCAAATTTCAAACTGTTTTTCTCACAATCATAAGCCGTGTTGAGGTTCTTCGAAAGATAGAATGCGTTTAACGGTAAGTTGTCGCTGGTGAACTGGGTGGTCCGTGCGCAGTCAGGAATATTAATAAAAAGAACCTCATGCTTTTTTTCTTTTCTTATCGAAAGTTCACCTCGTGGGTTGATATTTGGGTTCTCTTCCCTTGAACTTCTCAACGGAAGGAACTTGAACCCATTCAGCGAAGGGAGAGAGAACTGCCTACCACCTAGATCGCACCGGTTTTATAACTTACGTCGAGGCGGCCCGTATGGTAGCGACACCGTTGTAGCGTCGAGAGAGGTTTTACTATGTGCTCGCCTGACAATCAACTACTTGAAGAGATGACATTGTGTAAAGCAAGGTGATACCGAAATGAAGATTTAGCAACAATCAATCCCAAAGATCCATTCCTACAAGTTTTTCGTAATGTTTCAAAATTTTGGCGATCTCATGCCCAGAAATGAAACGATTCGCCAAAAGCATCTGACAGTGCACACAAGGAGTATAAAACAGTTCATTAACTATCCATTCTTCTGTGAAACGAACGTAACTTACAGACAGCCAATAACGCAAGGCATCCCACCCAGCAGCACGATGAATCATTCTCCAGTACGTATCTACAAACGCAACCGTCCCCTTGTAATAATCGGCTACAAACGTGTTCCTAAATTGCCGCAGTAAATATTCAGCTTTGCTCGACAGACCCTCGAATGAATCTTACCGATTTAAAATGATCCACCTGCCCCAGAGGGCATGCATCACTTTGTATTCATCCTGCACATTATCACTGTCAAATATCTCGTCCTCGCGATCCAACACATCCCAAGCAAGTACGCCAAAGGGTTCCAGCGGGAGCGTGGAGAGTAAATCAAATACAGTTGCGCCTCCAGGGCGACAAGAATAATAGATATCTGGTCCGCCATATTCTGAGTTGAATGGCAGGTACGGGGCCTGCGCCGCCGGCCCTAGTCGATTGGATGCAGGTGGAGGGGTTGGGTACCGTCGCCTGTCCTCCTCCACGTCATTCGTTGTCGTCGTCACAGTCACCGAACGTCCACGAGAAGATCTCACAGGTGTCGCAGCTGCTCTTGTTACCGAGGCTTGTGTGGCCTTCGACAGTAGTCTGATGGCGCGTCTTGGCGTTGGCGGCTCTTCTGGGAATTTGAGCCTCAGAGGTATTGACAATGCAGGGACAGAGGTTGCTTCGTCGGCTTCGGGTTGTGGGGATAGCGTCACAAATGGGAAGGGGCTGTATGAACCATCAGTCTCGCCTTTGACATCGCGCGGCGTAGAAGGTCGCTGCATTGCAGTGTCCTCTGTGGACATGGGCGTTCCAAGTCTTCATAGGTGGAACGTCAACGGACGAATGAAGAAAGACAGTGGGAAAACAGTACCTTTCCCTAGGTTGCGAAACCACTACCACCCGCAGCAGCCAAGTCTCCTGATACAGACCTTATGGGCCATCGGCAATGCAAAAATGTAAAAAGATTCTTACATCTTGCGTTTCCAACCAATGGAATTCGGCTTCTGCGTGGTCCCATTCTAAATGGCTTGCTAACATCGCCCTCGTCCCGAAAGTTCCATGCAGCTCGCACAAAGGACACAGCCACTTGTCCACTCTGGTTTCGAAGACATGTTCTCCAGAGTCAGAAGAATGTTCGTAGCGCACAGTAACGGAGATATCCCCAGCTCGAGGTTCCGTCGGAATCTCAAGCACCTGACATCGATGTCGGAACCCCTTACGTAGATTGCGGAGCAGAAACGGGAGTAGCTTCAGCTTCTGCATACGCACAGATGATAGTGTCAGGGGTTCAACGGCAGCTATAAGTTCGACAGGAGGGGCGGAAGGAGGTGGTAGGGAAGGTTGCCGAGTGTCGGGGATGGGACTTGGAAGAGGAAGTTCATGAAGGACGGGACTTGGCGGAGGAAGCTCCTTGATCATTCGGGGTGGGGAATTGAGGAAGATGATTTCGGGTGGACTGGGAGATCTTTTAGGCACGAAAACCTCCTCAATGAGTTCGTCCTCTTCGCTCGTCGATTTATCATCAACAGCCTCTGAATACGGAAGATCTGGCTCATCAGCACCAGATTCGTTGTCAGATGAGTCGGTCGGAGGTTCCTCTCCAGATTCTTCATCACTAGGCTGCGGAGGTGGCCATACTCTTTTACGAGCCGCCTTGACACCCGTTCGTCTAAAAGCGTTATTGAGCTTTGACCGGAGGATGGTGTAGGAGCAACGAAATACCCATCAAGCACAACCTTCCCTACCGGGAGTAGTATATCCTCCTGCATGGCTGAGTCCGAACTACTCTCCTCTTCCATCGGTGAATCGCTTTCATCGTCGCTTTTTTTCACCTTCAGACGACGCATACGGCGATCCAAATATCGTACCGGCCCGCTTCGTGCGCTTAACTTTCCAGCGGAAGTCTTGGATCGATAGCTCGAGAAAGAGGTGCGAATGTTGGACCGGGATGCGACGGCTATGCGTTTGACAAAGTCAGAGCCAACAGACTGACGTGCGTCTCTCTCCAATGGTCGTTTCCTGGACCGGACATTGGTGGATGCATCGTCAACGAGATTCCACAAAGGAAGGAGCTCGGAACTTGATTTTGTTGCGTGTTCACCCGGCGCAGGTGAAGCGGTTATCGTAGACCATCTTCTAAAGCGCATATTTTCTTGGCCTGGCTGAAGGGAGGCTGTTTTACGACCTAGTAGCTGTTGAGTCAAAAGGGTCTGCATAGCTTCAAGGATGTCGTACCATGGGTCTTCAGCCGGTGGGTAGATGAGGACGGTAAGGGTAGTGATGTTCGGATAGTGAAATTGGATGAGCTGCCACGCTTCCAAACAGTATTCAGATTCCAACGCCTCCATGATACAATAGCCAAGCCTCTTACCTGAGAATCACTTAGCCGAGATGGCCCGGCCTCATGCTCAACCCCTCTAGAGCTCAAGGGTACGCTTTTGATGGATGTCCTCACGGAAGACGCGCTTTTCGGGTGTGGTATCTGGCGCGATCCCTTAGCGCGGGGTATCGGGCCTCGCGGCTGAGTCGGTGGCGGCGACACGTTTCGCAATGCCGAAGACTTTTTGGCGAAAATAGACCGGTCACCGTCGATGGCGCGATCATCCCGTGCACCTGAGGACGCTGTCGAGATCGTGGGGCGATCCCCGTCAAGTGGCCTGATGACGGCTTGTTTCCTTCCGGACTGAGAACGCTGAGGGGGAGCAGAAGCGGTCGACCCCTCGGCGTCCATTGCACTTCCGATCGTGGGCGGAGGCAAAACTGATATTTACCCAAACAAACAGACGATGTATTACACGAGCCAACTATTATTGTACAAAATATCCACGACGATGCACCAGATCCTCCCAACATCTAACCAGCATCCGCCAACCCATAATTCAGTTCCTGAGCCCCACCTCCCGACCCACGATCCTGTCTAGAATGGCGTGGCGGGCCAGCCCGATTGGGAGGATTCATTCCGGAATGAACAAGATGCTCAACAGGAACTGAGGGGCGCGGCGGGAGATTTGGTGGAGGATGTAGCGGTCGCCGATTTCCCCAGTTATCCGGCCCGCCGTGACCAGGATGAGGACGCATCGGATGTCCGTGCTGGGGCGGTCCTCTTCCTCTGGACGGAGGCAGATGTTGTTGATGTGCACCACCGCTTCCAGGAGGGCCATGAGGAACTCGGGAAAATCCGGGCATATTTCGTGGAGGACCTTTGTTTAATGTTTCCGGAGGGGGACGATTCATGTTTTGCTGCGGAGGAGGTGGACCAGGCGGGGGAGGGTGGTGGTTCCTATGACCACGCTTGTCAAATTCATGAGACGCTTCATATGAGGGTAGTCTACAATGGAATGAAAGTTAAGGTTTTCGGGTGATCTCATAGAAAAGTACCCACGTCTTTGGATCCGCAGGCAGGGGATCAGTCCAGAAATAGTCATGTTCGAGAGCTTGCGCAGCAGTGATACGCTCTCTTGGATTGCAGGTCAACAGCTTGTCCAAGAGGTCACAAGTCTCCGAACCAATACTAAGTCATCGGAGAGGTAGGTTTGAATGAGGTCAGAATTGCAAGACCATTGCAACATCGTTTCGACCAACCTTTCATATGTCTGCTTCAACCGGCGGTGGTAGATATTGAATCGCTTAACACCCTCGCACCCGGGCAAGGCATCGAAGTTAGGCCAGCTATGTTGATTAGGCGTCCCGCACAATAGCCAGATTTTCTCCAATTGATCTAGATCAGAAGTTCCTGGAAGGATAGGTCGACGCCAGAACATTTCTCCGAGCACACAGCTGAAGAGTCGTTTAACAATCAATTCTGTCAAACGATAGGAGCTCCGCACCCAATGCCCCATACATCGACTTCTCCACCATATTGTCGAGCACCGAGCAGCAGCTCTGGAGGACGATACCATCGTGTAACCACACAATTCGTGTATTTTCGCTCCTTGACTCGAAAGTCGCCGGTCCCGCGGCCGTCGTTCCCGTCAAAAGTCCGCGCAAGACCGAAATCTGCAATTCGAAGAGAGCCGCTGTTGGATATTAGCAGGTTGGCGGCCTTCATGTCGCGGTGAAGGATGTGATTCTGGAATCCGATTTTCACATGAGATAAATTGGATCGAACATCACACAACTCACGCGATGCATATATTCCGTTCCTTCCAGAAGCTGTTTCATGTACAATTTGATCTGGCTCGGTTGCAGTTTCACCCGATCGTTTTCCAAAAGGCCTGCGAGGTCATGGTCCATGTAGGGGAAAACCATGTATACAGACAGAGGGTCCTTCGCAGTACCTACAAGCCAAATGGTTAACAATGCTTTATCATGTATATGATGATACTTGCTTCGGACCACGAACATATCCAGAATATCCACAATGCATGGGTGCTTCAAAGCCTTCAGGATCTTGATTTCACGTAGGGCAGTCACAGGCATGCCCTCCTTCTCATTGTGCATCAATATCCGCTTCAACGCGACAGCCTTGCCAGTTGATTTATGAATGGCTTTATGCACTTCCCTGTCATTCAAAGGGAAGAGTCAGGGATGCATTCACAGAGGCTGTCCTTCGAAACTCACCCAAAAGTACCCTCGCCCAATTTCGTTGTTACCGAATAATCAGATTGGTTCCCGCAGCCCACAAAAGTGCGACCATACACTTCCTTTTCCTCCTCCGCCGACCGCCGGATGACTTCACGCTTCCTCACTGGTCTGTATTTCGATTCCTTGTCGTCCGGTGCCGCATGAGCAACCTCGTCCTTGGCTGGCGGCAGGGGCAGAGGTGTCGGGGAATGGATATCCCTGGGTGCGGGTGGACGTTTCAGTGCGATGCTGACTAGTGCATGTTTTTGTGGCAGAGTAACATCTTTCATCAGTCGCAGGTCCGGCGGAGGTGGAGGAGGCGGAGAACATGCCGGGGGTGGTGGTGGAGAGGTACCGCTTCGTTGCAGTCCTGGGGAAGGTTCTGGGAGGGGCTCGGATGGTTTTAGGCGCTGTGGTTGCTTAGCCTGTGGGGGTGGCATAGGACGATCATGAGGTGGTGGCGGAGGACGAGGACGAGGGGTCGTGGCGCGTGGTGATGGAAGGCGGTATTTGTCCCCTCTTCGTGGACGTTCATGATCAACGCGCTCGTAGCGCTCGTCCCTTCTACCCCCTCGATCCCGGTCAGGCCGACGCATGAATTCGCGGGGCTCTCCACGCCAGTGATCAGGTGGACGATAGTAACGATTTGAATCGGGGTCCAGGTCGCGTGGCGCATGAAACCGGTCATCCTCCTCACGTCTTCTGTCCCTGCTTCTGTCCCAACCCCCGCCTCTGCGTTCCCGTCCTTCGCTCCGCGCCAATGGACTAAATGATGGTTCAGGGGATCTAGGCACCGGCAATCTGTGTTTTTCTTGGTGGTTTGACGAAGGAGTGGCCGGGGACCGAGAAGGAGGCGAAAGTGGCGAAGAAGGTGAACGTCCTCGTTCCCTGTGATCCCGAACATGATCCCGGCGCGGTGGCGGATGTCTCGAGGAGAAGTTGTCCGCGCGACCGTCCCCACGACCATACTCCGGTCCCCAATGATCACCGCGTCGGCCATTTCTCCGTTTGCCATCTGGGTGCCAGTGTCGTCCGTCGTCATTGTCAGGCCGCAAGTATACACCAGGGGAATCAGCTGAATCCAAGACCGTTGGACCTGCGCCATTCGGCTCTGATTTCTTCTTGAACGGAAATGCAACTTTACTTTTGACTGGCGTTGGTTTGGTTGATGACAGAGCGGGTGGCGTCTTGCCCTCAGCTGTTGGGTCATCGAGTTCCCCCTCTTCTGGGGACGAAGTCGCAAGTCGTTTGCGTGCTCGTTCGCGATGTGGTGACCTCGAGGCCTGCCGTTTGGTAGGACCGGTGACCATGAGCAGGAAGGAAGAAACGTATTGCTCACGTAATCAACTGGCTCTTAATTATACCGAGTCACCGACCAACAACAGCATTATGTTCGAGGGGACCGCTATACCCCCAGCTGGAATTCAAGGGAATCCGACATATGTAATGAGTGGCTTCGACGGCGTGGAATGGCTAGAGATTGAAAAAGTCAAGTTTTATACCGATGCCTTCGTTTTGCAGCCAGGGAAGGTTAGATGCAGTTCTTCACAACGTCCACCTCGCAACATACCATATGTAGGTACTCCTGGGACAGAAGAAAAGGGGATATGGCCTTCACAAGTACGAGCACATCACTGCCTAGAATGTTTGATTGCTTTCCCCACCTACAATGTCCAGGTACAATGGATTTGGTCTGTTACCCCTGAAGGAACAGTCCTTATGTGGAAAGTTAATAACATAACCCTCTAGGTGGGAAGTTGGAAGACGGAGAGACATCTTTGCAAGCGGCGGTGCGAGAACTTGAGGTGTGATAGTCTTTCCTCCTACCGTGATACTATGAGGTAACGAGAAACAGGAGGAAGCTGGAATATCTGCCCCTCTAGAGCTTGCTGGTACAATCTTGTTCTTCGTCGAGGGTGAAAGTCACGCTTTCCATATCGATGTCTATCGAGCCGAGGATTATCGTGGCACAATCATAGAGTACAGACCTCCTTTTCACTGTCCATCTCTATCTCATACAAAAATTTTCATAGGACAGAAGAGATGCGCCCAGGATGGTTTTCCATCCCTTTCCACCCAGCACCCACTGATGACCCTCCGATCCCTTTCGACCAAATGTGGGACCTCGACATCCATTGGTTCCCGTACCTGCTCTCGAAGATGTTTTTTGTCCTTAAGGTGGATTATACGCGAGAAGGAGAGGTCTTCACTTTGAAAAAATGGTGGCTCGGCACTTCTCCCCAACTCGCACCTTAGAGGTGTTGTGACCTCACGACATCGATGTCTACAATCTTCATTGAACTATCGAAGTACCTTTCGAACGTTCACAATCTCAATTATTCGACAAGGCACCTTCGAGGAGATCTAAAGCTATCGAAGCTGCCCCAAAACAGCAGATGAATCCATAACCACCATGTCTAGACAGTCGCGGAAGAATGAGCATTCGATCAAGAAATAAAGAGCCCCGAACCCACCCGTAGTTATACACTACTGGTATCTTCTTCTCCATCCTTGTACCGAACCACTCAACCTCCAGTCTCACCCCGCCTTTTCTCACTGGGCGGAACGCACATCCCTCTTCAATGATAAGGGGTAAAAGATCATCTACCGTCGGTTCTCTAACAGCGCAGATTTCGGGAGGCGCCAACTGAGGACAGAGCTGAAGTGCGCGCTCGAGGACGTCGCGGCCTTGCTCAGGTCGCGCGCACGGATACCTTCAAGTTGCCAATATCACCCCGAACTCAACAAAAATAATGAGCCATCACCAACCAATCGTTGACATCCTTGGTCCCTCCAATGATAACCTATCATTAACAAAGTGAAATCAAAATCCTCCATGAATCCAATCTTAGGGAAAACCAACGTACGTCTCCTGATCTCCTTGGAATGATATATGTCCAAAACCCTTCCCCTTTGTTCGAGCTCTTACCGATACCAAATCGCACCCACGGCGCCCTCAACAACGCCGTCTGCCCTCTCACAGGATATACATCCTTATCTTCTACTCCTCCTAATGTGCGCGCGCCAAGTCCTGGACAACAAACAATGGCGTCAGGCGTTTTCGGTCTACCTTCACCAGTAAACGGGTAGACCCCGCCTTCGATCAGCTGGTTAATGTGCAGCACACACCCCCGAACGATCGACACCCCGGCCTCGCGCAGGCGGTCCATGAGGTAAGTCATGAAAACGGGTGTGTCGACGTCGAGGGTAGTAAATGCGACCCCGCGAACGGCCTTCTCTTGGACAATAGTAGCCCGCGAGATAACTCTGTACTGTAAGCCAGCCCGAACTTTAGTCCATATCATGGTAATCATCAGTCCTGGTCACGCACATCGGGCCATTCGTTGAAAGGACCAGACTGAGCATAATCCTCTTCGCAATAATATTCCTCTTGAGGTAGACGCAAGAAGCATTCCTCGGCAGGATGCCCAGGAGCCGACATCTCCCACATTTCGTCGAATGTGTCCTTGTCCATCTCTAAGATCGACTCAACGGATCAGAGAGGTGTATGATGGCGCATCTGCGACTGACTTCTTTGTCTCAAATCATCTCCGGCAATGCTAATATGATGCGCTCCCTGTGGTTCATAGATCAGCATTAGGTTGATCTTCTTCGAAATTATGCACAAACAGCCCAATAAGAGGTATATTTGACAGACTGGGGATCTCCGTGCATCACCTCACCAACTACAGTGACATGATAACCACCTTTCTCTTGTATCCTCAGAGCGGTTGTGAGTCCAATCACTCCTGAATACCCACGTTCAGTCTGCATCTTTACAGTGATTCGCAAATGCACGCCCTCACCAGCTCCCAGCACAATGACTTCTTTGAGCGGCGGGGTTGCCATCGTGCTTTATCCGAGAAGATACCGATCCCTGACCGTTCTGACCAACGGAGTACGACAGTGGGTCGACGTTGAGGACCGGGTTATATTCGTGGTCAGGGACTCGTCACATGAGTTCATACAACAACATATCCCCTATCGGCCCTCTCAAAAACGATCGTACTGACGCTGGATTTGAATATATATATAGCCCTAAGATCAATAGGGCCGACATAGGGTGCTCCATCCTCAGTGGCCGAGGGTATCCTTCAGTGCATCTTCGAGAAGCTTTAATGCAACATCTGCAGAACCCCAGGAGCCTTGGAATCCGGAACCACCATGACTAGGAGCTGAGTGAGCCTCGGTTACAGGAGAAGGGAATAAATTGCCTGACCCATAATTGAAGACAACAGGAATCTTCCTGCCGGTCCTTGCCACTTCAAACCACTCGACCTCCAGGCGTATACCCCCTTTTCTAGCCGGCCGCAGACCGCACCCATCTTCAATGACAATGGGAAGGATATCCTGGACAGTGGGTGTTCGGCTCTCGCGAACCTCAGGCGGGGCAAGTTCGGGCCAAAGCGC
>Ga0307516_10008210_pt1 | contig 11856 bp, 11 predicted proteins | sample 19_EM_MG_FD_203310 | JGI IMG/M metagenome (GOLD analysis project Ga0307516, IMG submission 203310) | Populus trichocarpa ectomycorrhiza microbial communities from riparian zone in the Pacific Northwest, United States - 19_EM | ecosystem: Host-associated > Plants > Roots > Unclassified | place...
CGCGCCGCAGGCGGTTGCGCCGCCAACAGCCGCGCCGCCAACAGCCGCGTCGCGGACGATGTCGCCGCCGAGGGGCGCGCCGGCTCCGGCGGCGCGAAGGACGCCGAGAGCGGCACCGCCCCGCAAGCCCGTCGCACGCGCCGCCACCGTCCGTTCTCGGCGGCGGCATGCCCGGACCACACCGTTCGGCGCGCTCGGTCGAGGCACGGTCGCCGCCTGGATGGGCGTCGCGCACATCGCAGGCTGGACGGTCCGTGCCGTCGGACCCCGATTCACCGCATCGCCGGACCCTGATCCGGAACACCGTCGGGACGGCGGCGCCTTGGCTCTGATTTGCGTCGCCGCACTGCTCGCCGCCCCCCTGTGGTTCGACGCTCTCGGCCCGATCGGCGCACGGATCGCGGGTTGGCTGCGCCTGGCACTCGGGGCGGTCGCGGCGGTGCTTCCGGTGATCCTGCTCATCGGCGCGTTGCGCCGCCTGCGCACTGCCCCGGACGCGGACGCCCGCGGCCGTGACGTCGTCGGCTGGTGTGCGCTCCTCATCGGCGGCGGCGGCCTCCTGCACATCGCTGCCGGAAGCCCCCGGGAGTCGGCGGACCTGAACCATGCCGGTGGGCTCCTGGGCCGGTTCGGCGGGGGTGTTCTCGATGCCGCGGTGACCTCCTGGGTGGCCGTACCCCTCTTGGTGTTGTTGTTGCTCTTCGGTTTGCTGGTCATCACCGCGACACCGATCAACAAGATCCCCGAGCGGCTGATGCTGCTCGCCGACGTGCTGCTCGGCCGTTCGTCGGCCCAGGCGCCGCTATCCGATCCCGGCCTGCCGGATCTCGACCTGCCTGACTCCTACGAACTCGGTGACGTCGAGCCCAAGCGCCGGCCGTCCCGCCGCCGGCAGGGCTCGCTGGCCGACATCGGGCCGGACCCGGAGGACGACGAAGCAGGCAACCTCACCGACGACGATCCGATCGTGCACGACACGGTGCTGATGCCGCGCGGCGAGAAGGCGCATGGCAGCAACAAGGCGCCCGAGCCGCCGTTGCCGACTCGCGCAGGGCAGTTGGACATTTCGTCGGAGGGTGACTACCGGTTGCCGCCGCTGAACTTGCTGGTTGAGGGTTCGGCGCCGAAGTCGCGTAGTAAGGCCAACGACGAGATCGTGGCGGCGCTGACCGGTGTTTTCGACCAGTTCAACCTGGATGTGGCTGTCACCGGCTTCACCCGCGGTCCGACGGTGACCCGGTATGAGGTTGAGGTCGGTCACGGCGTCAAGGTTGAGCGGATCACCCAGCTCTCCCGGAACATCGCGTATGCGGTGAAGTCACCCGACGTGCGCATCCTGAGCCCGATCCCGGGTAAGAGCGCGGTCGGGGTGGAGATCCCCAACACCGACCCGGAGAACGTGTCGCTCGGCGACGTGCTGCGCTCGCACGCGGCCACAGCCGATCACCACCCGATGCTGGTGGCGTTGGGTAAGGACATCGAGGGCCGCTTCGTGGTGGCGAACCTGGCGAAGATGCCGCATATCCTGATCGCGGGTGCGACCGGTGCGGGTAAGAGTTCGTGTTTGAACTCGTTGCTGGTGTCGATCCTGACCCGGGCCACCCCGGATGAGGTGCGGTTGTTGTTGATCGACCCGAAGCGGGTCGAGATGACCGGGTACGAGGGTATCCCGCACCTGGTGACGCCGATCGTGACGAACGCGAAGAAGGCCGCGGACGCGTTGGAGTGGGTCGTCCGGGAGATGGACATGCGCTACGACGACCTGGCCGCGAACGGGGTACGGCACGTCGATGACTTCAACCGCAAGGTCCGCAGCGGTGAGATCGTGGCACCGCCGGGGGTGGATCGGGTGATGAAGCCGTACCCGTATCTGCTGGTGATCGTGGATGAGCTGGCCGACCTGATGATGGTCGCCCCGCGTGACGTTGAGGACTCGGTCGTCCGGATCACCCAGCTGGCCCGGGCCGCCGGCATCCACCTGGTGTTGGCCACGCAGCGGCCGTCGGTGGATGTGGTCACCGGTCTGATCAAGGCCAACGTGCCGTCCCGGTTGGCGTTCGCCACCAGCTCGTTGGCGGACTCGCGGGTCATCCTGGATCAGCCCGGGGCGGAGAAGCTGCTCGGCCGCGGTGATGGGCTGTTTTTGCCGATGGGTGCGTCCAAGCCGGCCCGGTTCCAGGGTGCTTGGGTGGATGAGTCGGAGATCGCCGATGTGGTCAAGTTCTGCAAGGACCAGCGGGAGCCGGAGTTCCGGTCGGATGTGACGGCGCCGCCGGAGAACAAGAAGAAGCAGATTGATGAGGAGGTCGGCGACGATCTGGAGGTGTTGATCCAGGCGATCGAGTTGGTGGTGACCTCGCAGTTCGGGTCGACTTCGATGTTGCAGCGCAAGCTACGGGTCGGGTTCGCTAAGGCGGGTCGGTTGATGGACTTGATGGAGACCCGTGGCATCGTGGGCCCGTCGGAGGGTTCCAAGGCCCGGGACGTGCTGATCAAGCCCGACGAGCTGGAAGAGACCCTGGCGACACTCCGGGTCGACTAGTCACCCCCTGGACGGCCGAAGGCAGGGTGACCGGCGCCCGGTAGCCTTGTCGGAGTGTCAGTAACCCCTGCCCCCCGCCGTGTCGCCCTGCTCACCCTGGGCTGCGCCCGTAACGAGGTCGACTCCGAGGAGCTGGCCGCCCGTCTCGACGCCGGCGGCTGGCAGGTCAGTACGGACGCCGACGGCGCCGACGTGGTCCTCGTCAACACCTGTGGCTTCGTCGAGAAGGCCAAGCAGGACTCCATCGAGACGCTGCTGGCCGCCGCGCAGACCGGCGCGAAGGTGGTCGCCGCCGGCTGCATGGCCGAGCGGTACGGCAAGGAGCTGGCCGAGAGCCTGCCCGAGGCGCAGGCCGTGCTCGGCTTCGACGACTACACCGACATCTCCGCCCGCCTCGACGGCGTGCTGGCCGGGGAGCGGTTCGACGCGCACACCCCGCGCGACCGCCGCGAGCTGCTGCCGCTGACCCCGGTCGCCCGGCAGGCCGCCAAGGTGGTCGTTCCCGGGCACGCCACGGTCGACGAGCACACCCCCGCGCACCTGCGGCAGGTGCTGCGCCGCCGGCTCGACAACGGCCCGGTCGCCAGCCTCAAGCTGGCCAGCGGCTGCGACCGGCGCTGCTCGTTCTGCGCCATCCCCGCCTTCCGCGGCGCCTTCGTCTCCCGGGACCCGCAGGAGCTGCTGGCCGAGGCCGAGTGGCTGGCCGGCACGGGCGTCCGGGAGCTGGTGCTGGTCAGCGAGAACAGCACCTCCTACGGCAAGGACCTCGGCGACCCGCGCGCGCTGGAGAAGCTGCTGCCGCAGCTCGCCGCCGTGCCCGGCATCGTCCGGGTCCGGGCCAGCTACCTGCAGCCCGCCGAGACCCGCCCCGGCCTGGTCGAGGCCATCGCCAACACCCCGGGCGTCGCGGCCTACTACGACCTGTCCTTCCAGCACTCCAGCGAGCCGGTGCTGCGCCGGATGCGCCGTTTCGGCTCCACCGACCGGTTCCTGGAGCTGCTCGCCTCGGCCCGCGCGCTGGCGCCCGAGGCGGGAGCGCGCAGCAACTTCATCGTCGGCTTCCCCGGCGAGACCCGGCAGGACGTGGACGAGCTGGTCCGGTTCCTGACCGAGGCCCGGCTCGACGCCATCGGCGTCTTCGACTACAGCGACGAGGACGGCACCGAGGCCGCCGGACTGCCCGGCAAGGTCCGCGAGGACACGATCAAGCGCCGGTACGGCCGGATCACCGCCCTCGCCGACGAGCTGTGCGCCCAGCGCGCCGAGGACCGGCTCGACTCGGTCGTCGAGGTGCTGGTCGACACCGTGGCCGACGGCGAGATCGAGGGCCGCGCCGCGCACCAGGCCCCCGAGGTCGACGGCTCCACCACCCTGGTCGCCGGTGCGGAGGGCGTCGATCTGGCCGCGCTGCGCCCCGGCGACTTCGTCCGCGCCCGGGTCACCGGCACCGAGGGTGTCGACCTGATCGCCGTACCCGTCGCCATGATCTCCGCGGCGCCGGCAGCGGCAGCGTCGTGACCGACGAGCCGGTGCCGGTGGCTGTCCCGCGGCCGGTCTCGCTCTACAACCCGGCCAACATGCTGACGGCCGCCCGCATCGTGCTCGTGCCCGTGTTCGTGGCCTTCGTGATCGCCTCCGAGATGGCCGAGTCCGGCTGGCGGATCCTGGCCTGCCTGACCTTCTGCGTGGCGTCGGCCACCGACTTCGCGGACGGCTGGATCGCCCGGCGCTTCGAGCTGGTGACCTCGTTCGGCAAGGTGGCGGACCCGATCGCGGACAAGGCGCTGACCGGCAGCGCGCTGGTGCTGCTGTCGGCGTACGACCGGCTGTCGTGGTGGGTGACCGGCCTGATCCTGCTCCGCGAGTGGGGCGTCACGGCGCTGCGCTTCTGGGTGATCCGGTACGGCGTCATCGCGGCCAGCCGCGGCGGCAAGCTCAAGACGGCCTTGCAGATCGCGGCGATCGCCTGGTTCCTGTGGCCGGTGCCGGAGCCGTTCGATCTGGTCGGCACGGGCCTGATGCTCGCGGCGCTGATCGTGACCGTGGTGACGGGCGCGGATTACGTGTTGCAGGCCCTGCGCCTGCGCCGCCGGGCCGAGCAGGCTTGAGCGCCGTGGACGCCGGGACGGCCGCTGCTGCGGCGGTGCGCGCGCTGGTCGAGCGGCAGCAGACCCTGTCGGTCGCGGAGTCGCTGACCGGGGGGCTGGTCGCCGCCACGATCGTGGAGATCGCCGGTGTCAGCGCGGTGTTCCGGGGCGGCCTGGTGGTCTACGCCACCGACCTGAAGCACAGCCTGGCCGGAGTACCGCAGCACCTGCTGGACGAGCGGGGACCGGTTGATCCCGATGTGGCCGTGGCCCTGGCCGAGGGCGTGCGGGAGCGCTGCGGCACCGACTGGGGGTTGGCCACGACCGGGGTCGCCGGGCCGGAGCCGCAGGACGGCAAGCCGGTCGGGATGGTCTTCGTCGCGGTCGCCGGGCCGGCCGGGGCCGCCGTCCGGGAGCTGAGCCTGCCGGGTTCCCGGGCGGAGATCCGGACGGCCAGTGTGACCTGCGCCCTGTCGCTGCTCGCCGCCGAGCTGCGCGGCTCAACCGCGGGAATCGCGGGCTGACCTGCCGTGTTGTCTCGTACGGGTGAGTGGGCCCAGCATGCCCACCGCCCGTCTCAGCAGCCCCGCGGGCAGCTCGGCGTTCCCGGCAGTCCCGGATTTCGGCGGGGCGGGATGTCGGTGTAGCCGGCAGCGGGTACGGTTGCGGGAAGCCTCCGGCGGTTGCCGGCGGCCCCGCCGCAGGAGGAGGTGCCATGGTCCTGCTACGCCGGGTTATCGGTGACGCACTTCGGGCGCGCCGGCAGGGTCAGCATCGCACGCTGCGTGAGGTGTCGACCGCCGCCAACGTCAGCCTGGGTTATCTCTCCGAGATCGAACGTGGCCAGAAGGAAGCGTCCAGCGAGCTGCTCTCCGCGATCTGCGAGGCTCTTGGCGCGCGCCTGTCCGAGGTTCTCGGTGAAGTGAGCGGCACGCTCGCGCTCGCCGAAGGCATGGACGGCATGCTCGTGCCGCTCGAGCCCACCCCGATCGAGACCGGTGGCACGGGCGTCAAGCCCGCCCCGATGAAGGCCGCTCCGGTCAAGACGGCCGGCCAGGTCAAGACCAACGAGGCCCCGGCCGTGCGCCAGGTCACCTCCGACGGGACGGTCTCCGTCTCCGTCCGCCAGGAGTCGCCGCTCAAAGCGACCCTGCACGCGACTCGCAAGCGCGACCGCGATGTCGTCTACGCCGCCTGAGCCAACCCCAGATCTCCACCACCGCTCACTCGCGTTCCGGCGTCGCCGGAACGCGTATCGGCGCGTAGCCTCGTTCTCGGGGGAACCCTCGCTAGACCCTGAGATCCCCCCGAGGTCACGTGACGCCGGTGGCGTGGGGCTGACACGATGGACTCCGCGCCATCGTGAAGACCCCTCGGTCCCGCGTCGGTGGCGCGTCCGACTGAGCGACATTGAGGGGATACCGCGGATATGGCGAACCCGTTCGTCAAGGGCTGGCGTTACATGATGGCGCTCTTCGGTGCGAAGATCGACGAGTATGCCGACCCCAAGGTGCAGATCCAGCAGGCCATCGAGGATGCGCAGCGGCAACACCAGGCGCTCGTGCAGCAGGCCGCGGCCGTGATCGGCAACCAGCGGCAGCTTGAGATGAAGCTGTCCCGGCAGATGTCCGAGGTCGAGAAGCTGCAGGGCATGGCCCGCCAGGCCCTGGTGCTGGCCGACCGGGCCCGATCCGGCGGCGACGAGGCCGAGGCGCAGAAGTACGAGTCGACCGCGCAGACGCTCGCCACCCAGCTGGTTTCCGGCGAGCAGTCGATGGAAGACCTGAAGACCCTGCACGACCAGGCGCTGTCGGCGGCCGGCCAGGCCCGCAAGGCGGTGGAGAACAACGCGATGGTGCTGCAGCAGCGCATCGCCGAGCGTTCTCGCCTGCTGAGCCAGCTTGAGCAGGCCAAGATGCAGGAGACGGTCGCCAAGTCGCTGGAGTCGATGTCGTCGCTCTCCGCGCCCGGCAACACCCCGTCCCTGGACGAGGTCCGCGACAAGATCGAGCAGCGGTATGCCAACGCGATGGGTCGCGCCGAGCTGGCGTCGAATTCCGTCGAGGGCCGCATGCTCGAGGTGCAGAAGTCGAGCCTCGACCTGGCCGGCACGTCGCGGCTGGAGCAGATCCGGGCCAGCATGGCCGGCGAGCAGCTCGGCGGCACCGCGGCCAAGCCGGCGGTGGAGGCGGGCAGTGGCAACGCCGCCCCGGCGGCCGACCCGGCCAGCGTGGCGCGCCTCGACGAGATCAGGGCCAGCATGAACGCCAAACGCGGGGACACCTCAGCCGCGGGCTGAGCACCGCGCCTCGGGGAGGAGTGAACGGTGGACGAGCGGAGCAGGTACTTCCGGCGGCTCAAGAGACTGCGCGGTTCGGCGCGGCGTTGGAGCGTCGTCGGTGGGGGCCTGACCGCGGCCGCCGCCGTTCTCACCCCGTACGCGGGCATCGGGCTCGCCGACGCCGCCTGGGCCGCGTCGGCGGGAGCATCCGCGGCGCTGGCCTGGTGGCGCTGGAGTGACCACCGGGCGCTGGCCGCGCTCCCGGCCCCGCCCGCCCCGCCGCCGGCCATCCCCGGCCAGAAGCTGGTGGCGGCCGTCGAGCGGTTCCCAGCGGGCCGGCAGGTCCTGCAGGAGGTGCGCCGGCACAAGGAGCGCTATGCGCTGCGCGGTTCCGCGGTCGCCCAGGCCTGGGACAGGCTGGACCGCGCCGCGATGACGCTCACCGGGCTGGCCGGCCGGCTGACCGGGCCCGGCGAGGCCGCGATGCTGGAGGCCGCGGTGGCCGAGCAGTGGCTGCGCGACCTCGGGCAGCGGGTGGCCAGCGTCGAGCGGGCGATCCCGCTCAGCCCGCCCGACCAGCGCGCCGGGATCGAGCAGGCGCACGAGAGCCTGGCGAAGCAGTTCACCGAGGGCGTCACCGCCTACGAACGGCTGGTCGCGGCCGCGGCGAGCTACGTCGCCGAGGAAGGCCAGCCGGCCTCGGCGCAGCACCCGGCGCTGAGCGGGCTGGTCGAGGCGACCGACCGGCTGCGCGGCATCGCCGACGGCCTGTCGGAGCTGCGGCGGCCCGCCACCCCCGCCGCCTAGCTCCCCGCCGCCTAGCTCCCCGGCGGCTTCGGCTGGCAGCGCGGGCACCAGTAGGTGACCCGCTCCTCCTGGTCCTCCTTCTGGATCGCCGAGCCGCAGCGCCGGCACGGCTGGGCCCGCCGGCCGTAGACGTAACTGGTCTGGCCCCGGCGCAGCGACCCGGTGGTGGTCTGCGTCCAGCGCCCGCGGTTCGACGCCACCAGTTGCTGCGCCAGCTTCACCGTGCCGGCCAGGTCCGCCACGGCGGAAACCGGCGTCCACGGCCACAGGCCGCGCAGGAACAGCGTCTCGGCCTTGTAGAGGTTGCCCACCCCGGCGAGGTTGCGCTGGTCCAGCAGCGCCGCACCGATCGGGACGTCCGGCGCGGCCGCGATCCGGCGGACCGCCTCGGCCGGATCCCAGTCGTCGCCCAGCAGGTCCGGGCCCAGATGGTTCAGGAGCCGGCCCTCCTCGGCGGTGGGCAGGAGCTCCACCTCGTGCAAGTGGTAGCCGACCGCCACCGAGCGCGCGCTGCGCAGCACCACCCGGATCAGGTGCGCGGGCCGGCCGGTCCAGCGCTCGCCCGGCGCGTACGCCCGCCAGGCGCCGTCCATCCGCAGATGCGAATGCAGGGTCATGGCCCGGTCGGCGTTCCGCAGCCGCAGCAGCAGATGCTTGCCCCGGCTCGCCGACTCGGCCACCGTCCAGCCGGTCAGGTCCGTCGTCGCGAGCCGCGGCACCCGGAAATCCGAGCCGGTGAGCAGGTCGCCGCGCAGCGCGCGTTCGAGGACGCGCGCGGTGTTCCAAACGGTGTCACCTTCGGGCATGGCTCTGATCCTGCCCGGACGGCGCGCCCGTAGACAAAATCGCGGGACACCATCGGTCGCGGGTGGCATCGTCGGCAGATGCACCTCGATATCGCCACCGCGGCCGAGCGTCCGGACTGGGGCCCGCTCTGGTCCGGCCTCGCCGGGCTGTGGCCGCGGTTCATGACCCAGGACGAGACCGGCGACTTCTTCTACGGCTACGAATTCGACAGCTACCCCGAGTTCCAGGTGCTCGCCGTCGACACCGACGCGGGCGAGGCGGTGGCGAAGGCATGTTCGGTGCCGCTGGGGTTCACCGGCACGATCGCCGACGGGCTGCCGGAGCACGGCTGGGACTGGGCCGTCCGGCAATCCACCCACGACCGGCTGCGCGGCACCACGCCGACGATCGTCTCCGCCCTGGAGATCATGGTGCGCCCCGACCTGCGCGGGCGGGGCCTGTCGATCCGGATGCTGGCGGCCCTGCGGGCCAACACGGCGGCGCGGGGCTTCACGGACCTGATCGCGCCGGTCCGGCCGACCGGCGCCAAGTTCAAGACCATCGACACGTACGCGTACGAGCGGCGCCTGGACGGCCTCCCCGTGGACCCGTGGCTGCGCGTGCACGTCCGGGCCGGCGGGCAGATCGTGAACGTGGCGCACACCAGCATGGTGATGGTGGGCACCCTGGCGGACTGGCGCCGCTGGACGGACCTGCCGTTCGACACCTCGGGACCGGTCACCGTCCCGCATGCGCTGGGGCCGGTCCACTGCGACGTGGCCGGCGATCGGGCCGTCTACGTAGAACCCAACGTCTGGGTCCACCACCGCCTCTGAGCCGGCACCCCCGCGCGGGGCGGGTCAGCGTTCGGTGACCCGGACCATGTCACCGGGGCGGACCGAGAGCAGGACGACGGCACGGCCGCCGTTCACCGCGATCGCCACCCGGCCGGCCGAGTCCTCGTACACGATCATCTCGCCCTGCTGGGCCTCGGAGAAGGTCTGGGCCCGCCGGGCCTTGATCCCGCCGATCACCAGCTCCGGGCTCAGCCCGGAGAGCATGCCGCCGCCGGCGGCGAGCTGCACGTTGCCGAACCGGTCCACCGTGATGACCTCGGACTCGAGCCAGCCGTCGCCGACCGTGACGACCGGATCGGGCAGCCGCACCAGGGTGTCCGGGGCGATGGCCGGCCCGGCGTCACTCAGCGGCGCGCCCAGCGCCAGGCGGGCCGCGGCGGGCGAGAACACGTCCCGGCCGTGGAACGTCCGCGAGACGTCGCCGAGCAGCCACTCCTTGTTCGTCAGCTCGACCACCGTTTCGATGCCGCCGAGCGCCTCGGCCGCCCAGATCAGCAGGCCGTTGTCCGGGCCGACCAGGATGCCCTCCGGCGTGCCGATCGCGATGCCGCGGCGCTCCGAGCCGACGCCGGGATCCACCACCGCGACGTGCACCGACGGCGGCAGGTGCGGCGCGGTCTGCGCCAGCACCGCGGCGCCCCGCGACACGTCGGCGGGCGGCACGTGGTGAGTGATGTCGTTGATGCGCACGTCGGGAGCAATGCGCGCGATCACCCCGCGGCACGCGGCGGCGAAACCGTCGAACGTGCCGTAGTCGGTGGTGAGGCTGATCCATCCATAGCCGCCCATGGTGGTAGACGTTACTGCCCCGGCACGCTCTGTGTCTGGCAGGTCGGCGGGCGCGTCGCGAGACGTCTGGCACTGTTGATCCATGCGTCTCGTCATCTTCACCGAACCCCAGCAGGGTGCCTCGCACGACGACCTGCGGCGGGTGGCCCAGCTCGCGGAGCAGACCGGGTACGACGGCTTCTTCCGCTCCGACCACTATGTCGCGATGGGCGGGGACGGACTGCCCGGCCCGACCGACGCGTGGCTTACCCTGGCCGCGCTCGCCGTGCAGACCTCCCGGATCCGGCTCGGCACCCTGGTCACCTCGGCGACCTTCCGGCTGCCGGGCCCGCTGGCGATCGGCGTGGCCCAGGTCGACGCGATGAGCGGCGGCCGGGTGGAGCTGGGCCTGGGCGGTGGCTGGTTCGAGCGGGAACACGCCGCGTACGGCATCCCGTTCCCGCCGCTGGGCGAGCGCTTCGACCGGCTGGAGGAGCAGCTGGAGATCATCGATGGCTTGTGGGCCACGCCGGCGGGGGAGCAGTACACCTTCGAGGGCAAGCACTACCAGGTGGTGGACTCCCCGGCGCTGCCGAAGCCGGTCCAGTCACCGCGCCCGCCGATCATCGTTGGTGGCGGCGGCAAGAAGCGCACCCCGGCGCTGGCAGCCCGGTACGCCGACGAGTTCAACTCCCCGTTCGCGAAGGTGACGGATCTGCCGGCGACGTTCGACCGGGTCCGCGCCGCGAGCGAGCAGATCGGCCGGGCGCGGCCACCGGCGCTGTCGGCCGTGGCGGTGCTCTGCGTGGGCCGCGACGACGTCGAGGTGAAGCGCCGGGCGGCGGCGATCGGCCGCGACGTGGAGGAGATGCGCGACAACGGCGGCGTGGTCGGGACGCCGGACCAGGCGGTGGAGATCATCGGACGGTACGCGGAGACGGGCGTGTCCCGGCTGTACCTGCAGACGCTGGACCTGAGCGACCTGCACCACGTGGAACTGGTCGCGACGGCGGTGGCGCCGCAGCTGCCCTGATTTCCCCCTGGTAGGACGGTCTTGATGGTGGCGGGCCTGAGGTGTCCGGGCTCTGGGCCTAAAGTCTGTTGCGTGGAGATTGTCACCGCGCGACTGGCTTTGCGGCGCCCCGGGCGCGCCGACCTCGAAACCATCCTCGCGATCCACCGCGACCCCGAGGCCTGCCGGCACAACCCTTCGGACATGCTCACTACCGTCGCGGACGGCGAGCACCTCTACGCCCGCTGGGACGACCACTGGCGCCGGCACGGCTTCGGCTACTGGGTCGTCGAGGAACGCGAATCCCGGAAGATCCTCGGCTTCGCGGGGGTGAAGGTGGTCCGCTTCCACGAACGCGAGATGCTGAACCTCTTCTACCGCCTCGACCCGGCGGCCTGGGGCGACGGGGTGGCCACGGAAGCGGCCACGGCCGTGGTGTCCTGGGCCGGCTGCCACCTGCCGGAATGGCCGATCATCGCGAGGGTCCGCCCGGACAACGTCGCCTCCCAGAAGGTGGCGCAACGGGCAGGCCTGGCCCGCGCCGAACACCTGGACGACCAGGGCGAAGACGGCCTCGACTGGCTCTTCGTCGCCCACTGGCCCGCCTCCGGGCCGCCCGCCTCCGGGCCGCCCGCCTCCGGGCCGCCCGCCTCCGGGCCGCCCGCCTCCGGGCCGCCCGCCTCCGGGCCGCCCGCCTCCGGGCCGCCCGCCTCCGG
>Ga0307516_10008211_pt1 | contig 11855 bp, 13 predicted proteins | sample 19_EM_MG_FD_203310 | JGI IMG/M metagenome (GOLD analysis project Ga0307516, IMG submission 203310) | Populus trichocarpa ectomycorrhiza microbial communities from riparian zone in the Pacific Northwest, United States - 19_EM | ecosystem: Host-associated > Plants > Roots > Unclassified | place...
CAGATAGATGAAGTACAGCAACTGCGACAGCGCCAGCGTGATCATCGAGAAGTAGATGCCCTGGCGACGGATCGCGATGACACCGGAGACCACGCCCAGCGCCGCGGCGGCGGCCGTGCCGACCACGATGCCGAGTTCCGGCGGCAATCCCCAGACCTTGAGCGCATGCGCGCAGGCATAGCCGGCGGTGCCGAGAAACATCGCATGGCCGAACGACAACAGGCCGCCATAGCCGATCAGGAGATTGAAGGCGCAGGCGAGCAGCGCAAAGCACAACGCCTGCATCACGAAGAACGGATAGATGCCGGTCCACGGCACGACCGCCAGCAGCGCCGCCATGACGACGAAGACAATCATCTCGTCGCGTATTGCGCGCGGTGTCACGGCCAAGGTATCGTCGGTCATCGCTGTCATATCAGGCCGCCCGTCCCGTCAGTCCCGTCGGTTTCACCAGAAGCACCAGCACCATCAGCACGAAGACCACGGTGTTGGAGGCTTCGGGGTAGAAGTATTTCGTCAGTCCCTCGATCACGCCCAGCGCAAAGCCGGTGATGATCGAGCCCATGATCGATCCCATGCCCCCGATCACCACCACCGCGAACACCACGATGATGAGATCGGCGCCCATCAGCGGCCGCACCTGGTTGATCGGCGCTGACAGCACGCCGGCCAGCGCCGCGAGCCCGACGCCAAGCCCATAGGTCAAGGTGATCATGCGCGGCACGTTGATGCCGAAGGCCCGCACCAGAGTGGGGTTCTCGGTCGCGGCCCGCAAATACGCACCAAGCCGGGTCCGCTCGATCAGGAACCAGGTGGCGAAACAGATGATGAGCGAGAACACCACGACCCAGCCGCGATAGATCGGCAGAAACATGAAGCCGAGATTCATGCCGCCCCTGAGTTCATCGGGGATCGCGTAAGGCAGCCCCGAAGAGCCGAAATAGTTCTGGAACACCCCCTGCACGATCAGCGCGATGCCGAAGGTCAGGAGCAGCCCGTAGAGATGGTCCAGCCCGGACAGCCATTGCAGCATGGTCCGTTCCAGGATCATGCCGAAAATGCCGACCGCAATCGGCGCGACGAGGAGCGCCCACCAATAGCCGATGCCGAGCACATTGAGCAGGAAATAGGCGCAGAACGCGCCCATCATATAGAGCGCGCCATGGGCGAAATTGATGATGTTGAGCATGCCGAAGATCACGGCAAGTCCGAGACTGAGCAGCGCGTAAAACGAGCCGTTGATCAGTCCGACCAGGAGTTGGGCATAAAGGGCTTGCATGGGTCCTTCTCGCGCTCAAACATCTCGAACGAAGACTGCGGCGCTGCCCGCCGCATGGCCTTCGTTCCCATTCATTTCTTGACCAGCGGGCAGGCGCTCTCCGAGAGCGGCCTGAAGGCCTGATCCGCCGGGGTCGTTCCAACCAGCTTGTAATAGTCCCAAGGCCCCTTGGATTCGGCCGGCGACTTGACCTCGAACAGGTAGGCCGGGTGAAGCTTGCGGCCGTCCTCGCGGATCGAGCCCTTGCCGAACAGCGGATCATCCGTAGGCATTTCCTTCATTTTCGCCACCACCTTGGCGCCATCGTGCGGATTGCCGCCCATGGCTTCGAGCGCCTTGAAGTAATGCATCAGGCCGGAATAGACGCCCGCTTGAACCATTGACGGCTGCGCCTTGTTCTTCACGCGATCGGAAAAGCGCTTCGAAAATGCGCGGGTCCCGTCGTTCATGTCCCAGTAGAAGGTTTCGGTAAAATTCAGTCCCTGCGCCACCTTCAAACCGAGCGAGTGGACGTCGGTGATGAACAAGAGCAAGCCGGCGAGTTTCTGCCCGCCCGCCACGATGCCAAATTCCGACGCCTGCTTGATCGTGTTCGTGGTGTCGCCGCCGGCGTTGGCCATCCCGACAATCTTGGCTTTCGAGGCCTGCGCCTGCAGCAGGAACGAGGAGAAATCTGCGGTGTTCAGCGGATGCTTGACGCCGCCGATGACCTTGCCGCCCGCCTTCACCACCACCGCGGTGGTGTCACGCTCCAGCGCCGCGCCGAAGGCATAATCGGCCGTGAGAAAGAACCAGGTATCGCCACCCGCCTTGACCAGCGCCTGGCCGGTGCTGTTGGCAAGCATATAGGTGTCGTACACCCAATGGATGGTGTTCGGCGAACACTGCGCGTTGGTGAGATCCGACGTCGCCGCGCCGGTATTGATCATGATGGAGTTTTTCTCCTTCACAAGGTTGTTGACCGCAAGGGCAACACCGGAGTTCAGAACGTCCATGAAGATGTCGACCTTTTCGACATCGATCCACTGCCGCGCGATATTTGTGGCAATGTCAGGCTTGTTCTGATGATCGGCCGAGATCAGATCGATCTTCCAGCCTTTGCCGGCCATGCCGGAATCCTCGATCGCCATCTGGGCTGCCAGCGTGGAGCCGGCGCCGCCAAGATCGGAATAAAGCCCCGAATTATCGGTCAGCACGCCGACCTTGATCGTCTTGTCTTGCGCAAGCACCAAGCCTGTCGAGGCGAGGCTCAGCACGGCACCGAGCAACCACGGTGCGATAGCCCTGTTCGTCATGTTGGCCTCCCCTTCTAGTTCCTCGTGGCGCTTTTCACACGCCGAGATAGGTGTGCAGCTTGTCCATATTGGCTTGGAGGTCGGCATTGGCGAAGCCGTCGATCACCTTGCCGTGCTCGACGATGTAGTAGCGGTCCGCCACGGTGGAGGCGAAGCGGAAATTCTGCTCGACCAGGAGGATGGTGAAGCCCTCCTTCTTCAGCCGCGCGATGGTGTGGCCGATCTGCTGGATGATGACGGGCGCCAGCCCCTCGGTCGGCTCGTCCAGCATCAGGAAGCTCGCGCCGGTGCGCAGGATGCGCGCGATCGCCAGCATCTGCTGCTCGCCGCCGGAGAGCTTGGTGCCCTGGCTTCTGAGCCGCTCCTTCAGATTGGGAAAGAGATTGAAGATCTGATCGAGCGACAGGCCGCCCGGCCGCACCACCGGTGGCAGCAGGAGATTTTCCCGGACGTCGAGGCTCGCGAAGATGCCGCGCTCCTCCGGGCAAAGCGCGATCCCCATGCGCGCGATCCTGTCCGAGGAGATGCGGATGATGTCGCGCTCGTTGAAGCGGACCGAGCCGGTTCGCTTGCCGATGATGCCCATGATCGACTTCAGCGTCGTGGTCTTGCCGGCGCCGTTGCGCCCGAGCAACGTGACCACCTCGCCGGCATTCACGTGGAAATTGACGCCGTGGAGAATGTGCGATTCCCCGTACCAGGCCTCGAGATTCTCAACCGACAGGATCTGTCCGCCGGTGGCGGATGTCGCGGTGGCTTGGGCCATTGTCAGATCAGCCATGCCCCGCCCCCAGATAGGCTTCCTTGACACGCTCGTCCTTGGACAGCTCGGCGTAATTACCCTCCGCGAGCACCTGCCCGCGGGTGAGAACGGTGATGATGTCGGACAGGTCCGCCACCACGTTGAGGTTATGCTCGACCATCAGGATCGTGTATTTGACGGAGATGCGCTTGATCAGGGCCGCGATCTTGTCGATGTCCTCATGGCCCATGCCGGCCATCGGCTCGTCTAGCAGCATCATTTCCGGATCGAGCGCGAGCGTCGTCGCAATCTCCAGCGCTCGCTTGCGCCCGTAGGGCATCTCGACCGCCGGCGTATTGGCGAATTCGCTCAAACCGACGTCATTCAGGAGATCCCGCGCGCGGGCGTTGAAGCGATTGAGCACGGATTTGGAACGCCAGAAATCGAAGGAATGCCCGTGCTGGCGCTGTAGCGCGACCCGGACGTTTTCGAGCGCCGTCAGATGCGGAAATACCGCCGAGATCTGGAACGAACGGACCAGGCCGACGCGCGCCACATCGGCCGGCGCCATCGCGGTAATATCCTGCCCCTTGTAGAGAATCCGGCCCGCCGACGGCTTCAGAAACTTGGTCAGGAGATTGAAGCAGGTGGTCTTGCCGGCCCCGTTCGGCCCAATCAAGGCGTGAATACTGCCCCGCCGAACCTTGAGCGCGACGTCGCGAACAGCAAAGAAACCCGCGAATTCCTTGGTCAATCCGTGGGTTTCGAGAATGAACTCATCGGCCAAACAGATTTCCCCCTTGCCACGAACGCGACCCCGCCCGCGGCTTTTTTTCCTGCACGGCAGGTTTTCGCAAAGACGGCCCGGAAACCATCACCGAACCTCCGCCTCCGCGGCGGAATATGCCGTCAACGGAGCGGGTTAGGCAAGGCGGAAAGCTGGGCATTGGTGCGACATTGGTCGAAGGCGGCAGACCTTCCTTAAAGGTCCTTAACGCTATTGCGGCTGCGGCCTCGTACCTTCACCGAAAATTCTCCAATCTGAGCCCATCATGCATGAGTTCGTGGGGGTCGGAAGCCTTTGCAGGGATTGGAAGCCTTGGACTTCGAAAGCGCCAGACCGTCGGTCGTCAAGTCGATCAGGCAGCGGGATCTTCTGAACACATGGCTGCGGCTTTATGACCGCACAAAGCTGCCGCCGTATCTCGACCAATACCGGCCCGAGCGTCTCTCCGACGAAATGCCGGATCTCGTGTACTACACGGTGGACATGGCTTTCGAGCCGCCACGCCTGACGATCGAGAGCAGCGGCACACGCATGTCGGTCGCCTACGGCCACACCGGCAAGGGCCGCTTGCTCGACGAATATCTCGGCCCCCGCCTCGCACCCGTCGTGATGCCGGTCTATTACGAATGCTCGGCGCGCGCATTGCCGGTCTATACCATCTCCCATGTCGACGACATCTACGGCCGGATCGTCGCCTATGAACGGCTGCTGCTGCCGTTCTGGAACGGCTCCGCCGTCAGCCATGTGATCGCGTCGTTGAAAACGATCTCGGAAGACGGCGGATTTGAAATCAGCAACCTCATGCGTGGCAACGCCACGCTGCCGCGGCCGAAACTTCGCGCCGTCATCGACCGCGACCTGTTCCACCGCACCGTCGGTCACCTGTCCGGCGGCGACGTCCTCGAATTCAGCTAGCGTCCCGGTTCTGGCACGGCAACATCGGCGGGTTTCGGCGTCGGCTCCGTTGACGGCATGTCCCGCGCATCGTCGTAAAATCTCGCCGGCGTCAGCCGGGTTCGATTGATCGACACATCGAAGACATCGAACCTGTTGTAGTAGCCGACCACATCGTGGAACTGTTTCGGTTCCACGCATCCGTTGAGGTCGAGCTCCGCATAGGCAATGCCTTCGTCGTCCTGCAGCAAATCTCCGAGCAGCTCGCCGGTCGGATCGACGAAGAAGCTCGCGGCGCGCGGCGTGTGATCGATCACCTCCACAATGGCAGGATCGCGCTCGACCAGAAACGCGCGCATGGCCGCGTCCATGTAGCCAGCCGTGACAATCCCGAACGCCTTGGCCTCGAAGCAATGCGCGCTGGCCCGGATGCGATTGGCAGCGACATTGTTGAAGTTGCCGCCGCTGCTCGGCCGGCGGGTCGGCCACATCGGCGGCCAGCTCGAGACGTGCACCTGCTCGCCCTGCGCCATCAGCGCATAACGGGCCAGCGGGTTGGTATTCTCGCCGCAGATCAGACAGCCGATCCGGCCGATCCGTGTGTCCGCCACCTTGAGACCGGCGCCGTCGCCCGACGACCAGATCAGCTTTTCATAGAACGTCGGCACCAGCTTGCGGTGATGCACCAGAATGTCCCCCTCTTCGCCGATCAGCAGGTTCGAATTCCAAAGGCCGCCGGCGCTCGCAGGTGAACGTTCGCTGATGCCGATCGAGACGGTTATTCCCAAGGCTCGCGCCTCCGCACAGATCCGCGCGACTTCGGGGCCATCCGCCAGCACCGATTGCTCTGCCATGCGGACGAACAGGTCGTGGTTGTCGATCGGCGCCCACAGCGCGGCCCAGACCGGAAAGGCCGGCAGGTAGGTCTCAGGAAACGCGACCAGTCCCGCGCCGGCCTTCGCGGCCTCGCGCATGATGGAGACGGCCTTCTCGGTGGTCGCGTGGCGATCAAGTAGGACGGGGGCGGCGTGGACGGCGGCTGCCTTGAAGCGAGGGAGCATCGGATCTTCCGGTCTAGGACCTTGGGGGCTCGGACCGGTATCACTCTCGCCTTGCCGAGGCGCCTATGAATTGTCGCAAGGCCAGTTGCGGAGGATCGGAGCCGCCTGGCCTGGAATAGAAGTTGCCTCTACAGCGAGATCTTGGTCGAAACAGATGGATGGCCGTAATGTTTGACACCCTCAATTGGGACGACCTGCGGGTTTTCCTGCATGCCGCTCGCGCCGGAAATCTCAGCCAGACCGCCAAGCGGATGCGCCTCGACCACTCCACGGTGAGCCGACGCATCGCCCAGATGGAGGCCTCACTCGGAATCGCGGTGTTCGAACGTCACCGCACGGGCCTCAAGCTCAACGAGACCGGTGAACGACTGTTGCGCCATGCCGAGCGGATCGAGAGCGCGGTCATCGCCATCCGCGAGGAGGCGAGTGCCGGCGACACCCAGGAGCTGGCAGGAAACGTGCGTCTTGCAACCATGGAAGGCATCGCCTCGCTCTATCTCGCGCAGCGTTTCAGCAACCTGCGCCGGATCGCGCCGCAGCTCACTGTGGAGCTCGTGACCTCGGCGCAGACGGTCTATGTCCACAAGCGGGAGGCCGATCTGTTCGTGTCCTTTTTCCAGCCTCCCGGTCCAGGCCTGATTTCCGAACGAATCGGCAAGTTTCGGCTCGCCCTGTTTGCCAGCAGAAGCTATCTCGATTGCCACGGCATGCCCGGCAGCCTGCGCGAGCTGCAGGATCATTGGTTCGTGTCCTATATCGAGGACCTGATCCAGGTGGATTCGGTCCGCTGGCTTGCCGACATCATCGAGCACCCGCGCATCGCCTTCCACTCCAACAGCATGATCGCCCAGATGAATGCCGCCGCTGGCGGTCTAGGCATCGTGCTGCTGCCGAGCTTTGCCACCGCAGGCCGGCCGGACCTTATTCCCGTACTTCAGGGCATCGCGACGACCACACGCGAAGTCTGGCTCAACGTTCATAGCGACCTGCAATTTGCCCCGCGCATTCGCGCCGTTCGCTCGTTCCTCAAGAACACCATGAAACAGGATCCGGACATGCAGGTCACCCTTGCCGAAGGCCTACCGGAGCTGCGCACGGCAGATTGCAAAAATGCGTAATTCCCTTTGCTCCGGGTGCGGCGGAAGCTAACCGCGGTTGCTTTCCCGTAGCCGGAGGCAGCCAGCGCAGACCTAAGGCATGATCGGAAGAGCGGATCCCGGTTTTCCCTCGTGACATCAGCGACAACGCGTTTGCGCGGGACGCTCACGCTCGAACAGCAAGGGGGCAATGTGAACACGAAGATCCGTAGCAACGCCGATGCGGCGCCGAGCGGCGCCGCTCTGGCCAAAAGGCGGCTTTCGATCGCGCTCGTCTTGAGCGCAGCCATGATGACGGTTTACTTCGGCTTCATGGGGTTGTTCGCGTTCGACAAGCCGCTGCTCGGGACACTTCTCGCGCCCGGCCTGTCGCTTTGCATTGTGCTCGGTCCCCTCGTCATCATCACCTCGTTCCTGCTTTGCCTCGTCTACGTGCTGTGGGCGAACCGTGTCTTCGATGCGGGCATTCGCGAACTTGGCCGCTAGGGGATGACAGAGATGGGCAACAATACCCTTTCCATCGGCTTTTTCTTCGCCTTCATGGCACTGACGCTGTTGATCACCTACTGGGCCGCCCGGCGCACCCACACAACCGAGCACTTCTTCGCCGCCGGCGGCGAAGTCACGGCCTGGCAGAACGGCTGGGCGCTTGCGGGAGACTTCCTGAGCGCCGGCGCGCTGCTCGGCATTGCCGGGATCGTCACCTCGAATGGTTTTGACGGCATGATCTACTCGATCGGATGGCTGGTCGGTTGGCCAATCATCCTGTTCCTGATCGTCGAACCCCTGCGGAACGTCGGTCGCTTCACATTCGCCGACGTCGTGGCCTATCGCCTCAGTCAGAGACCAGTGCGCGTCGCCGGCGCCGTCGGAACGCTTGCCGTCATCTTGTTCTATCTGATCGCCCAGATGGTGGCGACGGGATCGCTGATCAAACTGCTGTTCGGTCTGCCCTACAGCTGGTCGGTCGTGCTGGTCGGCAGCGTCATGCTTGTCTATGTGCTGTTCGGCGGCATGCTGGCGACCACCTGGGTCCAGGTCGTCAAGGCGGCGCTGCTGATGGCCGGCGGCGTCCTGCTCGCGCTTCTCGTGCTGACGCATTTCGACATGAACCCGCTGAAACTGTTCGCGGCCGCCTCGGAGAAGTACGGAGCCAGAGTGCTGCAGCCCGGATCCAGGGTCGTCTCGGGACAATGGGACGCAATTTCGCTCGGCATCGGCTTGATGTTCGGAACCGCGGCCATGCCGCATGTCCTGATGCGGGCCTACACCGTCAAGGATTCCAAGGCCGCGCGCCTGTCGATCCTCTACGCGACCGGCCTGATCGGGGTCTTCCACCTCATGGTGTTCATCATCGGCTTCGGCGCGATGGTTCTCGTCGGCCCGGAGGCGGTGGCGAAAGCGGGCGGCGGCGGCAATATGGCAGCTCCCCTCCTCGCTCTGGCGGTCGGCGGCAACGCCTTCTTCGGCTTCATCTGCGCCGTGGCCTTTGCGACCATGCTCGCCGTTGTCGCAGGCCTGACGCTCTCCGGTGTTGCCACGCTCTGTCACGACGTCTGGACCAACGTCGTCAGGAACGGCACCGCATCGGAGTCCGAACAGCTCAAGGTAGCACGCGTCGCCACCGTGGTCATTTCGATCCTTGCCATCACCCTCGGCATCGCTTTCGAAGGCCAGAACGTCGCTTTCATGGCCGGCTTAGCATTCTCGATCGCCTGCGCCGCCAACTTCCCCTCGCTGGTTCTGGCCATCACCTGGCGGCGTTTCACGACATCCGCTGCGGTCGCGAGTATCCTGGTGGGAACGCTGAGTTCGCTGGTTCTGATCTACCTGTCGCCGACCATCCAGGTCGACATCATGGGCAAGCCGCTGGCTCAAATCCAAACCGCGTGGTGGTTTGTGTCCCTGCGCAACCCGGCCATCATCTGCATGCCGTTGTCATTCTGCGTTGCGATCGTCCTGTCGCTGCTGACGACGGAGGCCAACGCCGAAGCCACCTTCGAAGAGATGCAAGACCGCATCTTGTTCGGACCACTTCAGCCGGTCGCGGTGCGGCCCGACGCGGCGAAAACCGCAGCGTGAACGGGTTGAACGAACGGATCAAACCCCAGCGCCCTTGCGGCCTCACGTCCTGGCTTTCACGTCCTTGGCATAGACATCCGGCTTGAAGCCGACCAGCAGCTTGCCATCGAGATCGAGCACCGGACGCTTGATCATCGAGGGCTGCGCCAGCATCAGCGCGAGCGCTTTCTTCTCGTTCAGGCCCTCCTTGTCGGCATCGGGCAATTTGCGAAAGGTGGTGCCGGCGCGGTTGAGCAGGGTTTCCCAGCCGAGTGCCTCGCTCCAGCGTTTCAGCCTGTCCTTGTCGATCCCCGCGGTCTTGTAGTCATGGAAGTCGTAGGCGACGCCGTAGCTGTCGAGCCAGGTGCGCGCCTTCTTCATGGTGTCGCAATTCTTGATGCCGTAAATCGTGATGGTCATGGCTCACACGTCTTTCGCTTGATTACGGCCGCTTCGGGATGTCGAGCCCGCGTTGCACAGCGGGCCGCGCCAGCCCGCGCGCGAGCCAGGCCGGAACGCGTGTCAGCCGATCGAATTCGACGAGCTCGCGCGCGCCGTAGAAGCCAATGAGGTTGCGCACCCAGCCCAGCATCGAGATGTCGGCGATGGTATAGTCATCGCCCATGATCCAGTCCCGTCCGTCGAGACGTACCTCCACCACAGCGAGCAGGCGCCTTGACTCCGCGACGTAACGCTCGAGTGGTCGCTTGTCGGCGATCTCCTTGCCGGCGAATTTGTGGAAAAAGCCGACCTGGCCGAACATCGGCCCGATCCCGCCCATCTGGAAATGCAGCCACTGGATGGTTTCGTAGCGGCGCGCGGCATCCGCCGGCAGAAGCTGCCCGGTCTTCTCGGCGAGATATTGCAGGATGGCGCCGGATTCGAACAATCCGAGCGGTTTGCCGCCCGGTCCGTTCGGATCGATGATCGCGGGAATCTTGCCATTGGGGTTGAGCGACAGGAATTCCGGCGTCTTCTGGTCGTTCTTGTTGAAGTCAACCAGATGCACCTCGTAGGGCACCCCGATCTCCTCCAGCATGATCGAGACCTTGACGCCGTTCGGCGTCGGCAGCGAATAGAGCTGCAGGCGGTCGGGGTGTTTCGCCGGCCAGCGCGCGGTGATCGGAAAGGCAGACAGGTCGGGCATCACAACTCGTTTCGTTCTTTGCGGGGGTTTCATTGCCGGCTAATTTACGACTGCAGCGAGAGGTGGCAAGGGTCGGCGTCGCCAGATGGATCATCAGCTGCGGGGGGGCCGCGACATCACATCTGCTTCTGCAACACCGTGACATGAAGGCGGCAGCGGACGTCCATGCCTTGCCGGCGGTAGAGCGCGATCGCCGAAGCGTTGCTGGTGAAGACGTGCAGGAACGGAATGTCCCCACGCGCCGCAATCTGCCGGGCAACGGCCCCGAGCAGCATCTGCGCGTAGCCGCGACCGCGGTGATCCGGATGCACGCAGACGGCCGTGATTTCGGTGTAATTGGCCGGCTTCATCCGTTCGCCGGCCATTGCGACAAGCTGCCCGTTGATCCGGACCCCGAGAAAGCCCCCTAATTCGTGGGTTCGCGCGCTGAACGGGCCCGGCTTGGTGAGTTCGGTCAGTTCCATCATCGCCGGAACGTCGGCAACGCCGAGCGCGACGGCCTCCACGCCGGGGATTGCGCTCTCTGCCGGCGTTCCGATCATCTGCTCTCCAGTCTCGGCGAGCAGCATCTTGAACTCGGGAGGCGCCGTCACGGCGTCGGGTGTAAAGAGCACGGCGATCTCGGATCGCGACATCAACGCGCCCAGCGCCGCAAAACTCTCCGCGGACATGTCGGCCATGTCCGCAAACGGCGCAATGGCCGGTGGAAAGCGCCGCGCCCGCCCGCTGCCTTCAGCCAGAGCCTGCTGCCGGGTGCTCAGCGCACTCCAGATCGGATGATCAAGTGGATCCATCGGCGCCTCCGGCGGTCTGGTCAAGTGGCACCCCCGATCGACTCCGGCCGCGCGCCGTCATCAAGGCTGACAATCACGGCGGCATTGGCAATGATGATGGCGTCGCTGCCCTGCTCGGCCGGAATCTCGAGCCCGCCCTTCACCGCCGTCACCGTCACCGTGCCATATGGCAGCTCTTTCGCCACCGCCGCGGTGTCGACCGCAGTCGGGTCCGGCACGGCGATCGTCACATCGACGAACATGTCGTTCGCGGTCTTGCCCAGCATCCGGAAGAATCCCAAGCTGGAGTGGCGGATGGCGTCGGAGACCGCGCGCCTGGCGGCCTTGGTGGCATCCTTGCCATGGACATCGACGCCCATGCCCATTTCAGTAATACAGCGCACGCGTGCCATTGGAATCCTGTTGCGATGGGGGGACGATATTCTTCTGAAGATCAATACCATACGCGCCCCAAGCACAACTGTCACATCCTGCGCATGCGTTCCAATCCCGATGTCAACAACCAGACACACGTTCAAACTCGCAGGCCGCCACGGCCCCGAGTTGATGGCATTTGGTGTCCCCCTCGAATGAGAGGGCGCGGGGAATGCCGGGTGCCCAATGCACCCGCAGCCTGGTGTGCGCTTAGTGAGTTGAGTATGCACACCAGTATTCACAGCGGAGGCACCGGAAACCTCCGGCATTCCCCACGCAATGGT
>Ga0307516_10008212_pt1 | contig 11855 bp, 8 predicted proteins | sample 19_EM_MG_FD_203310 | JGI IMG/M metagenome (GOLD analysis project Ga0307516, IMG submission 203310) | Populus trichocarpa ectomycorrhiza microbial communities from riparian zone in the Pacific Northwest, United States - 19_EM | ecosystem: Host-associated > Plants > Roots > Unclassified | place...
CTGTCACGCATGCCCGCGAGCTCGGCCCGGGAAAACAAATTGAGCTGCCCCATCCCGCAATTATTCCGGACACCATTCAAGATCACAGCCCCCCATCAAGAATGGGCCACATTAATTTCCATGACCAGCGTCACACCCGCGAAAATTGGCGGCAAAGGCGCACCGCCATGCCGCTGATCACGCGCGGCGCGGGGCGCCCGGCCTGTTGAGACCGATGCGCGGCGCCAAACTGATCAGGACGGCGCCGGCGCTTCCCGCAGTGCCTGCGCCCCGGGCCGTCGTGGTGGACCTGGCGAAAGTGATGCGGAGCGGCGACCCGCGGCGGATCAGCTAGCCCGGCGGGGGAGCGACCCGGGCGATGAGAAACTTCGGGGCCATCTCGCAGTAGCTGTCGGTGAGGAGCTCGACGATCTCGGTCCAGTCGGTGTGGTCGCCGAGGACGGCACCGGCGACGTTGTGGCCCCAGCCGGCGCGGAAGAACGGGAAGCCGCTGCCGATCAGGCCGAGCAACTCGTCGGCGGGCACGCGAAACGTCATGATGGTCGGCGGCTCGCCGGCGTTCAGTTGCCGGGGATAGACCAGCTGACGCTCGGGATCGGGCGTGTAGACGTGGGCGAATGTCCGCTTGCGGATCCGCCAGCGGATGCCGATCCAGGCCGGTTCCTCGTACGTCTCCGGCAGCTCCTGGCAGATCGGGCGCAGCCGGTTCAGGATCTGCGGTGGCACGTCGCCGGGGCCGGACATGGGCCGACAATACCGGCTGCCGGCGAACTTCGCGGCCCGTCACTCGTCCTGGGTGGGCTGTGCAAGTGCGCCAGACGACGGTGCTCGGCGCTGCCACGCCGATAGGACCGAGGCGACCGTCTGAGTGTCGACCCCGGCGGTGGTGTCGATCTCGAAGTCGTACGGGCCGAAGGTGTGGATACCGTTGAGTTCGACGTGGGCGCGCCCCTCGCCGATGCGGCGGTCGCCTCGGATGCGTTCGCGGCGGTCCAACTCGTCGGGTGCGCAGTGCACCCCGACCAGGAACGCGTCCAGATCCGCCAGCAGCACGGCCAGCTCGGCTCGCCAGCTGCGGAACTCGATGACGTGCTCAACGATCAGGTCGTTGCCGGTCGCCGCGAAGGCGGGCAGGCACTGGTGGAAGCCGGCGAAGAACCGGGGGCGTACCTGATGCCACCAGTCGAACGGCCCGCCGTCGTCGCGCCGCTGGGGGAGCATGCCGGCGGCTACGAACTGGTCGGAGGAGACGTGCAGAAAAGGTTCCTCCAACGCCGCCTGCAGGCTCTTGGCCAGCGTGGATTTGCCCGAGCTGGAAGCGCCGTTGAGAAGGATGATCCGGCCTGTTCCGCGCGGTGCGGGGGTAGGTTCCACGCAACCAGGATGACTGACGAGAGCGATCACCTGTGCCGGGTCGGCCGATACGTCAGCACCTGCGTGTTGCCGTCGAAGGTTCGGGCCTCGAGCAGCTCCAGGTCGAAGTCGTCCACGCCGTCGAAGATCCGGTCCACGCCGGTCGTCCCGGAGATCACTGGGAAGACCGTCACCTCGATGGTGTCGATCAGGCCGGCGTTCAGCAGAGCCCGGTTGAGCGTCAGGCTGCCGTGGGAGCGCAGCGGCACGTCGGATTCGGCCTTGAGGCGGGTGACCACCTCGACCGGATCGCCGGGCTCGATGGTCGTGTCCGGCCACTCGAGCGGCTCGGTCAGCCGGCTGGAGAGCACCGTGACCGGGGAGTCGAACATGCGCGTGATCCACCCGTCGAACATGCCGCGGTCGAAGCCTGCCTTGAGGAACGGCGCGTTCGACGAGTAGGTCTTGGCGCCGAGCACCATGCGCAGCGGGTCGCGGTAGGCAGCGGCGCGGTGCGCGAGGAATTCGGGGCCCTGCTTGCCCCAGTAGCCGCCCCAGTCGCCGTTGTGGTTGGCGAAGCCGTCGAGCGTGGAGAAGATGTCGAAGGTGTAGGTGGCAGTCATGGTGTCTCCTTGCGGGCCGTTGGTCGCGCCGCGCCTTGCGGCGGCCTCACCCCTGCAACGAACACCGCCGCCCCGATCCGACACGCCTCCATACAATACTTTGAGTAGTCAGGATTCCGCTCTTGGTAACCCATGCGGCAGACTCGGTGGCGACACTCGTCAATGTGCCGGGAGGTTTCGCATGCCGTTCCTCGATGTCGTCGATCCGGCGTTCGACTTCACCTCGCCGGAGGTGCTGGCCGCGCAGGCCGCGGACTGGTACGCCGACAGCCCGCTCGGTCTGCTCGTGCTGCGCTACGCCGAGGCGCAGGAACTGCTGCGCGACCGCCGCCTGGACCACGGCGGCGACGGCTACCTGCGGCGCAACGGCATTACCTCCGGCCCGATCTACGACTGGTTCGTGCCGATGATCGTCAACCACGACGGTGCCGACCACCGCCGGTTGCGCGGCATGGTCGGCCGGGCGTTCACGCCCCACACCATCGACATGCTGCGGCCGTTCATCCGGGCGAGGGCCGAGGCGCTGGCCGACGAGATCGCGGCCGGCGGCCAGGCCGAGTTCGTCGACGCGTTCGCCAATCGGCTGCCGCTGGCCGTCATGTGCGAACTCCTCGGTGTGCCCGCCGAGGACTACGACACGTTCAGCGCCTGGACCAGCGACATCGGTATGGTCTTCAGCCTCGCGGCGGGCGGTGACACGGCCGAGCGGGTCGAGCGGGCGGTCGCGGGCCTGGACGGCTACGTGGAGGCGCTGATCGACGAGAAGGCGAAGCGCCCGGCGGACGACCTGATCTCCGACATGGTCGCCGCCTGGCGGGCCGAGGGGACGGTCACCCGCGAGGAGCTTCGTAATCTGCTGGTCACGCTGGTGTTCGGCGCGCACGACAACACGCGCCACCAGTTCTCCAACACGATGGTCGCATTCGCCGAGCACCCCGCACAGTGGACGTTGCTGCGCGAACAACCGGGGCTGGCCGAGCAGGCCGTCCGGGAGGCGATGCGCTGGCTGCCGTCGGCGGCGAGCGTGTTCCGTCGCGCGGCCGAGGACTTCGAGTTTCGTGGCCTGCCCGTCGCCACGGGCACGTTGCTGACCGTGGCCGTGCAGACCGCCCAGCGGGATCCGCGCGCGTATCCCGGCGGCGACGCGTTCGACATCACCGTTGTCCGTGCGGCGCCGCTGCTGCAGTTCGGTGCCGGGCCGCACTACTGTCTCGGCACGGCGCTGGCCCATGCCGAGTTGGGTGAGGCGTTGCCGGTCCTCGCCCGCCGGTTCGGCCCGCCGGTCATCGCCGGTGAGGTGACCTGGCGGCCGGCGTTCGGCATCCACGGCCCGAACGAACTCCCGCTGCGTTTCGCGGAGCCGGCCTGACAACCGGCAGCCGGGCCCGCGGCGCACCGGAGGTGGGAGCAGTCCTGCCAGGCCTACGCCCACCTCTGGCCGTCAGCCGCAATTGCCCCAGGTGTATCGACCGTTGCTGACCCAACTGGTGCCGTAAAGAACCTCGCCGGTGTACTGGACGCACTTGTCCGCGGCGGGGCGCTGGATGGCGGCGTAGTACTTGTAGCTGGCCTCGTCGGCCCGCCAGTCGCTGCCCTGGACCAGCAGCCAGGCGCCGACCCCGCTGGCCGTGCCGACACTCACCGACTTGAGGGTGACCACGCAGTTGTATCCGGTGGAGCCGTTGTACATCAGGTAGACGTCGCCGACCTTGGTGCTGCCCGACGAGATCGTGCGGTGCCCGTCCGACGCGGACGACCAGGAGCCGCCGAATTCGTTGGCGCAGGCACCCGCAGCGGTGTACGGGTTCGCCGCGGCCTGCGCGGGGCCGGCGAGCGTGGCGATCGCCGACGTCGCCGACAGGATCACGGTCGTCAGTCTGCGCGTTGCGTTACGCAAGTAGTCCTCCTCGAAGGCTCGGTTCGGAAAAGCTCGCGCGATCATTCCACAGTGGCTCTGGCGGCGGGCGTGACTGCGGAAACTGCGGCGGGTGACTGCGCCGGGTAGAGCGCCCAGCGGCGGGCCGCGCGTGCCCTTGCCAGGAATGCCGGAACCCGGTTGGGACGCACCGATTGATACCAGAGGGCACCGGACTCGGCATCCTCGAGAAAGCCGTGATATTCGTCGGCCGGATCGGGGTTGAAGGACCCGGCTTCGGCTGCTGACGGAGGCTCGGCGAAGACTGTGACGATCGCCCCGGGAGGCAGGTTTGCTCGGACGGAGGCGAGGTCGCCGTCGTACGGAATCAGCGCCCAGCGGCGGGCCAGGGCGTCGGTGGTCTCCAGCATTGCGAGGTCCGCGCCGGCGTCGGCGGCCGTATGGCGTACCCGATCCCAGAACTCGTCGTCGGCGTGCTCCAGGCCGTCCGGCGACATGGCGGCCGCCGGAGTCAGCGGCGCCAACAGCGCGGTGGGGGTGGGTGTCGGCGAGCCGAGGTCTTTGACGCGGAGCGCTATGCCCGACTGGGTGATCGTGCGGCGGATCTGCTCGCGGATCTGCCAGACGCCGAGCAGCAACAGGCAGAAGCCGAGCACGCGGACTGCCGTCCGGAACGCATCCAGCCCCAGGTCCGAGCCCGGTCCGTCGCCTGCGTACGGGTCCACCGCACGGCGCAGGACCACCGACGCGAAGAGGGCGGCAATCCAGGCCGGGACGGCCCAGTGCCGGGTCGCGTTGCCGGCGGCGTCGCCGACCTTCCGCAGCATCTCGCGGCTGTTGTGGCGCCACCAGAAGAAGGCGACGAGGTAGGCAGCCCCCGACATCAGGGACAGCAGGTCGAACAACGATGAGTTCCGCACTACCGTGCTGACCAGCCAGGAAGCCTCGGAGGCGCCGTCGGCGCGTAGGTACGCGCGAACACCCAGTTGGGTGACGAACAGAATCACGTCAAGTAGTGCGGTCACGCCGATCGTGACCATGACCGCGACGGTCTGCACCTCCCAGGAGCGCGGCGGGCGGGCTGTGAGGGATGCGGGCATCTTGAGTTCCCATGATCATCCGGATGGGGTGTCCGAAACATACGACCGGGTAGGGAACCTGTCAATGAATGTCGAGAACGGCCTGGCGGCTTCGTCTCAGGGGCGGATGCAGCCGCCATGGCCCCACCACATCGAGGAGACCCAGCATGACGATCCAGCGGATGGACAACGTCCTCATCGTTGTCGAAGACCTTGACTCTGTCATTTCCTTCTTCGTCGAGCTTGGCATGGAGCTGGAAGGCAGGGGGCCGATGGGGGGACGGTGGGTGGAGCGTGTCATCGGGATCGACGACGTCCGGGAAGACGTCGCCATGCTGCGGACCCCGGACGGGCACGGCCGCATCGAGCTGGCGATGTTCCACACGCCGAAGGCGATCAGCGCCGAGCCGAGGAACGCCCCGGCGAACACGCTGGGCATCCGTCGCATCATGTTCGCCGTCGACGACATCGAGGAAGTCGTGGCCCGCCTGCGCACCACCCACGGCACCGAGCTCGTCGGCGAGCTGGCGCAATACGAGGACAGCTATCGGCTCTGCTACCTCCGCGGCCCCGAGGGCATCATCGTAGGACTGGCCCAACAGCTCAGCTGAGAACCACCGAAAGACCGCGGGGCTGCGCCATTATGGAGCGATGCCCCAGCGCCTGTCCTACGCCGACGCCGTCAAGATCCTGGGCGGCTCGGGGCCGCTCGCGAAGGCCGCCGACAACCTGCTCGGCGGCGCGCTCACGGTGGCGACCGCGGGCGGCAGCGATCTCGCGATCAGCCTCTTCGACGCCAAGACCGAGGTGGTTCGGCTCGGCGGCCTGGTCAGGGCCAAAATCAGCGATTCCGTACGCGGGTTGGGGCGCCACGACCGCAGCGAGCGGCTCCAGGCCGCGCACGTCGTCCTGGTGGTCACCGCGTTCTTCGAGGAGCTCGACGACTGCCTGGCCGAGGCGGGCATCCGCAAGCCCGGCTTCACCCGTGACGACCAGGTCGGGTTCGTCGCCGGCCGGGGCGAGGGCACGCTGGTCGACCGCCTCCTGCCGACGCCCGTCCCGCTACCGGCATCCGATCTCCCGTACGCGAGCCTCCTGACCGACCTGGGCACGTGGTTCGCCGAGGAGGCCAGGCGCATGGGCGACCATCTCACCGGGCTCGCCGTCTGGGACCGGGCCGACGAGCGCTCCCGCGGCACGCTGACCGACCTGCTCGACCGGCGGCTTCCCGGCGCGGCCGTCGCCCGCTACGACGAGATCCACCGCCGCCTCGCCGAGGAGATTCCCGAGTTCGCGCTCTGGGTCGATCGCCTTGAGGGGCGCGCCACCGCCCGCGGCCTCGAACGTCTCGAAGCCCTCCTGCTGCGGTCCGCTTCGGGCCGCGACCCGGGCCTGCACCGTGCCGCTCTCGCCCGTGCATACCGCGCCGAGCTCGACCGTCCCGTCCTCGGCGGCGACGCGGGCGAACTGCTCCTGCCGACGCTCGGAGCCGCGTACCTCGATCCGCATTTTCGGGTCAAGGCGGCCGGGCCGGGCGCCCGGCCCGCGGACGACCAGTGGTGGACCGGCGCCGAGGTCCGCGACGACTTCGCCGGGTTCCTCGCCGCCCACCTGACCACGACCCAGGCCACCGAGGCGCCGATGCTGCTGCTCGGCCAGCCCGGCGCCGGGAAGTCCTCGCTGACCCGGATCCTCGCCGCTCGGCTGCCCGCCGGCGACTTCTTCGTCTGCCGGGTCCCGCTGCGCGAGGTGCCCGCCGAGGCCGAGATCCAGGACCAGGTCGAACAGGCCCTGCGCCTGGCGATCGGCGAGACGGTGTCCTGGGCCGAGCTCGCCCGCGACGCCGACGGCGCGCTGCCGGTGATCCTGCTCGACGGCTTCGACGAGCTGCTCCAGGCCACCGGCCTGCACCAGTCCGACTACCTGCAGCAGGTCGTCAAGTTCCAGCAACGGGAGGCGGCGCTGGGCCGGCCGGTCGCCGTTGTGGTCACCACCCGGATCGCCGTCGCGGACCGGGCCCGCCTGCCCGTCGGCGCCCTCGCCGTCCGCCTCGAGCCGTTCGACGACGCCCAGATCGGGCACTGGCTGACGGTCTGGAATGAGACCAACGCCTTCGTCAAGCCCCTGACGGCCGGCGTGGTGCTCCGCTTCCGCGCCCTCGCCGAACAGCCGTTGCTGCTGCTCATGCTCGCCCTCTACGACGCCACCGGCCACGCGCTGCAGGACGGCGCCGCGGCTCTCGAAGGCGGCCAGCTCTACGAGCGGTTGCTGGCGTCCTTCGCCGAGCGTGAGGTGCGCCGGGTGCACGCGGGACAGCCCGACTCGGCCGTACCAGGGCTGGTCGAGCAGGAGCTGCTGCGCCTGTCGGTGGTCGCCTTCGCGATGTTCCACCGCCTGCGGCTGTGGGTCACCGAGCGCGAGCTGGACGACGACCTCGGCGGCCTCGGCCTCGCCCCCTCGCGCCCCGGCCGCACCGAGGCGTTCCGCAGCCCGCTCACCGCCGGCCAGGAGATGGTCGGGCGCTTCTTCTTCATCCAGCGCGCCCAGGCCGTGCAGGACGATCAAACCCGGCAGACGTACGAGTTCCTGCACGCGACCTTCGGCGAATACCTCGTGGCCCGGCTGGTCGTGCAGGCCGTCCGCGACACCGAGGCGCGGGCGGCGGCGAGCACGCTGGCCCTGCGCCTGGGCCCGTCGAACGACGACGACCTGCTGCGGTCCCTGCTCGGCTTCACCCCGCTGACCGCCCGCGCCACGGTCCTGCCGTTCATCGCCGGCCTGCTCGCCGGCCCCGACCGCGATCGCATCCGCGGCTGGCTGACCGGCCGCACCGCCGAGGCCGTGACCCGCCCGCAGTACACCGAAAGCCGCTACCGCCCGGTCGACAAGCGCATCGACCACTGGATGGCCACCTACTCGTTCAATCTGCTCCTGCTGACCCTGGCCTGCGGCGGCGAGCTGCGCGCGTCGGAGCTGTTCACCCGGACCGGCGACCCGGCGACCTGGCTGCGCAACTCGGCTCTGCAGTGGCAGGCCGCCATTCCCGGCGACATGTGGATGGACGCCATGGAGGCCATCAAGGTCACCCGCGGCTGGCGCGACGGCCGCCGCGACATCGTCCTCGAACACGCGCGTGAGTGGACGTCCGAGCTCCCGGATCCGACTGACGTCTACTGGATCAACGGGCGGCGACCCGGCGGGAACCGCAGTCAGGCTTTCGGAGCCAACTTCGAGATGTCACCCGCGCTCAGGTCCATGCACCTGAGCAACCACTTGAGCGACGACGCTCTGCTGCACGCCCTGGAGCCGTTGATTCATCGCATGCCCGAGGCGTTGACCCAGTTCGTGCCGCAGGACGACGGCAGCCACAGGTCGGTCGCGCACATCCTCATCCGGATGTGGCTGGCGGTCCCGCGGAGCCTCTCGCCGGAGGAGCTGGTCGCGTTCTACCAGGAAGCGTCGCACGCCTCGGCGGACCTGTCTCGCGGCAAGGCGTCGACCGCGAGCGGGGATGTCACCGAGCTGCTGTTGGGCACCATGCGCGCTGACGCGTACCGGCTGCCCGCGCGGGCTGTGTACGAAATCGTCCTTGACCTGTTCGACGGGGCGGTTGTCACTCCAGTCGCCGCCGCCAGCGCCGTCTACTGCCTGGGCGGCCTCCGAGGCCACCCGCGACTGGTACGGCGCCGGCCTCGCATGCAACCTGCTCCGAATGCACGCGGTCAACATCGACGGCCGCGTGCTCGTCCTCGCGCTGCGTACGCTCGTCGGCGGCGAGGAAGCCGTGCAGTCGGACCTCTATCGCCTGGCAGAGGACCTGATCGAGGCCGGACGCCGACCGGAACTCGAACACGCGGACCCGGACCTCGCCGAGTTGCTGTTCACCCGCCCCCGAGACAACATTCCCGGTCAATAACCCTTCAGGTATTGACCAACTTCCCAATTTGGGCTTAGCTGTGCCTGCCCTGTCGCTGGGCATTTTCAGTCATCAGACTTCACGGGGGAGTCTCCATGCGACAGTTCTTCGCGCCTGCCTGCGCTGCGCTGCCATTCGCGTCAACCACGGATCCTTCCGGGTGACCGGGCCGTCGCGCGCAGGCGCGCCCCCAGACTGATCGAGTCCCTCTCCCCAGGCGCCGTCCCATGTGCGGGCGGTGCCTCATCCTGCGCGTCTTCATTGCGTCCACACCAGAACGGCCACCCCATGCGATCAGTTTTCCGGCTCGGCGGCCGGCGGCGCCCACCCGTGCTGCTTACCGCTGCCATCGTCAGCTCACTGCTGGCGACCTTCATCGATCCCTCGGCGGCGCGCGCCACCCCGGCCGCCCCCGCGGCGCCGGCGTTGGCGCCGCGACTCGCCGCGGCGCCCGCCCCGGACGGGCTGGTCGCGTACTACCCGTTCAGCAAGGCCACCGGTGACACCGTCAGCAACCTCGCCGGCGGGGCCGACGGAACGCCGCGGACCGGAGCGTCCCAGGTGGACGGCTTCGAGCCGCCCGCCCTGGGCGCCGGCGTCGTGCTGGAGCTGGACGGCACCGCTGGTCACGTCTCCGCGCCGGTCGCCCTGGACGCCACCAAGTCGTTCGCCGTCGCCGCCTGGGCCAACCTCGACAAGGTCGACCACGCCCAGACGCTGGTGTCCCTGGACGGCATCCGTGGCTCGGCGGTCGCCCTGAAGGTGGACGCCAGCGGGGCCTGGGTCGTCACCGCCCCGCAGGCCGACACCGACGGTGCCACCGTGGACACCGCCAAGGGCCCGGCCGCCGTCGCCGGCCAGTGGACCCATCTGACCGGCGTGTTCGACGTGACCGCCGGTGAGCTGCGGCTCTACGTGAACGGCACGAAGGTCGCCACCGCCAAGCACACCGCGACCTGGGCGGCCAGCGGGCAGTTGCAGATCGGCCGCGGGAAGCGGGCCGGTGCGTCGGCCGACTTCGCCGGCGGCACCCTCGACGAGGTACGCGCCTGGTCGGCGGCTCCGGCCCAGGAGGTCATCACCGAGGCGGCCGTGCCGGCACGGATGCAGCGCGCCCGCTGGTGCGCCGTGGGCAACTGGCTGCACGCCAGCGGGCCGCTGGGCAAGGCGGTGGCCGGCAACGCGTTGGCCGGCACCGCGTACGACCGCGAGCTGGTCGCCCGGTGGAAGGTGCCCGGCGTCAGCGGCGGCTCCCTGCTGGAGAACGCCCGCCGCGACGACTGGGACGCGTACGCGCAGGTCGGCACCGCCCGCAACACCCGGCTCTCGCCGATCTTCGCGTACCTCAACGGCCTGAACATGAAGGACACCGCGGACGACGCGACCTTCCGCACCCAGCCCGGGTATGCCACCGTGATCGACAAGTTCCTGATCAACAACAAGGACGACGACGCGGCCTTCGAGGAGAAGTACGTCCGCCTCGACCCGACCCTGCCGAACCTTCAGTCGCTGAACCGGGCGCTGGCACTCGCCGCCGACATGCGCGCCCACCCCGCGCAGTACCACGTGCCGGTCGTCGTCGGTAAGCCGCTGGTCCCCTCCGACGACACCATCAAGACCTGGTCCGCCAACCGCGTCGCCGCGTGGCTGCGCTTCGGGGGCTACCCGTACGAGACGCCCCAGCCCGGCTCGGCCGAGTTCCGCTTCGAGGTCGAGTCGACCAAGCTCACCTGGTCCGACTGCGACAGCGGCGACCCGCAGGGCACCTACACCGCCGCGTCCATGGTCAGCCCCGCCGGCAGCCCGCCGCGCCTGGAGCCCGGCCCGCTGTTCGAGGTCACCCGCGCCGCGCAGCGCGAGTGGAACGCCGAGCTGTCCGCGCACACCGCCCCGCGTAACGCGATCGTCACCGCCGAGATCCAGGCCAACAAGGACCTGCGCACCGCCACCGAGGCGATGCTCGAGGCGCAGTACGAGGCCTGGGTCGCCGGTCAGCTACTCAAGTGGCAGAAGCTGTGGCTGTCCCGGGCCAAGACCTACCCGGGCTACCCGGCCGCCGCCGACTTCACCAAGGTCAAGAACGCGATCGCGGCGATCCCGGCCGCGGTGCAGACCCAGCTGACCACCGCGCAGACCGCGGTCACCTCCGCGACCTCGCAGGTGTCCAAGGTGGACGCGGCCAAGAAGCAGGCCGCTGACATCGCCACCGCCAACGGCACCCCGCTCTACCGCGGCCTCGCGTACGGTCAGCAGTCCGCCCAGGTGGCCAAGGCGTCCGCGTCCGCCGCGCAGGCTGCCGCCAATGCCATCCAGACCACGCTCAACGCGGTCAAGGCCACCAACGCCGACGCCAAGGCGCTGCAGGCGCTGGCCGCCACCCAGCAGGCGGCGCAGCAGGCCGAGTTCCGGCGGATCGCCGCGCAGGAGGCCGCCGCCCAGGCCAAGGCCGCCGCCGACGCCGCCGCGAAGCAGGCCAAGGCCGCCGCCGACCAGGCGGCGATCGCCAAGGCCAAGCGGGCCGTCGCCGAGCAGGCCCTGGCCAGCGCCAAGACCACCGCCGCCCAGGCCGCCCAGCACCGGCAGGTCGCCGAGCAGCAGCGCACGATCGCCGCTCAGCAGCGGTCCGTCGCCGAGCAGAAGCACACCGAGGCGGCCGCCGCCGACGCCGACGCGCAGCGGCAGCGGGACATCGCCCAGCAGGCCGACGCCGACGCCCGCGCCCAGGAGCAGATCGCCGCCGGCAAGAACTCGGACGCGCAGGCCAGGGCCGACTCCGCCGGTTCCGCCCGCAACCGGGCCGACCGGGCCAGGCGCGACAAGCAGGCGACCGCGGCCCGCGCTGCGGCACTCGACGCCGCCGCCGACGCGGCGGTCGGCACCGACGACGCCACCGAGGCCCGGGCTGCCGCCAACGCGGCGCAGGCCGACGCCGACCGGGCGGCCGCCGCTGCGGATGCCGCCGAGGCGGACGCCGCCACGGCCACCGCGGCCGCGGTCGCCGCCCGCGA
>Ga0307516_10008213_pt1 | contig 11854 bp, 18 predicted proteins | sample 19_EM_MG_FD_203310 | JGI IMG/M metagenome (GOLD analysis project Ga0307516, IMG submission 203310) | Populus trichocarpa ectomycorrhiza microbial communities from riparian zone in the Pacific Northwest, United States - 19_EM | ecosystem: Host-associated > Plants > Roots > Unclassified | place...
TGACAGCATTGGTACAGGATCCGTAGATGATGGCCACGGCCTGCAATTTCCGCTGCTTGTAGTCCTTGTATGCCTTCCGTGCCAGAACTAGGGGTCTGGTAAAGTCGTTGGGTCTTCCCGGATCTTCAGGTTCTTCTTCTCTCTCCATCACGATGTCCCATGCCATGATTCCTTGTAGGACCTTCATGCGATCTTCTTTCCAGACTGCATAGTTGGTACGATTGAGTAGGCGGACGTTGCCCAGAGGGTGTTTGAACGTTTCATCACTCATGATGAAGATCGTTGTAGATGCTCGTCAAGTAGGTATGTAGGTAGAGGAATCGGTCTGAGAATCGTGCATGTTTTTACGAGGAGAGATCGTATCGATGCGTAAGGAGGGAAGTTCTTGTCGATCGTCAGAGATCTTCTGTCGCTGAGATGGTTAGCGATCAATTTCGAGGAGAAAGCTTCCAAGTGAGACATAGAGGAAAGGGGCCTCGGAATCGCCAGCCCCCGCATTTATTGCTGGCTCCTGAGGAGCTATTTATCGTGCGAGAGTGTGACAGCGGTGAGGTTTGATCGTATGTGGAGCGGTTACGGCTCCAGGCTCATAACCTGTTAAAGATTGCCGATCACCGTTTCTCTGAGAGTCTTCACACGAGCAGAGAGAGAGAGAGAGAGAGAAAGAGATTATGTTTGAACGAGATGATTTGATTGTTGACAGGTGATGAAATCGCCCGAGGTAGACGTAACGAGTATCTTATTCCATGCTATGAAGAAATATGTAAGCGTATAGAAGAAAGAGAGCAAAAGACGCTGCTATGGAAGAATGCCAAGCCATCGTTACCAGAATCCCCTTGCCATTGTTGTTGCCATGGCATTGCTCCCCATGGCATTGCTGCCACCGCTGTTGCTGCGGTGTCGCTTCCGTCGGTGCACCACACCGGAGCGGCGAGAAGCAATTCCAACCGACACTTGACAGCTGGAGGGAATACAGGACACCTGGAGTCTGAGCTGGATACCCAAAGCAAATACTGGACACTCGAAGTCTGTGCTGGACACCCAGAGAAAATACTGGACACCTGGAGTGGTGGACACTGGATGCCCGGAGCAAATACTGAACGCCCGAAGCGAATACTGGACACTCAAAGTCTGTACTGGACGTCCGAAGTCTGTACTAGACACCCAGAGCGAATACTGGGCACCTGGAACGAATACTGGGACGTCCAGAGAGGTGGACACTGAACATCCGGAGAGAATACAGGACACCCGGAGTCTGTGCTGGACGTCCGAAGCAAATGCTGGATGCCCGGAGTGGTGGACACTGGACGTCCAGAGTGAATACTGGACATCTGGAGTGGTGGAGACTAGACACCCAGAGCAGATACTGGACGCCCAGAGCCCCTACTGAACACCTGGAGCAAATACAGGATACCAGAAGTCTGTGCTGGACGTCCGAAACGAATTCTAGTTGCTTGGAGTGAATACCGGACACCCGAAGTCTGTGCGGGACACCTGAAGCAAATACTGGACATCCGGGGTGCTGGACACATGCAATGAGAACTAAATATTGGAAGTGACCTCTAAGGAAATGATATAAACTATCAGTGTTCCAAAGCAAGTGGCAAGGCCATTGACAGCATCATCAAAGATCGAACCCCAAAACTGAATACCAAATGAGACACTCAAGTTTTTTCGTTGTAAATTATAGAAAGATGCAGACTTCATTCTTGTTTGACTGCTATAATTATGACTCCGAAAAAGCATATTGCCGTTGATCTATCATCAACAGCATCAACTGCTACCAGAGGCAAGCAGGCTTGAAAATCAGCAACAGTTTTATCTGCCAACACCCCAGAGATTGCTGGAATGCAACTGTCAGTTGAAGAACTCTCGGATTTCATTCCGGACCAGATCTGAGGCATGCTAAATACATCAAGGTATTGTTTCATGACCCCGGGAAATCGAAGAGAAGGCTAAATGGTATAGACAAAGGATGAATTTTATAACAGGATGCAGGTGGTTTTCTGCTGCCTGTATTACCAATGCCATCACTATTCAGAAGAGATGATGCAGACACTGGTTACAGAACTCAATCCTCTACCCATTCACTTAACGTCCAACAACGTAAAGAAAATCTGGAAGAGGTTTCAAACACTTCAGGCTATAATTGTTGCATGGCATGTATGGCTTTCCACATTTTTTGTTAAGCACACCAAGCAGGGTCAAGTGTATATGCAAAATACAACCAAATACCGTGGCAACAAGAGCAAAATCCCTTGTCTCGATTCCAAGGAAATTCTGGAATCTCTTCAGCTCTTATCAGATGCTCTACGCCTCTTGTGGATGGCGATCGTAACTGTCATCACCGGGGAATAGGCTGTTTCCACAGCTACTGATGGCTCCGATCTCAGAAATTGTGTATTCTACTTCTGAACTTCCACAGCCGATTTTATCAGAATAATCGTGTGGCTATATTCAAACCAAAAGCAGGAGATTTTTACCAGTGTTCAGGTTAGGTTTTTTTCTGCCAACTCTCATCTGAATGTTGACTGCGAATGACCCAATTGGAACCTTAGAAGCTCGGAGGTCAACCTCTACCAGAATGGTGTTTTTCTGAGTAAATGTGACTGCGAGATGTTCGACTCCTATGTTGATTGGATTTCTACCATCACTGGTGTAAATTCGGAACAGAAGGACGACGAAATTCTCTTGGATGAAGGAGATAGCAATGGCAACAGGATATCCTCACTCCTTGGTAAAGAAGCAAAAGAAATCACCTCTAGGCCATTGGAATTCGGTTCCAAATTCAGCGAAACCAGTGGTATTGGAATGCCAAAAGATGTGATGAATGACGTTCTTTCGGTGGATATGCCTCATGTTGCGGTGCTTGCTGGCACCATCCGTCAGACTGGCCAGCAACTCGAAAGTCCGGAAATCAACATTGCTTTATTGCTTTATTGCCCAATATCGGTGTTCAAGGGCTTGCCAGATATACGATAGAGTGTATAATCACTGAGGGTAGGATTATATGTGATGCTATCTATACTACCGAAATAGCATTGAAGGAAAACAGAGCTCTGCTTACGGGGCTGTGTCATCAACTGGTGGAATAAGAGAAAAAGGCAAAATGGATCCGCATCAGGAAAAAAATTCTGCGTCCAGATGCAGGGGCTGCGTCCGAACGCTATATACGCATCTGAAACGTCTAGACGCTCGGGGCGAAACCTGGCAAGATAGTCTGCGCCCGGACGACGCGTGCCACGGCATCTGCCTTCCGGACGAGGAGTGTCAGGGCATTTGCCTACTGGACGCAGAGTGTCAAGGCAAATTTCTTCCGGACACAGGGTGTCAAGGCAAATATCCTCCGGACAACGCACGCAATGGCATCTGCCTTCTGGACGAGGAGTGTCAGGGCATTTGCCTACTAGATGTAGAGTGTCAACGCAAATTTCTTCCGGAATCAGAGTGTCAAGGCAAATTTCTTCCGGATGCAGCATGTCAAGGCAAAGGTCCTACGGATGACGGGCGCCATGGCATCTGCATTCTGGATGCAGCGCGTGACTTCCGGATGCAGGGTGTCAAGGCAAATGTCGTGCGGACGATGCGAGCTAGGGCATCTGCCTTCTGGACGCAGTGCGTGTCTTTCGGACGCAGGGTGTCAAGGCAAATGTCGTCCTAACGACGCGAGCCAGGGCATCTGCCTTCCAGACGAGGAGTGTCAGGGCATTTGCCTACTAGATGCACAGTGTCAAGGCAAATTTCTTCCGGACCCAGAGTGTCAATGGAAATGTCGTCCGGACGACGCATGCCACGGCATCTGCCTTCCAGATGATGAGTGTCAGGGCATTTGCCTACTAGACGCAGAGTGTCAAGGCAAATTTCTTCTGGACGCAGAGTGTCAAGGCAAATGTCGTCCGGACGATGCGTGCCACGGCATCTGCCTTCCGGACGAGGAGTGTCAGGGCATTTGCCTTCTGGACACGGAGTGTCAGGGCATTTGCCTTCTGGATGCAGCACGTGTCTTACAAACGCAGAGTGTCAAGGCAAATGGGATCCAGACGAGGCTTACGATGGCGCACCACACATAGGTAATAGAGCGGTCACGGTGGTAGCATACACGACTGTCAGGGCACGGTACATTGCAGCGAAGACTATCAAACACGCATTTGGTTCCAGGTATTGTGACTCAAACCAGTTCTATTCATTACATCTAATGTACATCTATATACCACGTCATGTAGAAGGCATCGCTCTGCGTGACAGGAACAAAGGCAGTTTGCCGGATGAGACACGACGCAATGAGAACGACATCTATGAAGTGGATACCAATGAGAATGCTGGCTGCAAGGACAATAACGAGTAAGACGCGACGAGTACGATGTCGATGAGGATGCCAGTGGCATGGAAGATAGCAAGTAAGACGCGACAAGTACGATGTCCATGAGGATGCCGGTGGCATGGATGATAGCTAGTAAGACGTGACGAGAAGATCGACAAGCTTTGTGAATTGTTACCGCAGCTCTCAGAGGGACAGACAGTGGGAAGTTGTACAATACGACGCGACGAGTACTATGTCAATGAGGATGGCGGTGAGGATGCCGGCGGTGTGGATGATAGCAAGTAAGACGCAACGAGTACGATGTCAATGAGGATGGCAGTGAGGATGCCGGCGGCATGGATGTTAGAAAGTAAGACGTGGCAAGAAGATCTACGAGCTTCGTGAGATTGTTAGCGTAGCTCTCAGAGTGACAGACAGTGGGAAGTTGTACAATACGACGCGACGAGTATGATGTCAATGAGGATGGTGGTGAGGATGCCGGTGGCATGGATGATAGTAAGTAAGACACAACGAGTACGATGTCAATGAGGATGGCGGTGAGGATGCCGGCGGCGTGGATGATAGAAAGTGAGACACAGCGAGATGATCTACGAGCTTCGTGAGATTGTTAGCGCAGCTCTCAGAGCGACACACAGTGGGAAGTTGTACAATACGACATGACGAGTACGATGCCAATGAGGATGGCAGTGAGGATGCCGGCGGTGTGGATGATAGCAAGTAAGACGCAACGAGTACGATGTTGATGAGGATGGCGGTGAGGATGCCGGCAGCGTGGATGATAGCAAGTAAGATGGGACGAGTACGATGGTGGCACGTAGGATAAAAGGAGAAGAAAGAAGGGGTGGAATTGCAGCCAGTGCCATCATATTTAGCAAGCCGTACAGTGGTAAGGGTGCCGATCAGTGGTAAGCGGGCCAAACCGTACGCAAGCGCTGGTGCTAGCAAATGCTTGGCACCTTACAAGTTGCATGTGAAATCACTCGCAATGCTCGAAACCTGTGAATTCCTCTCCCTTAGTCGTCTGTACCCCGGCCTCCACCGTTTATATTCGCACAATAATTCCCTATTGTATCAATTCAGTCTGACCGAAAGTTTGCACCTACTGGCCCCTGCTTTGCAACCTATCGATGCTGCTGTTCTGATTCAACTACTTCTGCTCTGAGAATTTGTACTACATACAACGCTCCAAATCCGTATATCCTTCAAGTTTTCAGTATCACTACCATGAAAAGCAGGAGACAGTAGGCACAAACATTCAGCCAAACTGAATTAATATGATAGGGAATTATTGTGCGATTATAAACGGCGGAGGCCGGGGTATCGACAACTAAGGAAGAGGAATTCACAGGTTTCGAGCATTGCGAGTGATTTCGCATGCAACTTGTAAGGTGCCAAGTATTTGCTAATGCCAGCGCTTTCGTATGGTTTGGCCCGCTTACCACTGATCGGCACCCTTACCACTGCACAGCTTGCTAAATATGATGGCACTGGCCGCAATTCCACCCCTTCTGTCTTCTCCTTTTATCCTACGCGCCACCATCGTACTTGTCCCATCTTACTTGCTATCATCCACACTACCGGCAAACTCCTCACCGCCATCCTCATCGACATCGTGCTCGTCACATCGTATTGTACAACTTCCCACTGTCTGTCACTCTGAGAGCTGCGCTAACAATCTCACGAAGCTCGTAGATCTTCTCGACGCATCTTACTTGCTATCATGCACGCTGCCGGCATCCTCTTCGATATCGTACTCGTCGCGTCTCACTTGCTATCATCCACGCCGCCAGCATCCTCACCGCCATCCTCATCGACATCATACTCGTTGCGTCTTACTTGCTATCATCCACGCCGTCGGTATCCTCATCGACATCGTACTTGTCGCATCTTATGTGCTATCATCCATGCCGCCGGCATCCTCATCGACATCGTACTCGTCGCGTCTTACTTGCTATCATCCACGCCGCCGGCATCCTCACCGCCATCCTCATCGACATCGTACTCGTTGCGTCTTACTTGCTATCATCTACGCCGCCGGCATCCTGACCGCCATCCTTATCGACATCGTACTCGTTGCGTCTTACTTGCTATCATCCACGCCGCCGGCATCCTCACCGCCATCCTCATTGACATCGTACTTGTCGTGTCGTATTGTACAACTTCCCACTGTCTGTCGCTCTGAGAGCTGCACTAACAATCTCACGAAACTCGTAGATCTTCTTGCCGCATCTTACTTTCTATCATCCACGCCGCCGGCATCCTCATGGACATCGTACTTGTCGCATCTTACTTGCTATCTTTCATGCCACTGGCATCCTCATCGACATCGTACTCGTCGCGTCTTACTTGCTATCTTCCATGCCACTGGCATCCGCATCGACATCGTACTCGTCGCGTCTTACTCATTATTGTCCTTGCGACCGGCATCCGAATTCGTATCCACTTCATTGATGTCGTTCTCATTGCATTGTATCTCATCCAGCAAACTGCCTTTGTTACTGTCACGCAGAGCGATGCCATCTACGTGACATGGTATATAGATGTACATTAGATGTAATGAATAGAACTGGTTTGGGTCACAATGCCTGGAACCAAATGCGTGTTTGATAGTCTTCACTGTAATGTACCATACCCTGACAGTCGCGTATGCTACCACCGTGACCGCTCTATTACCTATGTGTGGTGCACCATCGTAAGCCTCGTCTGGATCCCATTTGCCTTGACACTCTGTGTTTGTATGACACGCGCTGCATCCAGAAGGCAAATACCCTAACACTTCGTGTCCAGAGGCAAATACCCTGACACTCCTCGTCCGGAAGGCAGATGCCGTGGCACGCGTCGTCCGGACGACATTTGCCTTGACACTCTGTGTCCAGAAGGGAAATGCCCTGACACTACTCGTCTAGACACATATGCCATGGCCACTGCGTCCGGACGCATGGCGCCGTAGCGAGGTGCGTCTGAAAGCACGGTGCTGTGGCGAGGTGTGTCTGAACGCATGGTGCCATGGTAAGCTGCATCCAGGTTAGCGAGGTTGCGTCCAGAGCGTCTCGACCGTCTGGTGCATCCGGACGCTCTGGATGCAAAAAATTTTTTTTCTGATACGGGAGCAGCAAGATAAAATTCGACTCACTAATACTGAGGTCGAAAAAAACAAGCGACAAATCGATGACTCCATTAGAATGATGTGCAATGATGATGGAAAAGTTTTTAGCTTGGGCGAGCGTGTCGGTTTCCAACCTTCAGTGGCAGATTGGATGGATCGGATTGTCCCAGCTGGGCTACGACATGGTACCAGTGTTCGATGGTCCTGAAAGTACTCGATAGCTTGCGGTCAAGGAGTTGAAGCCACTCCCAAGGACACTGATACCCTCTCTCCCAGACCACTGTAGGAAATAATGGGTGAGGGCAGCCCAATGGCAGAGGAACCTATAACCAACCCCACCGAGTATTTACCGGACAGCATTGACAACACCCCACCCACATCCCATTTAACTGAAATGTGATTGTTATGGGAGAAGGAGTTGGCGATCGGAAGCTTTGGAGGAGGAGCTGTATCAGGTTTTGGAATACACAACAGTTGGGAAATGATACTGTAGATGGGAAGTTCTTCTTGTTGCTGTTGTTAAGTCTTTTACGTTTGTATTATTCTTGCTGTCATTGTTGTATCTGCAGGTGGCATAACAGGTGAGTGAGTGGACGAGGCAGCGGAGAGTTCTACGGAGAGTCTTGGTATTTGGGCTTGCTGTTCATTGTCTTTACACACCTAATAGAGAGAATAGTCGCACCTGCTCCTACCAACTCCAGCAATAATTCAGTTGAATGAGAGGGAAGTGTGCATCTGTGTCTGAGTTGTATGAGTAAGTGTGTCAGTTAGGTGCATAGGTTATAGCGTTCAGTACAGACTCCAAGTGTCCTGTATTTGCTCCAGATGTCCAGTGTCCACCTCTGTGGGTGTCCCAATATTCGCTCCAGGTGTCCAGTATTCAATTAGGGTGTCCAGCACAGACTCCGAATGTCCTGTATTCGCTCCGAGTGTCCAGTATTCACTCTGGGTGTCCAGCACAGACTTTGGGCATCCAGCACAGACTTTGGTTGTCCAGTACAGACTTCGGGTGTCCAGTATTCACTCTGGGCGTCCAGCACTGACTCCGGGTGTCCAGTATTCGCTTCTGATGTCCAGTGTCCACCTCTCCAGACGTCCAGAATTCGCTCCGAGTGTCCAGCACAGACTCTGGGTGTCCTGTATTCCCTCCAGGTATCCAGTGTCCACCTCTCTAGGTGTCCCAGTATTCGCTCCGGGTGTTCAGTATTCGTTTCAGGTGTCCAGCACAGACGCCAGGTGTCCTATATTCGCTCTGGGTGTCCAGTATTCGCTCTGGATGTCCAGTATTCGCTCCGGGTATCCAGCACAGACTTTGGGCGTCCAGCACAGACTTCGGGCATCCAGCACAGACTTCGGATGTCTAGTTTTCGCTCTGGGTGTCCAGTACAGACTTTGGGCGTCCAGCACAGACTTTGGGTATCCAGTATTCACTCTGGGCATCCAGTATGTCCCCTGGGTGTCCAGTCTCTACCACTCCAGATGTCCAGTATGTGCTCCAGGTGTTCAGTGCCCACCTCTCCAGACGTCCCAGAATTCGCTCCGGGCATCTAGTATTTGCTCCAGATGTCCAGTATTTGCTCCAGGCCTCCAGCACAGACTTAGGGTGTCTAGTATTTGCAGCAAGCATCCAGCACAGACTTCGGGAGTCCAGTATTTGCTCTGGGTGTCCAGTGTCCACCACTCTGAGTGTTCAGTATTTGCTTCAGGTGTCCAGTATTTGTTTTGGGTGTCCAGCACAGACTCAAGGTGTCCTGTATTCGCTCCGGGTGTCCAGTGTCCACCTCTCTGGGCGTCCCAGTATTTGCTCCAGGCATCCAGTGTCTACCACTCTGGGTGCCCAGTAGGTGCTCTGGACATCCAGTATGTACTCTGGGTGTCCAGTCTCCACCACTCCAGATGTCCAGTATTCGCTCTGGTTGTCTAGTGTCCACCTCTCCAGACGTCCCAGTATTTGCTCTGGGCATCCAGTATTCGCTCCAGATGTCCAGCATTCGCTCTGGGTGTCCAGTATTTGCTGTGGACATCCAGTTTCCAGTACTCCGGGCATCTAGTAAGTGATCCGGGCGTCCAGCACTGGCTGTGGGTGCCCAATATTTGCTCCAGGTGTGCAGTCTGCAGAACCTCAGACACTGTGTGCTCGCCTCTGGTACTGCCCTCTCCCCAGCACTCAACACCAGTTCCCAGTACCTATGGCATTCATCATAAATACCCTCAGTTCAGAGTTTTTCATAGCATTGATTTCTAAGATCAGCCTGCATTCAGTAACGTTATACTCTGATTTCTGCCACCTCCCGATGAACACCAAAAGCTGCTAACCTGCAATGGAGTGGTTGCCACCTATACAATGATCTCAAAGATACTATATAGTTGACTACACTGACCTGGCAGGTATCAGAGCTAGAAGGCTGCCATGATTTGAAAAAGTTGTTTGCAAAATCAATAGCAAACTCACGGAGGTTGGGAAAGCATGGTACATCAAACCCTAGCAAGCGGCAGTGACGGCCAAACTCCTTGAAGGCTGTGATGTTATTGTGAGTGTGCAGACTGGGTCTGGAAAATCTATGTGTTACCTCGGACTCCCCTTTGCTTCTCCTGGTAGTTGCGTACTGGTCATCTACCCACTGCTTGCATTGATGTCAGATCAAGTTCGGAGTGTAGAAGAGTTGGAAGTACAGGCAGTATACCTATGTACAGAGACTATTAGGGCCGATGGGGAGATCATCAAGGCTGTTTGGTGTGGAGAATTTTCGATTGTATTTGTGACTACGGAGTTCACATCAATGGCAAATAGGGCCTGGAAGTCACTTGTCTGAGAGGACAAGCAAGGAAAACTTCTGAATTTCTTGAGCAAACTTCGGTATATGTAATAGACGAGGTGCACTCGGTTCACAAGTGGTTTGTCATCTCACAAGGCTCTTTCAGTTGATATTTATTCACTTTAATTGATAGGAGAATATTTCATCTGTGCTACTGCAATCTTGGACTTCTTTGAGCTCGTTTTTCCGACATACTGATTCTCGGTATTTCCGTAACACTACTAGCAAATACCCTTGAATATATTCATCAGAGTGTATCCCTAAACCGAGATATCATCCTGTGCTGAATGGGTGTTGACCGACGAAATATTACACTATTCACAGTACCATTAGCTCATGGGGATGAAGGTAGCATGAAACCTCTATTGAAGTTGATACCAAAAGCAGTGCGGACATGGAAAGGGCCTGATGACCCAGGGTTTCACCCATTAAGCTTACCCAAAACTCTGAAATTCATCAATGATCGCAGTAAATGCTCTGCCACTATAACGCAACTTCAAGCATTATTTCCACTATGGTGTCGGTCAGATTCATTCAACTGGGCTGGGGAAATCATCTGAGAGTATCATAGTAGATTCAGTAGCAAAGGACTACAGAAGACACTCGCATTATTCCGGAAGGGTGTTTGTTGGTTTCTGATTTGCACTGAGACAGTTGGAATGGGACTTGATATTTCTGATACTGAATGTATCATCCAATGGAAACTCTCCGACTACCTAACGATGAACTGTTGGTGGCAACATGCTGGTCAAGCTGGTCGAAACCCCAATATCTGGGCTATCACAATCCTTTTTTACAAGCCACAGTACCAACTTTCAGAAGACTCACCTCTACATGGCAATCAGGACAAACAATCAGAATTTGTGAAGGTTAAGGATTATATAGGTATGCAGGCAGTTATGGCCACCACAGCTGATCCCTCAAGAAGCAAGAAAGAACGCGAAAGCCATATGTTGTGGTACATCAGGAAAAAAAATGTGCGTCCGGACGCACAGACTGCGTCCTGATGCACCAGGCGATCGGGACGCTCTGGACGCACCCTGGCAGCGCACATACCGCTCCCAATGCAAAACGCACAGGCAATTTGAATTCAGACGCAGCTCACCATGGCACCATGTGACCAGATGCAGCTCGCCACGGCATCTGCTTACCGGATGGAGCGTGGTAGGGCATTTTCGTTCTGGACGCACGGTGTCAGGGCATTTTCGTTCTGGACGCACGGTGTCAGGGCATTTTCCTTCTGGACGCACGGTGTCAGGGCATTTTCCTTCTGGACGCAGCCGTGTCAGGGCATTTTCCTTCTGGACGCAGCTGTGTCAGGGCATTTTCCTTCTGAATGCAGCCGTGTCAGGGCATTTTCCTTCTGAACGCAGCCGTGTCAGGGCAAATGGCATCTGGATGATGCGTGTCATGGTACTGTGGTTACGCTGGCTGTCAAGGCACGGAACATCGCAGCAAATACTCACGTCGCATTCACAAACACGCAGCAGGTTCCAGGCATAGTGACTCAGTCCAGTTCTATTCTTTATATCTAATGTACATCTATATATGCTACTACCACACTTCGCGTTTCCAGCACAAGCACCCAGCGTCACATCCATCGCCGCTGTT
>Ga0307516_10008214_pt1 | contig 11852 bp, 13 predicted proteins | sample 19_EM_MG_FD_203310 | JGI IMG/M metagenome (GOLD analysis project Ga0307516, IMG submission 203310) | Populus trichocarpa ectomycorrhiza microbial communities from riparian zone in the Pacific Northwest, United States - 19_EM | ecosystem: Host-associated > Plants > Roots > Unclassified | place...
CCACGTGCTTGACGGATTTGGATAGTCTATGATTTAGATTGAATATTATCAAAATAAATAAATATAAAAATTAACGATTATGTAATGTTATCTTATAATCCACCAAATTATGATCATTCAAATTAATCCTAATATTTTATAGTTGAGAAATTTGAAGAAAAAACTCAATCCCCGCCCAATAAGTGATTTTTGATGGAATGCAAGATTTTAGTTGTTTTATAAAATATTTTTATTAGAAAATATTTTAAAATAATTTTATTATTATGTTAAAAATTATTTTTAATATCAGCGTACTAAAATAATTAAAAAATATAAAAAATTAATTTTAAAAAAAATCAAAATTTTGCCAAATTTTTTTTTGAAACACAATACCAAAGATAAAATCAATATACAAGAAATTACTACCATATCAATAATTACAATTCAATTCCACTTATCACGAGAAAAACAAAACCAAACCATCTTTGTAGAAATCTATGAACCAATTAATTATTCTATTCCTTTTTTTACTATTCCTCTAAGCAAACAATACTATTTCAAGTGATATATATATTTTCTTAAATTATTTTAAAGTGAATTTAAAAAAATCTAATAAATTACTGGTCCTAATATTTAAATTCATAAAATTAAAAATAAAAATAAATAACAATTTTTTTATTAACGTTAATATCCGTGCCAGCTTGCACGCATCTCGATTAATTCTACGAGCCCTGAAGTTAACGACTATATAAGCTTTTAGTGACTATTATAGTAGTAATTACATGGTTCCAACCTGAAATCACAAGAAAAACAAATTTTTTAGTCCCAATTTTTTACCATTGAACCATTTACTAAATAATGAAGAGAAAAAACAATTTTAATCACTCACGGGAGATGAACCTCTTAATAAGAAAATTAGAAGGAAAAATAAAAATAATCACCAAAACATTTAATTTTTCATTCTTACCCATGCAAAGTACCGTCTCGCAATGCACTACGTTTTTTACTTGTTACCTATAAATGATCACAAATTACCAATATTGTACCTTTTCTCGTACTAGAACAGTAAACCCCTCTTCCTCTCTCTCTCTCTCTCCTTCTCCCCCCCTCCTTTTTCTACACCAATCCCCCCCCCCTCTCTCTCTGAACTACTCACTTTACACTCCTCTCTGATTCCTCCATCCATGACTCTCATGACTCCTCCTCCGTTAAATGTAATTGCTAAATCTCCCACTCATCCTCGCTTATCTTTTCCACTTTAATTTCGATTTTTGAATCAGTTAGGTTTTTTTGTTTTTTTCAATTTTGTTTAATCTTAGTGTTTGATTTTTAATTTGTGCTGCCCGTCGTTAGCTCTCTAGGGTCTCGATTAACAGATCCAAAGCTCTCACATTGACTTTTGTTCTCTGTAGCAACAAGAAGACGACGAGATGTTGGTCCCACAAACTGAATTTGCTGATGGACCTCAGCCAATGGAAGGTGCCCTTATTTTTCTGTTTGGTGCCTGAGAAAATTGTTTATTTCTTTATTGGTTTGAATTATTTTCTTTGATGCTTTCTTTTTACATGGTTTACTGAGCTAATATGAAAGCAAAGGCTACGTATTTTTTAGGATCGAAGTATGATTTTTAATGCATCGTTATTTTTTTTTTATTATGACTGGATAATTGGGTTTTTGCTTGTGTTTGATGGGAATTTCTTTTTTCTGGGATCTGCAAGGGAAGTTTTGGTTTTGGATTATTTTTATTTTTATGGTGGTTAATTTTTTGTAGTAGCACAAGCCGAAACTGCAACAGCAGTTGATGCACAGTCGGTGGATGATCCACCATCTGCTAGGTTTACATGGACGATTGATAATTTTTCGAGGCTAAATGCTAAGAAGCTCTACTCTGATGTTTTTGTTGTTGGAGGCTACAAGTGGTGCGTGGATCATTTCTTTTCTTTTTATTGGACAATATGATGTATTCTTCTTATTTGTGGTGTTTGGTGCCTGCTTTTGATTATTGAATGTTCTGCGTGATTGGCTGTCAGGCGGATATTGATTTTTCCAAAGGGTAACAATGTGGATCATTTATCCATGTATCTAGATGTTGCTGATTCAGCAACTTTGCCATATGGCTGGAGTCGATATGCGCAGTTTAGCTTGACTGTTATCAATCAACTTCATCAAAAGTACTCAATTCGGAAAGGTATTCGCTCACTACTGGTGCACTTGAACTGATCTTTTCTCCTTCAAAAACATTTTATCAATATCCTGGTGCTAAGAGTATCTTGACAGTTCCATTTAACTTTGGTTGGTGCATGTGTGCATGCATGTTTGTGTGTAATCACACAATACTATATCAACGGGACATAACCTGCCATAACCATCGTGATAGACAAATCAGTTTGTTCCTAAGCAATCATTATATTAGTTATCTTTTTGTTTATGCTTTTCTTTTAAGGTTTCTTCTCAATTTTTTGCCGTGGTATTTGCGGAGTAGTCCTCCTGGATCATTGACGAGTTTATTTGATATAAAATTAGTTGTCAAAAAATGAGCTCTACTTGTATCATATTTGTGTCTGATACTGTTTGCTCCACGTACATGTCTGGTCATGTGTGATAAACTCTCAGGGTTCATCTGGAATGAAACCTGGAAGTCTTGTCCATTAGATATGATGGTGGAAAACATGGGAGGGCTGCTTAAACTGATTTTGGTGTACATTGGTGATTCAAGCATGAGTAACTGTAACTGCAACTACAAATGCTTAAGGAATACAATCGCTTGGCGAGGGGGCATTTCATGTGTTTTAACTAGATAGGGGGCATTCTTGTTCACGTTGCCACTATGGCTAATAGCTATCTTGTATGTTGAAATTCTTACCATTTTATATTGAAGACAAAGAGATCAAGACATAATATATGAAGGAGAAGAAATGTTACTTGGTTCCTTTAAATATGAACCTTGGATTTTGTTGACATTGGTATGGTGATTAATTGGTCAGACACATGTAATATGCTGTCCAGAAGAAACATGGACTTTGTAGTTTCCTCGGCATTGGTAAAGTATGCAATAGTGCTGGGTTAGGTGCAGTCTAAATGTAATCTGGTATGTGGAAAATGGAGATTTACCTAGTAACAGCTTGAACAAATCCATTATTGATTGTTTTTCCTGAAAGAAATGAACATATATGCATATTTTCCTATGACGTAGGCAAAATTAACTGAATGCATGGTCATGACTTTCCTTTATTTCATTATCAGACACGCAGCACCAGTTCAATGCACGTGAGAGTGATTGGGGATTCACTTCATTCATGCCTCTTGGGGAATTGTATGACCCTGGGAGAGGGTATCTTGTAAATGACACGTGTGTGGTTGAAGCTGATGTTGCTGTTCGTAAGGTCATTGATTACTGGTCACATGATTCGAAGAAGGAGACCGGTTATGTTGGTCTAAAGAACCAAGGAGCTACATGCTACATGAACTCTCTCCTTCAGACGCTGTATCATATTCCTTATTTCAGAAAGGTTTATTGTATTCTACTTTTTGTAATTCGAACTATTGAAATTATGAAGAATTTCTTAAAAAAAAAAAATTATTGAAATTATGCACAAGCCTCTTCATGTGAGATGTTAATTGCAGGCTGTATATCATATGCCAACAACTGAGAATGATATCCCATCAGGGAGCATTCCTCTGGCTTTGCAGAGTTTGTTTTATAAACTTCAATACAGTGACACTAGCGTAGCTACAAAAGAGTTGACAAAGTCTTTTGGCTGGGATACATATGACTCTTTCATGCAGCATGATGTCCAAGAACTTAATAGGGTTCTGTGTGAAAAGCTTGAAGATAAAATGAAGGTACAGGGTGTTTAATAGTCTTAGGATATGTTTGTTCATTGCTAAAATGTGGGTGAAGGACTACTGGATTCATATTCATTTTGGTTTACTGTCACAGGGAACTGTTGTGGAGGGCACTATACAACAGCTATTTGAAGGGCACCATATGAATTATATTGAATGCATCAATGTTGACTATAAGTCGACAAGAAAGGAGTCATTTTATGGTACAGATTTTGGTTACAGCGGATAATAGTAAATTATCCGAGATTCATCTTGTGGACCTCATGGAATTTTATATATATATATATATATAATTGTAGATCTTCAGCTTGATGTCAAAGGCTGTCGGGATGTTTATGCTTCTTTTGATAAGTATGTGGAGGTGGAACGTCTTGAAGGTGACAATAAATATCATGCTGAACAACATGGATTACAGGTGACATGCATTTTAAACTCTGGAACTTGAAGCTTTTGCATATTTTAACTTCTTTGGAAGTGCATTTAAATGAAATGCTGCAAATGCCTTTAGTTTTTGCATGGTTTGCTCTTTGACAAATGTTTTATGATGTGCTCTGCTTTTGGATGTTTTCAGGATGCTAGAAAGGGTGTCCTATTCATTGACTTCCCCCCAGTTCTCCAACTTCAACTTAAAAGGTTCGAGTATGATTTTATGCGGGATACAATGGTGAAGGTTAGTAATTGACTGGAATTATTTCTTTTATGAAATGCACATGGTTTGCTTTTTTTTTTTTTCCATTATACCATTTGTATTTTCTATTCTCATGCAATAAATTCCAATTATATGATTCTTAGGATGTACAACACAAGTTCTCTTATTGTTTGGTGGTCCTTTTATGTGTTTGACTGATGATTGTAGAAAGTGCCTTGCTTATTTCACTTATTTATGCAGATAAATGATCGCTATGAGTTCCCTTTGCAACTTGATCTTGATAGAGAGAATGGGAAATATTTATCACCAGAGGCTGACCGCAGTGTCCGCAATCTATACACCCTTCACAGGTATCAACTTTCCCATTGTATCTGGTTGCACTTATCATTCTCTGGCTCTTATGACAAGATAGAACCTTTACCATGCCTTATTTATTTATGATATGTATTCGTGCAATTTGGTTTACGGTATCAATCACTATTCTTTCTTTCTTTCTTTCCTTTTTTGCAGTGTTTTGGTTCACAGTGGTGGTGTGCATGGTGGACACTACTATGCTTATATCAGACCAACTCTCTCAGATCAGTGGTATGCAATCTGTTAATTGAGGCTGGTTTCAGCAATCTATATATATCCTTGCTTTTATATTATTTCTTTTTAAACTTATCAGCATGGTTCTACTGACTGAAATGCTTGTGAAGGAAATGAGTGTCTTGAGCTAATCTTTTTTCCCATTCCATACCATCTTGGTTTTGTTGAAAAATTCTTGATGAAACTCTATGAGATCACTTAAGTATCTGGTTTCTAGTTGGTGTATATCCTTTTCTTAAACTTGGCTCCACCACTCTTTCATCTCACTGGCATGCTTGAACTTGGGTATTTATGCCTTTTCTTTTAAGCATATTCTCAAGCAGCATCTTTGCTGTGTACTATATGAGTTCTACTGATCTGTTTTTGCATTGAACTTGGGCTGTCTGATTGTGTCTTTCATCTCACAGCTTAAAACTCATGGCATGTAGGTTCAAATTTGATGATGAGCGGGTGACCAAAGAGGATATCAAAAGGGCATTAGAGGAGCAGTATGGTGGTGAGGAAGAGGTAAGATTTTCCAGCATACCTGTTAATTTCCATTTACTTTCAGTTCATTCATATAATCTTTGTGCTCCTTGTTTCTGTCAAACAGTTACCACAGACAAATCCTGGCTTCAACAACTCTCCCTTCAAGTTTACAAAGTACTCAAATGCTTATATGCTTGTGTATATTCGTGAAAGTGACAAGGAAAAAATAATCTGTAATGTGGACGAGAAGGACATTGCAGAGCACCTCAGGGTGAGATGTTGATTATTTTTTTGTTCCTATAAAATTGTGTTTCCATGTTCTATTTTACAAACAATGCTTTGGCCATGCACTTCAAATATCTCATTTCAGATAAGATTGAAGAAAGAACAGGAGGAAAAGGAGCAAAAGAGAAAGGAAAAAGCGGAGGCGCACTTGTACACCATAATAAAGGTTGCGTCTCTCCCTCTCTCACGCACAAACACATGCCAATTGCCCTGATGCATGCATGAATTCAATGCTGTGCTTTATGTTTGCTGGTATATCATAGGATCTATATTTTTTGGAAAAATAAGTTACTGATTCAGTTATTCTGTGCCTTTAGGTTGCACGCAGTGAGGATCTACTTGAACAGATTGGCAAGGATGTATATTTTGATCTTGTGGACCATGACAAAGTACGAAGTTTCCGTATCCAGAAACAGATAACCTTCAACCTTTTCAAGGTACATCATTTTTCTTTGTTAATCCATATTTGGAAATTGTGGCTTCATTTTCATTTTTGCAGCCATGTTGATGTCTTATATCCCAATCCACAATTTTAACATATTGACATACATCCACAAGTTAGTCCTCAAGCTTGAAGACAGTTGCACCAAAGGTGTTATTGTCTTGCATATTGTTAAATTTTCAACCATACAATTGAGTGCTCAAACATGCTGACAGCTGCACCAAAGGTACTGTCATCTGGAATATTGTTGAATTTCAAATCATATAACGAAGTGAGTGGGTTCATTCTGGGGAGCAGTCACTTCATAAAGCACACTTTTTTTCTTGATTTCCCCTCCTATGCCCCTGCTTCAAATTGAGTTATAGTTGGATAATGGACTATGCTGTGTGTCAATGCTCAATGGTGGGAATATCAACTTTGATTCTGTAATGGAGCTTCCAACCTAAAAGTTTAAACCAGCACAGCTGTATGCACACAATACAGCCTATATGGGGTCATACCAATACCAAGTTTCATTATCAACCAACATTGGATCCCATGTATTAGTAATTCTTCCTTGAATCTTCTTCTTTGTGACAGTCTTCTTCACTATCTCTTTTATGGTACAAAAGTTGCTCGTATCTTATTTTCTATTGTTTTCTTAGTAATATTCTTATGACTATGAATTCTTATTGTATATTTATTTTGGTCTTTCTAATTGATGGTCTTCCAATTTATTTTCACAGGAAGAAGTTGCTAAAGAATTTGGTATACCAGTGCAACTTCAACGTTTTTGGCTGTGGGCAAAGCGACAAAATCATACATACCGTCCAAATCGGCCACTGACTCCTCAGGAGGAAGCACAGTCTGTAAGTAGAGATTGATTACATCCTCATGCTTGGTCATTGCTAAATATGTACGTGTGCTATTGCATACATCTTGATTCTCTGGGTAATTATGTGAACAGACATGCTAATATAGATGACCCTTCCATTAACATGAAATTTTGTGTGACTTCGGAAATCTGTAGAAGTTTATGCACTTCTGATTGGTTTAGACCCATGCAAATTTAAATGTGTGCTTATGGTAGTGTTAGCTTTAGGGGGCACTTGTCCATTTTGTTTTCATAATGACTGGAGGCATTGTAGGTTGGACAATTGAGAGAGGTTTCTAATAAGGCAAATAACGCGGAGCTAAAGCTGTTTCTGGAAGCAGAAATTGGACAGGTTTGTTATATGCTTTATCCTTTTCCATCGATTCCTTTTTAATGATTTTCAGGTTTATTTTGATGAATGTTATTTGATCTCTTACTATAACTTATCTCTGTGATGATCCAGGATTTGCGACCTGTTCCTCCACCTGAGAAGACTAAAGATGATATCCTTCTTTTCTTTAAACTTTATGATCCATCGAAGGAGGAACTCCGGTATTCCCACGTACACTTTACTTTTGTTAGGAATTGCAGCCAGTTACTGTTGCTGAACTTCTTTGATGACAGGTATGTAGGGAGGCTGTTTGTAAAGGGTAGCGGCAAGCCGTTGGAGATCCTGACGAAACTAAATGAAATCGCTGGCTTTGCTCCTGACCAGGAGATTGAACTTTACGAGGCTAGTCATTACATTTAGTTTGTAGTCCAACACTATTCTGATTTTTAAGGGATCAAAATTTAGTTTCAGTAAATATCTCTCTCCTGTTTTCTTTCAGGAAATAAAGTTTGAACCTAATGTCATGTGCGAACACATTGACAAGAGGCTCACTTTTCGTTCTAGTCAGGTACTTAAAATCAACTTCTTAATGCAAAGTTCTTGTGAATAAATTCATCTTCAGCAAATTACTTTATGTCTACAACTTGGTACCTCCTGGATATTTTGGCAGCTTGAAGATGGAGATATTGTTTGCTATCAGAAACCCCCTCCAATGGGAAGTGACGAACAGTGCCGCTACCCTGATGTGCCTTCCTTCCTTGAGTACATGCACAATCGCCAGGTATACTATGATTTGATAAGAGATTGAATTCTCTATACTGTTGAGCAGAACATTTTGCTGTTGAAAAGTTTTTGATTTCTGTCCTACCATGGCTTGGTAGTTTTCATTCTAATAGCTGGATGCTTGGTATTGGTATAATGGCACATTTACAACCTGGAAAAGAGTCCCGGGTAACTGGCTTTACCCGGCAGGTCTGCAATTTTCATTCTTTCCAGTGAATGGAATGCAAAAAGAACAGAAAAGAAAAAAGAAACCATAACCAAAACATGACTTTAGCTATTGTTCTGCAATATTAAATTATAAGAATAAAAAAGAATAGAAATAGTAATAAAACTTGTTTAGAAAATTTCTGATGATTTTTTAATTTTTTTTTTTTTTTTTTTTTTTTTTTTTTTTTTTTTTTTTTTTTTTTTTTTTTTTTATTTTTTTTTATAAATTATTTTTATTATTATTTTTATTTTAATTAATTTTTCCCCCCCCCCCCCCCCCCCCCCCCCGGTTCTTTCAAGATCTGTAATTGAATTAAAGCAAAAAAAATGACAAGATCTTTTGGACAATAGGTCCACTTCAATATGCAGAGAACATATTATTGAAGGCAAGTGGAAGGTCACAAGCTAGAAGAATGAAAGTCCAAAACCATTAACAAGAACAGTTTCAGGCATTGAATACAGAATTAGCAAAGAATCTGAATGAAGATAACATAACTCGGCATAGAAAACCTAACTCAACTAGATACAGTTATAAGAAATCAAATGGAGAAAAATCCAAATGCTGAAACAAGTCAGTAGTAGTACCCATCAAATTCCATTTTCTATCTTGCAGTATAACTTAGAAATAGTGAATGGGTTGATGATGAGACCTAAGTGAGAGATCACTGATGTGAGAGAACAGTTGATGTGAACTGAAATATAAGTGATGGAGAATTGCTTTGTTTCTAGAGCTCAGTTATTTTTGGGATTTTGCTTTTATTTGGGAAGCAAAAGAATGCAATTTAGTTCTATTTTTTTTTATATCCAGTTTTATGGTTGACCTGCCAGGTCTTGACTGGGTTTCACCAGGATACCTTGCTGGGTCTCTAAAAACCCTGCCAGGTCACCTGGGTTTGGCCTGGTGAAAGAATAGAAACCTGAATTGGTCCTTGGCAGTCACCTGGTTCATATCTAACAGGCCTGGCTAGTTTAGACAACAATGGTTCAAACTATGTTATCATGAGCTGTCATTTTCTAGAAATACTAATACTACCATAATGTATATTTTGTATTCTGCTACATTAGTTTTATATTTCCTGATCCATAGGTTGTTCGTTTTCGATCTTTGGAGAAATCGAAAGAGGATGAATTCTGTCTTGAGCTGTAAGTGAATTTAACCTGGAATGTGACTAATTGGTTGAAGTCTTTATTGTGTTTGCTTATACTCTTTCCTATTTCAGTTCAAAGCTCCACACTTATGATGATGTTGCGGAAAGAGTAGCTCACCATCTTGGCTTGGATGACCCATCCAAAATTAGGCTTACATCTCATAACTGTTACTCCCAGCAACCTAAACCCCAGCCCATCAAATTCCGAGGAGTGGATCATTTGTCTGATATGCTGGTGCACTACAATCAGGTATACCATAGAATTTTAGATCTCTGCCAGTTGTTTTTTCATCTCTCTGTTATAATGCCTGATTTTTTGTTTGTTTTGCTTGATAGACATCTGATATTCTATACTATGAAGTATTAGACATCCCTCTACCAGAATTGCAAGGCCTTAAAACATTAAAAGTTGCTTTTCATCATGCTACTAAGGATGAGGTTAGTGCAGATGATGAAACATTAGTTTTCTTAGTGCAATTACTTTGTGTATTATAATTTTTGGGCTTCATGGAACCTCTCATGATCTCAGGTAGTGATTCATACCATTAGATTGCCAAAACAGAGCACTGTAGGTGATGTCATTAATGACCTTAAGGCAAAGGTAAATTGTTGCAACTCTCTCTGGACAAAAGGAAGTTTTTAACCCACCTCTCTTTTGCACCTTTTCTGCTGGATTTATTTCATAATTTGTGTGGAAGTTGCACTTACTGATGCGAATACCAATCTCATTCTCAATTGCTTCTTTTGCCCCTTGTGCATTTCTTTTTGGACTAAGCATATCACCATGTTCCTTATTTTGGAATAGGTGGAGCTGTCTCATCCTAGTGCTGAACTTAGATTGCTTGAGGTTTTCTATCACAAGATCTACAAGGTATCATATTTACCTGTAATTTTTGTGTACTTTGAAAAGTATCAATTATAAAGATTAGTTGTTTGTCCTCTGAAGCAAGGGTCCTGTGTTGTGTTATGCTTTTTTTCCTTTGTTTTTTCTGTTTAGAAATAAGCAAGCTCTGTTGTAAATGGATGAAATATTTTAAATAATTTAGTGATAGAATTATGTGGGATTCTTTACGTTATAGGTAAAATGTATTTGCAAATTCATTCCCTTTGTATCAGACTTGAATCATATGCATGTGCATATTAGAATATGTTTTTACATGTGTCATGGATGGTAAATGATCTACTTAAATCAAATAATATGAAGAAAAAACCTACATTAGCTCACGTCAATTTCATTTATGATGGTTCCAGAATTTTGTTTTCAACCAAATATTTCATGGATTAATGACTTATGGGTTGCAATTAGATGTTCACGAGTATAATGCTTAAACCTCAAGGGAGAGTTGGTTTATGAGAAGTCCAGATCTATGCAAAAGCTAAAAGTCCTCTTACCATGAACATATTCATCAGCTTTATATTTGCAGCTCCTAGGAAACACCAAGGGAGTTTGAATGGGCGTGCATGTTCTTTTAACCTGTTATGTCAACTTTTCTATCTTTGCAGTATTTTTACTCATTAGGCCACTTCATCTTTTCAGATCTTTCCACACAATGAAAAAATCGAGAACATTAATGATCAATACTGGACACTACGTGCAGAGGAGGTAAGCTATCCCATCGTGGGTGAAATTGAATTGTAAATATCTGTAAGCTAGATGCATTGAGCATCTGGCTGTTGGTACTTCGTAGCTGACCATTCAGTTTGACATGGAGTTATGAATTGCTTAAGCCTGCACCCCCCCTCATATTCCATCTCATGCATTGCTCATATTCCATCTCATGCATTGCTCATATTCCATCTTATGCTTTGCTCAAGTTTTAAAGTAACCCCTGCAGAAAGATTTATATGTTTTATCATTCATTCGCTTTCGATTTTCCTTTATACTTAAATTCTCCTAATGCGGGTCCACCAAATAGTTTGTTAGCTAGTTTAGCTTTTGTTTTTAATTTGTCTCACAACTGTTCAAGATTGAAATTTTCTTTCATGTTGTTCTGTAGAACCTTGGAATAGAAAGGTAGAAATGGGATAAATGAGTCCTTGTTTGTCAAATGTGATGTAGGAAAACTTTGGTGAAAGAGGATAAAATTGAACAAATCTCTCAGACCTTTTTTCGGCTCTCATGTTTTGAACTAATTTTCTTCTTGTTTAGTCTCTGTACTTGTTTGCATATCCCTTGATATGATTCATTGATGGATTCCATTAATCATGCATCTATATTGTGCCACATTGCCTTAGGTTCCTGAAGAAGAGAAAAACCTTGCTCCTCACGATCG
>Ga0307516_10008215_pt1 | contig 11852 bp, 14 predicted proteins | sample 19_EM_MG_FD_203310 | JGI IMG/M metagenome (GOLD analysis project Ga0307516, IMG submission 203310) | Populus trichocarpa ectomycorrhiza microbial communities from riparian zone in the Pacific Northwest, United States - 19_EM | ecosystem: Host-associated > Plants > Roots > Unclassified | place...
AAGAGGGTTGGCACAGGAAGACCCAAAAAAGCTTTCATCGCACCTGCAAGGCAAGAATCGCACCCAACAGCACAATCATGATCACATTGCCTGCAGAAAGCACTTGCATCACCTCAATCTTGTCTGCTGACGACCAGTCATAACTTCCATCTCTAGAAACGATCCCTTGCAATGCGGGAATCGTCACAGTCAGGTAGATCGCAATGCTGAACACATAAGCAGCTGCAATGTTCAGACAATGAGAAACCTGGGAGCGACACAGATAGCAGGGGAATTAAGAAGGACGGTACCTAAAGATGACCCGTCAAAGAAAACGGCGCTCTCGTCCCACTTATGGACCTTTGATATCAGACCAACAACTCCCACTCCCATCATGCCGTGCAGCAAGGCCTTGAATTGCCTGTGAACAAGAGTCTTAATCTGACATGCCAGGGACCGTCACCTTGATAGCTGGAGGTGCATTGAAAAAGGTGGAATAGAACTGAACACCGTCAGCCATCGTCTCCTCTGTCATCTCGTTCCAAAGTATCCGGTGGTCCACATTGAAACAGATGAAGAAAATGCCTGTCTGTTTTTCATATAGTGCTCGAGAGACGCCCGTCAATATCTCTCACCTAGAAAGAAAGAGACAGGAGCAAGGACTGCCGCATGTTTGAAGCCCATTGATCGAAATGGACGATGTGGTAAGTATAATAGGTTGTTGAGTGACCTCGAATTTTTTCGTTTGGCCACGTCACGATCGTGCCTGTTCACTTTCAAAATCCCGTCTTCAAAACCATCGTCGCATGAGAAACATACATCAAGCAATGAACATTGTATAGAGATACATCCAGAGCTGGCTGTACTGGGTATAAGGGTATATAATGACTTGAACAACTTGTCGATGTTGGAAAACAAAAACCCTGATACCACATACACACTACGACGCAGCGCCGTCTGGCGGTCGAGGAGACTGTGGTGGACGAGGCGACGCCGGAAGACCGATTAGACCAATTTTCGAATGACGGTTCCCTCTCTCCAACCCAGTCACTGAGACGTTCAGACCTTTCGAAGCAGCCACATGTGATATCCTGGGTATTGTCGGCGCAATAGGCGTGTCGGGAGGAGTGACAAACGTTGAAGGTGACGGTGTAAACGTATGCCGGCTTTTCATAGGAGTGGATTCTGACCCCGAAGCTTCCACGGCAAAGTCCCCGTCGGTGGTCTCTGTGCCGCTTTCGTCATGCACAGACAAATCGTCCCCTTCTGAGAGGGCATCGTCAGACGGAGCTGAAAACAGACTCGGGGTCAGGCAGTCAAATAGGAAGCAAAGAGTGGAATGCCTACTTTGAAGGGAGCGGCCAGTCAAGCCAAGAAGCTGATCAGCAGCTGCATCCATATACTGTCGACTATTGCGCCTGTCCACATCCGATATCCCATCGGCACCGTCCGGTAGACTGCCCTGTCTCCCCGCGTCTACATTGAACACACGGTTGAACTCTCCCAACATCAGGCTGAACACGCCCGCTGGAATCCCCAATGTCGGACTGAAAACGATTCCAACGTTCCGCATCGTCATCTTGTTCACCCCGGAATTCTGCACAATCAAGATCAAGTGCGCGGTGAGAGCGCGCAGCAAGCTGTAGTTGGCAAACGGCAACGCAGCGATGAGCTGAGAAAGCTCTTTTATTCGCTCTTGAGCATCAACAAAGTCTGGCGTCCAATGGTCAGAAACATCGTGCATGCACAAGTTTGGTCGTAAACGTACCGATAACAGCCAAGAACCTCATATGGAGCTTACGAGTCAGGATACTGGCCGGCAGCTCCCTCAAGAAACTTTTCAAAAGCCCTGCGATAGCATGTGGATCCCAATATTCATCCGACGCAAGGAGATCGACATCCCCCTCTGCTCCACATTTCAATTACAATTCAAGGACATCTCCGGAAAAAAACTCACCCAAATTGAACCTGTCCCTCAAGCTCTTGATGACCGCAGAGCTGCCACTCAACCTATATATACCCTCCTCCTGATCAGCCTTCTTTGCCTCAAGGTACTGGATGGCGCGGAACACAATAGCAGGAAGGTTGGCAATCTGAGCGATATCCAAAGCCTCGTCCAGAGAAGCACCAAAGACCGCTCGAGGAATGGACGTCACGGCCGGTACCCCTTTATCACCTAAAGAAGCAATGAGACGAACGTCAACGTTCCCAGAGCAGCCAACGTACCCTGCACCTTCCCAAAGCCCCAGAAAGATCGAGACTTGGCCCGACGTTCTGCGGCAGCAGTCTCAGAAGGCACGCTCGGATCCTTGTCCTTTCCTCCAAACTTGAATCCCGAAGGTATCGGAACCCCATTCAAAGGACCAGATATCTTGACCTTTTCCAACTTGTCAGGGGACGGCATCCTATCGACCGGTGAAACCGGTGATGGCGATGGTGCGACTGCATTGAGAGTAGGTCTCTGTTTGTCATGTTTGTCACGGGTGCGGTGCCGTTCCGGAGATAGCTGCCGTTTCGAAAGACCACCTTGGAGGTCGGGATAGTGCCCGAGTTCCGAGTTGGCACGTTGACCGACTAATGAAGGGTCGGGCATGAATGGAGTTGCCGATGATAACGGTGACGAATCTGGAAGGCTGGAGGGCTGAGCGCGCTCCGCCAGTCTGCGCACATTGTAATTCAACGGATCTAATCCACCGCTACCTTGACGATCGGGGTCAGCCAGCTTGGCAGGGCTTGCTGATCTAGGATAGTCGTCCAAAGTCGGTGGCGCCGGAGGCTGGAACCACTTTGCATTGATCTGATCTTGCGGCAACTGCGAAATGGGGACAGCGGCGCCTTTTGAAATGGAGATCTCGTCTTTCGAGAGGCCGCGATGGGGACGACGAGATGAGGGACTGTCAACTGAACTTGAGCTCGTTCGGGGTTGACTCCCAGCAGAGTAAACCGCCGTCGGGCCTGGACCAAACTTGACGACCGGTTCCTCGGTGTATGTTCCGGTGAAGTACCTGACGAGCATCTCAACCCAGCTGTCCCTATCCTCATCACTTTCGGCACAAAGGACATGTCGAGGATGGTTCCCACCCGGGCCTTTCTTGGCTTCCACAATAAGAAAGGCGTGACGATACTCCTTTTCGTCATCTGCCCCTGGGGTACGTTCCGTTCGCTGCTGACGACCTATCTGTGCGCCAGTGACAGTAATTGACCCAAGGTGGGCACCACCACGCTGCAAAACAAAACAGAAGCGACATCAAGGTGTGAAATGCCACAAAAAAGGTGCAAAAACTGACGCAATCGTAGTATTCTAGGGCTGGCCCCTGTAGCACAAAATAGCGAGTTTTCCAGCCACCAAAGTTCTTTCCACGTTTCGTCAGGTACCCCTCCTTATGACCCGCTTGCATAACGGGTTGTTTCGTTTCGCGCATGATATCTGACGTGAAGAAGGCAATTACTTCATCATTGCGCTTGATAGGCAGATTAATAAGCATCTGCAAATAATTTTCAAGAACGGCCTGGACGGGCAGGACAGGAGTCAGTCGGCAAAAATCGAGATAAGAGTGTGAGGACGAACCTTTCTCTGGTCGACTTTGGCAGGAGCATGATCCTTCCAAAGTTTCCCTTCAGGCAGACTCGCGATCTTCTTGCCCACTCCTTTGCCCACACTGCTGCGCACGCGCTGGTCCAGCCCCAAGACGTCAGAATACATCTTCTCCACCTTCCAGCTCCCCTTCCCTTGCCCAGGGTCCACATGGACAACAAACGAAAGGACTTCTTTCCCGCGATCATTTGGCCTCACGAACGAATGCGACACGGTGACGGTGGTGTAAGGAAGGTCAGTAGAAAGCAACGGCAACGCTCGGAAATTGGCCGCCACAGGCTGGGACTGCTGCTGCTGGCTCGTATCGGCATGCATGGGCAGAGACTGCTGACTTGATGTTGCATAACTCGGCAATTGCTCAACATTAGAGCGCGGAGCCAAGGTGGGGTCCAGATTTCGCGTGGGCTCTTGGGCATGCATGATTTTCTGAACTTGGTTCGCCCCGTCGTGCACTTGGACGTATGCAGGAGGAAGCGGAAAGTCCTCCACTGGAGCAACGTGAGTAATCAGCTCGAACCCTCTTATTATTGATGGCTTACCTTGGGGAATACCCTGTATCTGCCGGAGATCCCCAGATCCGCTATCTGCTCCTTCAAATTCGGCTGAATCCGGTCCCGTGAGGGCTGAACGATCATCATCAACCTCACTCTCATCCTCCTCATCCTCGTTCATGTCTAGAAATCCAGTTGTTCCCCTTGGGCTGTCCGACTCGGCGAGGGTAGCTGAAGGTTGAGGAACATATCGACTGGAATGCTGGGGAATTGGGGACCGAACAGCGCGAGGGGGCCTGGAGGGAGGAGCGTCAACTTTTGGACTCGGATCGAGCGAGTCAGCCATGTTGGCAATGTATTGTTTCGCTTCGTCGGGCAAAGAAATTCGAGAATCTCGGGAAAGAGTATGAGAGTGGCCTTCAGGAATGGTGGGAAGTAGACCGTTCGGATTCGAAGTCGTTGGAGAGATTGTGGTTGGATGCGCGTCTGAGGTAGGAGAGGCTGTTGTGACAATTGGGGGATAAGACTGTGACTTTAGGGGGGTGTTAAAAGTCCGTTGGAGGTGCTGCTGGTGCTGATCTGCATGGACGTTGCTGAAACCAGCGGGGGCAGTTTGGGGTGTGGAAGCACCATTCTGGTAGTGTTGGGCAGCCAGTGAAGGTGGAGCGGATGCGGCTGTTAAGGAGATACAAGTCAGCAATCGTGGACTAGGGGCAGAAAGGTGAGTACTGCTGTTGCCAGTGGTTGCGCTTATTCCGCTTTGTATACTTTCGGTCAGGCTTGATTTACGTGTATAGAGTGCGCGACTGGAAAACGGACTTGTCAAGGTGCTGTTTGGTTGAAAAGAGCTGGGAGCCAACCTTTCCTCGGATCCATAAGGTTCAGAACGGGATGGGACAACCAATGGAGCTGGGAAGGGTTTATGGGATCGCGTGCGCGAGCTTAGATCAGCGTTGACGGAGGATGGTGCAGAGGCGGGGGGTTGTGGGAGATATTGTTGTTGCGAGCGCGGTACCGCAAGAGGGGGAGTCAAGGCTGAGTGGGGATCGCGATCGCGGTTAGCAAGAGGTTCATGAGAACGTGAAGAATGGAGTTGGGGGTGAGATTTGGGAGTTGCTGTGGGTGAAAATAAGGGTCAACGTGCGAGGTCGTGTGAGAGGTGACATACATGGATCATAAGAAATCTGAGTGGACGGTGCTTGCTTGGTATCGCCGCTGGGTAGATTTATGGTCGGTGTGTTTCCGCCGAAGCTACGCTTGGGAGCCCTCTCGGTATCACTGCTGCTGCGCCCATTGGTACCACCCCCCAGCTTTGACTTGTAAGCATCCCGCTCTCCCCTAACCCGCTCGAGCTCCTTGAGGATCTGGTTGTATCCAGAGCGCTGTTTCTCGATGAGTTTCCAGAGCTGGGAATTCTGCGAAGACAGGGCGTTGCGTTCGTTGACTGCTTGGTCGAGGGCTGCGGTCGCGGGATCTGGAGCAGCGGCGTTGGCTTTAAGAAGAGCAGCGACGGTCATGGGACGATCCTTGTTGACGGAGGAAGAGGAGGTGGATGAAGAGGTTTGGAGGGTCGAAGAAGAGGACGAAAAGGAAGAGGTGGAGGTGGAGGTGGAGGAGTGGTGGTGGTGGGGGGGATGCGCCGGGGAGGGATTCGAGGACGGGGGAAACGGCATGCGCTCGGCTCTGGATGGAGTAGCGTAGACGCTGGCCCCGTTGGCGGCGCTGAGGGACATGATGGCCAGAGACGAAGCTGAGCGTGAGAACTGATTCGGTTGTTCACGACCTCGCCGCTGGCAACAACGAGCACGTCCTTGAGTAACCCGTGACAACTTTTTTACATAGTTACACTAACAACGGTTCTGTGACCTTTTTGTCGCCACTCGTCGTGGTCGTTGGGGTCGTCATTACGGCACCATCTCCATCCAGAGCTCACAGTCCGTCCGAGGTTCACGTACTGCGATCGGATTGACCCTCTTGAGGTCTGGTGCGTGCGTTGAATTGTGCACTCAGGGCATTCCTTACCGACCGGCGACGCTGCCAAGATTGTCATCTTCCATTGTCTTCTGTCTCCTTGGGTTTCGAATTGACACCGAGCGCTCCATACCCGTCCAGGGAAGGGCAAGGCGTGTAACTTCTGTAGCAGGTCAATACCTGCCGACGTCCGACTGGATATGCCAAACACAATGAATCTGTCATGGTTTATATACCTGTCAGGATCCCATACAGACACTAGGTGAAACCCCAGCTCACAGCGGACGACAGATCTATCGAGATGATCAGAGGAGATGATTAGCTTGGGCGAAAGAATAAATCGCTCTTATTCTTATCTTTTTTTTTTTTTTTTTTTTGGTGGTGGCCCTGGCACAAGCCGCACCAATTGCTCGTAACCCTCCCATCAATAGACGATCATATATAGTCTGTCTAGAGGAGACAAACCAATTGCTGGACTACATACCAAGTGGCCTGCATTACCACAGGCACGTGTAGCGTGGGAACCAAAAATGATCACTGCACCCGAATTAATCATTGAACCAATCCACCTTCTTCCCCGTTCTCCACCATGTCGACAAGCGGACTAAAGGCCATCACGCCCGTCCCCACGGCCGCCGATTTTCTGGACATCGTCCTCTCCAAAACACAACGCAAGACACCCACCGTACGTCTTCAATTTTTTCTTGCCAATCCCGCGAAATCCATAATCTATCCAAGGTCATCCACAAAAACTTCAAAATCAGCCGCATAAGAAATTTCTACATGCGCAAAGTCAAGTTTACCCAAGACTCATTTGAAGAAAAACTTACTGCTATCCTTACCGAATTCCCGATGCTTGATGTCCGTCGAACCAATTCCACCTCCGTCGATTCGATACTAATACTCATGCAGGACCTTCACCCTTTCCTATCTTCCTTGATGAACGTCCTTTATGACAAGAATCATTACAAACTTGCTCTTGGACAGCTCCGGACCGCCAAACATCTCATAGACAGCGTCGCAAAAGACTACTGCCGACTTCTCAAATTTGGCGATAGTTTATATCGCTGCAAACAGCTGAAGAAGGCTGCTCTCGGTCGGTAAGGACCATCCGATCACATACACGAACGACTCAATCATCCCTTGTACAGCATGGCGACGATTATGCGCCGCCAAAAAGACCCCCTTGCATATCTCGAGCAGGTCCGTCAGCATATATCCCGTCTACCAGCTATAGATCCCACCACCCGCACTCTTATCATCTGTGGCTACCCCAACGTTGGAAAATCTTCGTTCATGAACAAGGTGACACGCGCCGATGTCGATGTCCAGCCTTATGCTTTCACAACAAAATCACTCTTCGTCGGACATCTGGATTACAAGTATCTACGATGGCAGGTGATAGACACCCCAGGTATTTTAGATCACCCTCTCGAAGACATGAACACTATCGAGATGCAGAGCATCACCGCTCTTGCGCATCTCAAGAGTTGTGTACTGTACTTTATGGATCTCAGCGAACAATGTGGATATACAGTAGAAGCCCAAGTATGTTTGTTTCTCTCCACCGCTTTTCTTTCTTTATGATGAACCACAGTGTAAACTATTCCATTCCATCAAACCTCTCTTTGGTGGGAAACCCACCCTCCTCGTCATTAACAAAATCGACATCATGCGCCTCGAAGACGTCCACCCCGACTCTCGCAAACTCGTGCAAGAAATCATCGACACGGAAGGCGTGATCTGTGTACAGACCTCCTGCCACTCCGAGGAAGGCGTCATGGACGTAAAAAATAAAGCTTGCGAGGCGCTCCTTGCCCATAGAGTGGATGCGAAGCTCAAAGGGAACAAAATCAACTCCATCATCAACCGGATACACGTCGCACAGCCCAAGGCTCGGGACGACGTCGTCAGGGCACCCTTTATTCCGGAGGCCGCAAAAGCGAAGAAAAAATATGACAAGAACGACCCAGACCGTCGGATACTTGCAAGAGATATCGAGGCGGAAGAGGGCGGCGCAGGGGTATACAACATCAATATGAGAAGTGCGTTCAACCCAGTTGTCTCCTTTGGACGAATTGCTCAAGGTGTTAATAGAGGACTACCTGCTCTCCAACCCGGAATGGAAGAACGATATCATTCCCGAGATCATGGACGGGAAGAATGTAGCTGATTTCATTGACCCTGATATTGCAGAGAAACTCGATGCTCTCGAGCGTGAGGAAGAACGACTTCAAGCAGAAGGGTTCTATGACAGCGAGGAAGACATGGTCAAACTTGTTTTCTATTGATTTCCATTCTTCGCATCTGATGGCGGATTGGTTTTCTAGTTCGACTCGGATGATGAACGGGAAGCTGCAGAGGCATCCGTCGCGCGCTCCAAAACACTCCAGTCGCAAATGGCCAAGAAGGCCACCAAAAATCAAGCCCGTCTGCCACGCACGGCCGGTCTACGGACGCTTACGGAGCTTACGACGGAACTCACAAAAGCGGGGCTTGATCCCAGTCGCATTCAGGAACGTGCTGCGATATTGGCGAAGCTGCAGGGCGAGAAGCGGAAGCGGGAGAGAGAAGAGGACGTCGAGATGGACGATGGGGTGGACGAAGATGGAGATGAAGGCCTGGATTGGATGGATGTGGATGGAGAGGAAGCACCGCCGCTGAAGAAGAGGGTGAAGGGCAATTCTGGAGCGGTTGTCGCAACGGATAGGAGGGGGCCCAAGACGGATAGGAGGGTGGCTGGTATGCGTGATCAAGCGGTGTGTCGTTTTGTATTTTGCGTCGTGGAGGATGGGATGAACAAAGTCCTCGGTTTTGTGTTTAGCAAGCGGGTCGTGCTATCAAGCTTCGCAATCTTGGGCAAAGACCTCGCAATATGTTGGCGAAGGCTGGAGAGGGAGATCGTCATATCAAGACAAAAATGGTTCGTGATTGATATTGTGTCAAGAAGTGGGAATGAATGCTGATGTTATTGTCTATAGCCAAAGCACCTGTTTGCTGGCAAACGGAAGGGAGGGAAAACGCAAAGACGATGACGTTCTTCGTTTTATTGCATCATTTTGCTACGTTGTCTTATACATGTTCTGCTTCCCCCGAATCTCGCTCTTGCCCGTTGATAGGGTTATACCACCTAAAGGAAACGCTCTTATGGGGACGAAGAAGCGGTGACGCTGGGATACTTCGCTCTATCGCTAGCTATGCAAAACGCCATTCTCCGGAACATCCATCTCCACCTCAATAAACATCAACTCTCTGTGAAACTCGACACGATGAGACTACTTATCTACTCCTGACACGGCTGTCTCTTATCTTCGCTATCGTTTCGATGTAGAACTGAGAGTTAACTGCGGTCGTATCTACCCGGGCGATGACTTCCGTGGCCATGGCGAGAGAGAGTTTCAGTGGCAAGACAGGGTTGAGTTCAACTTACCTTAAGGAGGTCAGAGTTCCGACCGATGGTCTCTCATTACCGCAATGTTTCCGAACCCTACCCCAACATTTTTTCATCACCCGCACCACTCCCAGAAATGCTGGTCCTGGCAAGAAGTCCCTTCAAGTTGCGTCTCCCAGTGTTCCGAACGCTCTGTCGCGTGCTCTCACCGACCTTTTCGAGGCCCCTTAATCAACTCGCGGTGAAACGCAGACTCGGAGAGGATCCACACAAGCAAGATGACAGCCCGCCCCGCCAGCTCCCCGAGCACGCCGTCATCTCCACCTTTGATCTCTTCAGCATTGGAGGTCAGCTGCGTCGTTCCCCGCCCATGATATGTAGCTAGTGCCTGAAGGAAAAGTCGAATCATGCAGTCGGACCTTCATCGTCGCATACAGTCGGACCCATGCGCGCCGGCAAGATTTTTATCAACGACCTGAAAAAGCTCAACTTGTTGAACGCAGTCCGTCCCTCGTGGTTTTCTTTCAATAATAATGGTTGGCTGACATTCTGGTATCAGGTGAGGACCCTGAAAATTTCACTGTAAGCGCCCAATCCGCTTTATTCCCGAACTTCGCTTAGCCTTCGCTATCATTATTGCCAGATATGGTTCTTTGGCGGCGACAGGTATGACATAATTCACTTTGTATGAGCTCTGAATGACGCTTTACTAGGGAAGGGGTATGCGTCATAATTTAGCATTTGGTAGTATGTCTCGATTTGATGAATCCCATCCTGCAGGCACCATACACCACAAGCTATTTTACTTGGACTCGAAGGCACGTCGCCCTCTACCCATACCAATTACTTGAATCCCCCAGAGTTGTTCAACAATATACCACAGGTTCCGACCCAGAAACCATAGACACCGGAACCATTCCCATCCGCTATGAATCTATCTTGACCAACAAAACTCTCCTTCTCGGTGGCGATCACCGCATCGCTTTCAATATGGACCGTGACATGCTCTGGCACTGGGATCGAGTCCTAAAAGCACATTCAAACGGAATGCGATTCAGCTGTTTTGGAGAAGAGGGCGAACTTTTGGCCACTAACGAATATTTCAGCGTCGGCGGTGGATTTGTCGTCAACGATCAAACCAAAGGTTTGCCAACTTTGAGGGTCCAAGATTCTCCCCCATTACTTAAGATTTGTTACATTCCACCTTTACCAGTTGATGAAAACTTGTTTTACAAGGGCGTGGATAAACGAACCGTTCATGAAGCTCGATTGCACCAAAATCATTCCATCTCAGATCCCCTGGACGCATCTGAGTCTGAAAAAACAGATAGCGACCGCACTTCGGCGGCGCACAGTGATCCGCATCCACCGTACCCATTTTCATCGGGTGATACCCTCTTGGCTTTGACAAAAAAACATAATGTACGTGACACATCTGTCGTTGTGAGCCCCACTGATATGATGGAGATCAGATGACGATTGCTCAAATTGTTTACGACAACGAAGTCAGTGCGTCGTCTAGGGTCGACTATTTCGGCTAATGATCTGGTTGTTGTAGAAATATTTTGGATATACGGAGGAAGACATTCATTCCAAGGTGAGTCTCCGCAGTGATATCATTAATATTCCGGTCTCTTTCTGACAGTGCCCCGGGTTTTACGCAGATCATGAACATATGGAGCGTCATGGATGAATGTATTCATACCGGGGTTTCAGCGTCGGAGGGGACCCTTCCTGGGCGTTTGGGCCTGAGGCGGCGCGCTCCCATGCTCTATAGACGGCTTATGCGCGGGTCTGTCGCAGCCCGGCGTCAGATCCGTCTTTTTTATTCTAACTAATCTCTTCTCCAGTTTGTACCCGGGTATTTCACGTCCCAATAGGCTGCCGGCAATCGGGCCGGGGTCAAAGCAGGCTGCTATCTCTTCCCCTAATCCGGCAGAGGAATCTCAGTGCGATGAGCTTTTAGGCCAACTGAAAGGTGACCGGGAAGGCCATACGGCAAAGCTCCGGTCTTTATCTGCTCGTGCTGCAAGAGTTGTTGGTGCTTTTGATCACGCAATTTTGCCAGTGCCTCCTGTACGTGCATATACAAGTGTGAACTGTGCATGACAGGTTTTGACGCGCCTTCGCCCCGATAGAGGAAAACGGACATACCAGCCATCGATTTCCTGTCCTGTTATGCAATTGCTGTGAACGAGGTGAACGCATCGGGCGGGAGGATCGTGACATCCCCAACGAATGGCGCCGCAGGGGTCATCCCGGCTGTGCTGAAGTATATCATCGAGGTTCGATCTATCCCCTTTTCGTAATTCACCGTCCATTCTGATAATTATCTATCACCGGTCAACTTAGTTCGTCAGCGACGAGCCTCAAAAGAGCATCGAGACTTTTTTATTGACCGCTGCCGTAAATTATCTCAATTACC
>Ga0307516_10008216_pt1 | contig 11852 bp, 3 predicted proteins | sample 19_EM_MG_FD_203310 | JGI IMG/M metagenome (GOLD analysis project Ga0307516, IMG submission 203310) | Populus trichocarpa ectomycorrhiza microbial communities from riparian zone in the Pacific Northwest, United States - 19_EM | ecosystem: Host-associated > Plants > Roots > Unclassified | place...
TCTTTCTTTTCCATTAGCAAATTGATAGTTATCACCATCACCACACAACATTTTCATATGCCACCTCTGATATAAATTACTAGTAAGTGCATTTGGACATATAATGGGCATATCAAACCATTGATGTTTACTGTGTAAGAGCATATCTCTAAGTGGTTCTGTGCAGATATGGCACATCAAACCAATCTGCTCAAGTATCGTGCAATTTTTCATTTCAAAATGACAAACTTCCACTAGAGATTTTTTTTTTCCCATTTTCCATTGTCCAACGAACCACAACTATTTGTTCGAGTCGGCATTATGATTTATGGATACTGTCAAAGGAATTACACAGAATTTCTCATATAAAACTTCACTTGTTCTGGCCTACAGCTTCCTAGCTAGGCTTAGATAATTAGGATTCAAGAGGAAGAAAAGAGTGGAATTAATTAATTTTGTGTCTTCATCACATGTGGGATGTGAGTTTGGCATGTGTCCATGCAGTAAATTGTGTGCTCTAAATGGTTAGATTCATAGGGCTACCGAAAATCCATCAAAATATATTGTTAACCGAGTGGGATTTCCTTTCCCAGCATGGATTATGTTTGACATTTTCGTAGCTCTTAAACAAAAAAAGGACTTTCTAATTCTAGTGTAATGGTTCATTGCTTTGCCCAATTTATAGGCTTTCATTTACAAATTTCCAGCCTTTAAAAGGCTAAAGTTTGACAATTGAGTAAGAGCTAACTCATTCAAAACCTAACTCATTCAATGACCAATGCTGGAGTTATTTTTGGTCAAGCCATCGAAAAGGTTGGATCTATCTTTTCTGATATGGATTTCAGTGTACTGCAGTTGCTAAGGGCATGTACGTTTAGGTTTAGGGTTGTTTGTGATTGTAACAGTGAACGTGGTTTAAATTGTTTTTTATTAAAAATATTTTTTTATTTTTTAAAAATTATTTTTTAGATTAGCACATCAAAACCATATGAAAATATAAAATTTTTTTAGCAATTTCTTTTTTAAATTTGAGAGAATATGATTTCAACCGTATTTCTAAATAACTTTTTAAAATTAAAAAAAAAATTGGATTAACTTTGAGGTAATTGAAATAGACTGCTTTCGAAATTATTAAAGTTTATGGATCCCTTTCCCCCCCCCCCCCCCTCCAATGACTGTATTACAGCTCAACTAAATACGATCTCTTCTTCCCACTCTTTCTTACCTTTTCTACAATGCAATATTTTCTATAATGCAATAATAATTCCAGGCATTATAATTACTACGTCGTTTACAAAATGTTCCCAAGTGTTAGCTTAGAATAATTCTCTAATTTGGTCATGAATGATCCCGGAGGCCTTTCAAAATTCCTAGCTCAAAAACGTCAAACCAACTTCTTTTTAAAAAAATGAAAATAATTTTTAATCTCAGGATAAATTTTTTCCAACATGTTGTTGTAGAGACCCGGTTCTATAGAGACCGGTTGCCAATAACTAGCCGAGGTTGTTTTTTATACCTAAATTAGATCTAGAAGTAGTTCTTCGAGATTTTTTTTCTCTAGATTTTTTCTTAGTCATTTTATTTTAGCTTATTTAGTTTAAAAATCTTAATGTTAGTTGGATTTTATTAGCCATGTAACTTTCAATAAGTATTCTTTTTCTATAAGAATTTAGGTATAGTACTAGTATAAACATAAACATGGATATCTATTTTATTTTCAAAAGAAATTATACATATTGATTATTCAAAACTTTTAAGTTTAGAATTTTCTTTACAGCTTATGGGCTACAATTTCAAGGTTTGATAAATCCTAGTATCTTTCTCTGCAATTTAGGGCGGTAAGTTCTAGAGTTTAAGAAACCTTAATTTTTTTTTTTTTGCTATACATTTTGTCAAGTAGTATCAGAGTAAATATGCTTATTCGATGAACAAAGATATTGTTTGCAATATCATCCCACATCATGATGAAGGAATTGAGGCCAACTAGAGCATTGTGAAGGCATCTTGGAACTCTAATATAGAGATTTAATAAGTTAGATTAACTGTAAAGAGAGGTGCAAACAAGGATCGTGATGGGGAGAGAGATGTCCCTATATCTATTCCTATAAACTCCTATACGCACAATAACTATGTAGAGAGTAGTATGATGGATGATGCATTGAAGACTTATCTTGCAATCAATATTTTTGTAAACTTGTTTTTCAATTTTGATGGGGATTTTTTAAAAAGAATTATTATATGGTTAGTAGAGTTAAAATAATACTTTCAACTGAAAAAAAATTAGTTATCAAAAGGTAGGATTAGTAAGACACAAAATTATCTATGATGTTCTACAAAATAGAGCTCATGTTGGCAAGCCTACAATTCTATCGTAGCAAACTATGAGAAATTGATTAATTTTAGATTTTATAAAAGAAGATTATAAAGAGATTTTATATTCAGCAAATAAACAATTAAATTGTTATTATTTCTTGTCTTTTCAACTTTATCAAAAAGCAAGGAGGCAAAATTAAAAAAGAATAACTTAAGGAGGCAGTTAAGTTTAAGATAATTGATGATGCTCTTAATGTTAGTGTTCCAAAGAATGATATAAAAGAGTTGGAAAAAGATTTCATTCTCATCTCACACACACCCAATGTTTTAGCTCTAGTGGCCGGTGAATCAAATGCTCTAGTGATAGAGTTTCTTCCCAAATAAATAAAAGAGTAGTAATTATCATCATTCTTGGAGAAATTACTATTGAAAAAAACAAAGATGATTGGTGTTCAAGTTTCAATACAAAAATTCATGAGTCATCAGTAGTTATTTTATTAAAAATCAAAATAAATTGAGGCAAAAGACATTAGAGAATCAAGAATTTTAGGACTAGTCAAAAAACAAGAATAATAGATTTATGAGGTTAAGGTGAAATCAATGGAATAACTTGAATTCACTAAACATACTAAAAAAGTAAGACATGGAGAAGAAGTGAAATATGAAGGACACCTTGAAGTTGTTGAACATGTTGAGATTAAACCAATTGATAAAAATTCAGAAGAATAAGTTGTTGTAGTTAATCATAAAGGTTGATATCAAAGAGGATAAAAAAATGTTCTTTTTCTAAAATCATAAGAAAGACAGGTCTAGAGGATAAAGTGTAAACCCTAGATAAAATCCATAATGTTAGTAAAGGAGATATTATTTTAAATGAGTAAAGTGAACATTTAAATTATGAGGATGATGATAGGTTTATGAATTTGAAATAAAATGTTTATATGCTAATGTTAAAAATAAAATAAAAATGTGAAAATGGCTGGAAAATAAAAAAAATACAGAAACATGATAAAAACTAAGTGATGTATGAGGAAATAAAATTATCAGTATATGATTTAATGAAATCCAAAATAGTCCAAGTTAAATTCAGTATAAATAAGTGGTGTAATCTAGACAATATTACCCAATGAACATAAAAGGTATAATGTGAACTCGTAACTCAAAAATTGATAAAACTAGTGCTAAATACGGAGCATTTTTATAAATTTATGGTGAAAATATTTAGAAAACTACTTTAGAATTTTTCAAATAAATTAATGTGTTGTTTTACGTGCAAATGACCTTGACCGCTAATATAAGTCTTGTGTGCAATCGCACAATTTTTAACTCGGAAGGGGATGAAATCTGAGTGGAATTAGTATTATAAATAGGGATGAAAGTTTCTATGTATTTATTGGTTATATTATACAAAATATGAGAGATTGTTTAAGTTATATTAAAATCTTTAAGAAGTTATATGAGAATTAATAATGGGAAGAAGTTGTTAAAATATATGTTGGAAATATTTGTACACATGTATTTATAGTTGTACGAATATGATGTATACGCTAAAGTATGTTTAGAAATGAAAAATATACATGGATTTTAATTGGAAGAACTAATACGTTAATATGTTAAAAGAATTTGATGTCAATAAGTAAAGTGTGTATTAATTGGGCTTAAAAACATATTCATGTTTGTACCTCTATTTTGGGATCAGGAGGGGCACTCGAAGTCGGATCATCTGCCATTGGAAGAGCTCAATCTACTAGAGAAATAGTTAGGTGCTTAACACTTATTCCTAGTTATTTATTATATCGGTGGAATTTCTAGAATTTTTAAATTGTCATTGATCTGTCTTGACATAAAAAGAAATTAATTCAGTGGAATAAGAATGAGGAAATTTTATTTGATTAGTCGTTACGAGGATGGAGGCTAATAATGTTAATGGTTATTTCACAACAACATTTATTGATTAGTTCATCCTAGATAACATGAAAGACTAATGATGTCACTACGAGGGTATTGACATTGACATTAATGATTGATCTTTCCTAGATAATAGGGAAGACTAATGATGTCACTACAAGATTATTAAGATCGACATTAGTGATTAGTCATTCTCGGATAATAAGGAAGACTAATGATGCCATTACAAGGTTATTGACATCATTTTTAGTGATTAGTCATTCTCGGATAATAAAAAAGACTAATGATGTCACTATGAGGGTATTAACATCCACATTAGTGATTAATAATATTTGAAAGAGCAGGAAAGGCTAATGATGTTAACACGAGCATGTTGGCATCAATATTTATTGATTAGTTTATCAATAGATTGGTGGCTAATGATACCAGATGATTTGGTATTGGCATATTTTTTTTATTAACCATATCGAGGGGAGATGATTAATGATATCACTTTGACAATTAATATCAGCATTGAGTTGTTGATATAAAAATTATCAAGTATGGAAGTGAATATATTGCTTTAATCCCCTCTAGTTGGAATTATTTTATTTATTTGGTTTGTTTTATATTATTGGTTGTCTTATTTTGAGGTTCCTTATATTAGCTTCAAGATAAAACACTTTGTATTTTAGTCATGTAACATAATAAATAATATTAGGTTTCTTTTGGACTTAGAAGACATGTGTGAATATTTTGTAATAAGAATGTAAATAGTAATACTAAAGTCTTATTGTAAAGGTATGTGAACTAAATATTTAATACATTAACTTTCTTTTGTCATAAATGTAGAATTGTAATACAATAATACATTCTTATGAACATATTGTGACATAATTAGATTGCTGGAAATGTATTGATGTGGAAATGATCTAGGAGATATTGGATCAAGGAAATGATAACATAACATTGGTTTGAGAATGTTGCTTGTGAAACAAGAAATTGTCGATAACTTGGAACGTTCTTTTCTAGAGGAAACTCTACTGAAATTGTGATAAAAAAATTAGGTTCCTATTAATTATTGATGAAATCGATCGAAAAGTGTGTTTCATAATTGGGATGTGATAAAAGAAATGAATTGTTATTATGTTGGAAAATAGGAAATGAAGATGTTGAAATGACAGAAAATTAAAAGGAAACTTTGTTGAAATTTTATTGAAATGAGAAATCAATAAATTAATAGAATAAATTGTGGTACAAATAAATGTGTTACAAAATGAAGAAATAGAATGAATTAAATATGCTAGTAAGATAAAATGGTATGAAAACATTATAATTGGAAAGTATTATTGATGAATTATGGATAATCTCAGAAGATGTCAAAATAAACTAATGAAATTGGAGGGTGGAAATTGTGGTAAGAATACTTACAATGAATGATTACGCAAATCAATATACAAGTTATTATGGGTAATATGATAATGAAGAAATATTTTTTCAAGTATTAATTGAAAGAAATTGTAAGTTATTATGGACGTAAACTTATTGTAAATGAGTCATACGTAAGTGACTACACGCAAGAATCAATGGTTACTTTGTGTTAATTTCTTAGAGGTAATAGAGGCTTAGATGATATGCATACATGAAAACAAATAATTTATAAGTTACTTTAATTATATGTTATAGGCATATCTAAAAATGGTCTTAACCTGATGATCACTTCAAGAATCATTCTATAGAAATTCCATAGAGCGAGTATGTTGTATTTTAATAAATTATGCATATTTATTAAGTAATACAATAAGATAACTAATGAGAAGTGCAATAAAAAATTCATAAATATTTTCAATATATAAGGATATAAGCTTTTGAGTTGTAATAGGTAAAAATGCTAGAAGAATAATTAATCAGATTGAGATATTTTGACAATATGGACTTAAAAAAGATTTAATTTGAAACAAAGTTTATGGTTGAAATCTAACTTGACCCAAATTAGAGGACTTAATTAAATTTAAGGACCTAATTAAATTTCTAATGAGTTTAATTGACTTAATTAAGTACTTAATTAAAACAAAAATTAAGTTTAAAAGTTAATTTGGTCAAAATTGGAAGAATTAATTAAGTTTAAGGACTTAATTATATTTTTAATGGGTTTTGTTAATTAAATTAAAGACTCAATTGAAGAAAAATTAAGTTTGAAGGCCTAATTCGGATCAATTTGCAATAATTGAAAGAAAATAGACCTAATTAAAACTTTGAAGGGCCAAATTGGTGTAATCAAGGGATTAATTGAAAGAAATTTAAAGTTTAAAGGTTAATTAAGGATTTATTTGCAAAACTTCAAAACCAAGGACCAAAGGACTAAAATTGATCAAACTAATGGTCAATTTGAGATAAATTGAAAGTTTGATGTGAAATAAGGGTCAAATTGCATAATCTAGAGACCAAGAACTAATTAGCAAAAGGCGCATGAATTAAAGGATGTCAATCAATGTTTTCTAGGATTCAATTGAAAAGATTGAGAAGTTTTTGGGTCAACTAAGGATGCATACACTGAAATTAGAAGAAAAGGGACTAGATTGCAATTTCCTAAAATCCTATTTAAAAAAACACTAATTTTAAGGTTTAGACAAATAACACGTCACTTAAACTTTAATGGAGAGAATGAATGCTATGTCGTTTAGTTGTTGTTTATTCTTCTTTTTTGGTCAAAAAGGCTAATCGAGATGACACTTTTAGAAGAATGAACATGATATATCTAACCTTATCAAAGGTTCTAATAAGTACTAATCGATTGAGAAACACTTCCTTTTCAATGATCAATTATACTCGTAAAATATTTGTACCTCAATTGGCATGATGAACTTGATAATATCTTGTCCCTAGTTCGCCTCCCCTGCATGAGCAAATTCAAGATGATTGAGGGCTAACCTTCTAATTAATGAATGTGAAGTTCTAGACATCCAAATCAAGTAAAGTTTGTTCCTAATGGTAGATATACATCCCTTTTACAAGGTTAAAGTCCACCAATGGTATGTTTATTTCCTAATCTTCAAAATGATCTTGACAAAATACCCAACCCCATATGTTATAAAAGAAGAACACATTCACCCATGAAAGAAGACAAAAAAAGAGACTAGGCACCATCACTTTCAGAAGAAAGGTTTTGGAAGAGAAAGAATAAGAATCTCCAATAAACCTCTTGGCAAAACCACCATGGTTTTGTAACTTTCTATTTTGATTGGCTTATAAAAGGGCAGGTGCTTTTAAGCAGAATGGGGAAAGGGGTTAGAGAAAAAATAAAAAATCTTACAGAGAAAATAAAGAGGAACGAAAAAAAAAATTAAAAGAAGTTCTTGAGTTATTAAGAGAAAAATGCAAGGAAATCGTGCTTGAAAAAGACACAAAATCAAGGACCATAGGAGCTGGAAACAGAGGTGAAAGAATCAATAAACTCCAGAAAAGAAAGCAACAATGTGTTCGAAAGGTATATACTATAAAATCAATCATTTTGTGCACTTATCTTTTCCATATGAGGCTTACATTAGATCAATCGATCTTTAACTTATTTGAATGTTGGGTTTAGGGTTAAAGACTATCATATTTGATTCTTAAAACTTATAACATGTTTTTTCCACATTGATAAATCATTATGCTTTAATCTTTCACGTTGCATCTTTCTAAGTCCATGATTTGATGAAATCTCGTTTGTAGCATCAATTCAATGTCTGGGTTTGCATGATTGTTCTTCATATTCTTGGATAAATTCAAGCAAAAACTCCATTTGATCTTCTTTTTTATTTTATTTATGGGTCATGTATTAGGGTTTTAGGCTTGGTCTTGGAAGCCCAGCCCACGTGTGTGGGTTAAGTCGTTAGATTTTTAAGGGCGAGTTCGGATGCCAAAAAATTTTCAAGAGAAAAAATGCAATGTTTTTATTCTTAAGGTGTGTTTGTCAAATGTAACCTAAAAATGATTCCTAAGCCTTTGAGTTTTTGCTAAGGGCGTGTTTGCCCTGATTTTTCCAGCGTTGTTTCTTTTTTCTTTTAATGTTTGCCAAACGAAAACCCTTAAACTAATTTGATTTTATGCCTTTAAGGGATTTATTTGTAATATTTTTTTATGTCTCTCATATTTTTATCTTTATTATTTAATATTTGAGATTATGACCTAAACGCGAGGTGTTTTTTCAATATTAAATAAACATGTTTTCTTTCGCAAAAAAGACAAAAATATTTTTTTTTCAAAAAAACAAAATACATTTAAATATTTTTAAATTGCATATGATCAAGTCTTTCAAATAAAAATCATATTTGCATAAATAATTTTTTTTAAAAAAATACATAGCATTATATAACATTTTGTTAATAACAAAATTTCAAGAAAAATAGTTTTTTATATTATTTGCATGTATTTTTGAATTTAATAACAAGTTTATTAAATTCATGAGAACTTGGCCTACATTTCAAAAACATAAAAACATCAATATGTTTATTTTAATATCAAGGATTATTCTGAAATATCAAAAGAAACAAAAACACAAAAAATATGTTTAGGCTTTAGAATGACTAGGGTTGACTTATAAAGTCATGATACACTCTATTGGGGTGGACTTGCTTTGACCAATAGACAGACCAATAATTTGAAAAATATTATAGTGCTTTAGTAACCAGACAAATAAACGATGTAGTTTACCTTGATAGGGTGTACTAATGGTGATATTGTTCTTCTTATACACAACAAGTCTCCTAATCCAACTCTAAAGACCAATGAGGGTTCATAGTAATTAAAACACTAAGTGGTAAATCCAAAGCTTTTTTTTATTGATAAATGATAAGAATGTCTTATTCTTTCCACCCACAACTAAAGATCCCGAATCGATAGTACAATCGCCACAATGCTGCACACGTGCATCTCATATATTTGAAGCATCTAAAGGAAATAAAATTCATCAAGATCAATACCAAAACCAATACAACAAGCAACAAAAAACTTAATATACCTCCCTTTTGAAAATAAACCAAAGTCACTAGAACCTATATATTAAAAAATATAGCAAAATCACTAGAATCAATAAAGAGAACTCAATACCCCACTAAAGATCCTATCTTTGTTTTACATGAAAAAAAATACAATCCATTAAGGTCATTCATATGAACGAATGCAAAAACAAAGAAATCAATATACTTCCCTTTTAAAAAGAAATCAAAATCTTCAATCACATAATGAAACACACACATATAATCTCCACACATACTTCAAACAACAAAACCAAAAAAATAAAATAAAAATAAGCTTGAAAGAAGTTACCAAACACTTACTGCTAGAAAAAAATACATTTGTAGTTTCATGGCTGACTCTAAAAGGCCACCATACTTTCTCTTCCTTTAAAACACCACCTACATCACTTTATTAATTCCTTCCTTTAGAAAAGGAAAACAAATAGAAGGCTGATAAAGTTATAGCTTAAAAAAAAACTCAAAGAGAGAAGCCTTAAAATAAAAATATAGTTAAGGAGGGATCAAGAAGAGAAGGTAAGTCGGCTTAGAGAATGGAAGGGAAAATGGGAAGTAACCAAAATACCCTTCTAGGAAATCACTCAATTATAATTTCATGTTACGACAGGAAATAAATTTGATTAAATGAATGCTTCATACAAATTAAACTAAAAGGATAAAAAATTTATTATTTAAAAAAAAAGGTTACAAGAGAACTTAAAATTCAAAACATTAATTTAAGATCTTGAAATTAATTTTTGAAAAAACAATGTTTTGAAAAGGAAAAAAAAAAATTAAGCCTGAAGTTAAATAAAACTTTATGATCTATTCACTAGCCAAAATATATATATATATATAACTTGTCTAGTTTTTCTTTTGCAATGAAAAATTAAAACACATGTTCATTTGTTCAGAATGAAAATGAATTTTTCATTTAAAAAATAATAAATACATCAAGATTACAATTATTTTTTTAAGGAAATAAAACTATATATAATTTATACTAGTTATCTTAATATTTTATATTTTTCACAATATAATATAAAATTCTATTTTTTTCATTTAAATAAAAAATTATCATGAAAACGTTATTTTGTTAACTAAGAAAATAAATCTTTATATTAGATTTATAATAAAAAAAAATTATGGCAATAACTAAATATGGAAATGTAGAAAAAATAATTTTAATATTTTATATTACTAAACTGTGCTTGTATATGAAATGAAAAGAATTATATTATTCATTTTTTTCTTTCATTTTGAAAAGAGAGGACTACTTGTAAAGAAAAACAGTGGAAAATCTTTAAAATATTTTTTTCAATTTCAGTATAAGTTTATGAAAGATTAAAATTAGTTTTCTATTTTCCTTGGTGAAGAAATATTGTATTTGAACAAGAAGGTTCAATTTAATTTTTTTTCAAAAACTTAAAGCATTATTGTGTTTCTAAACAGTCCATAAGTTTTTTCTTAGATTCTGTTTCCTTTTAAGTTGCACTAATTATTAACCAAGTTGATTATATATGATGGATAAAGATAAAATATTCCATAAAGTAAGATACCAAGATCATTTAAACAGCTTAAAAGATTTTAATTAAAAATTCAAAACCCAATTCAAGCCATATTACAAAGCTTCATAACTATAGTTATTAAACCTGGACCAGCCCGGCGGGTCGACCCGGGACTCGGTCAACCCGGTAGCTGGATCGTTTTGGGTTTGTCAAAAGACCGGTCGGGGCAACGACCCGACCAAACCTGGTCGACCCATGACCCGGGCGACACCAGATGTATTTTTTTTTTAATGTGGTTTTTCTCCTATACCCCTCTTTTTTCATATTTTTTTAGTTGGTTATTAACACTGTTTAAAGTTCACTATATAAATATTAAAAAAATATTTTATTTTTTCAATGTGAGATTTGAAACCTTTTAGTATATATACTCTATATTTCCAAGAAAAAAGTTATTTTTTCAATATGAGATTTGAAACCCTTTCGTATATGTATATTATATGTTCATAAGAAAAAGTTATGTTTTTTCAATGTGGGATTTGAAACCCTTTCGTATATATACTGTATGATCCCAAGAAAAAAGTTATTTTTTCAATGTGTAATAAAAAACTTTTTGATTTAAATACTTCAACTTAAAAGGATAACATAATATATTTTCAATGTGGGATTTGAAGTCCTTTAGTATATATATTCTATATTCACAAGAAAAAAGTTATGTTTTTTTTAATGTGGGATTTGAAACCTATTAGTATATATACTCCTATGTTCTCAAGAAAAAGTTATTTTTTCAATGTGGGATTTGAAGTCATTTCGTATATATACTCTATGTTCAAAATAAAAAAAGTTATGTTTTTTCAGTGTGGGATAAAAACGTTTTTGGTTGAAATACTTCAACTTAAAAGCATAACATAATATCTTTTCAATGTGGGATAAATTTTTTTTTAAAATATTCTTTTAAACTTCATTATTTACAACATGTATAGCCTATATTCACATGAATTTTTTCTTAATTTTTTCATATTAAATATTAAAACTTTAAATATATTTTTTAAAATTTTTCTAGATTGATCCAAGTTGACCCATGAAACTTGAGATCCGACCGCCGGGCCGGGTTTGATAACTATGTTCAGAACCTTACATTGGTACACCGAAGAGAGTTCCTTCTCTACCA